>SXGT01221310.1_pt1 | contig 26330 bp, 18 predicted proteins | sample 3176221 | NCBI WGS metagenome assembly SXGT01 (sample SAMN11356862, study PRJNA531348) | freshwater metagenome | isolation source: freshwater sample F1-120 | place: China: Fuxian Lake, Yuxi | collected 2017-12-25
GGATTGACTTTGTAGTCCTCGCATGGCGTAGCAAACATCATGTGTAAAAAATTACCTGCGTAACTCAGGTTATTTTTCGGATACATGAACGGCTGGCCGATGCTGTGCTTGTACGAGTAGGCCGCGATCGTCGGCATCTTCGCCAGCAACCGCACCGCGTCGATCCAGTTCTGCTCGCGCGTCGCCGTGCCTTCCTTGCGATAGAACGTCGACAAGGCACCGACCGCCGCCGCGCACACCGCCATCGGGTGGCCGACCTTCGGCAAGCTCTGGAAGAGCTCCTTCAGGTCCTCGTGCAGCATCGTGTGGTAGGTCACGTCATGCGTGAACTGCGACAGCTGCGACGCGCTCGGCAGTTCCTGGTGCAGCAGCAACCACATCACCTCGACGAAGTGGCTCTTCTGCGCCAGCTCTTCGATCGGGTAGCCCGCGTAGCGAAGGATGCCTTGCTCGCCGTCGAGGAAGGTGATCTTCGACATGCACGCGCCGGTGTTGCCGAGGCCGGGGTCGTAGGTGATGGCGCCGGTCTTGGCGCGCAGTTGGCGGATGTCGATGGCGACTTCGCCTTCACTGCCGACCATCACCGGCAGATCGATTTCCTGGTCACCGAGAGTGAGCTTGGCAGTCTTCGGAACAGTCACGTGGGTCATCGCAGCAGCTGCGGCAGCGGTCGACATGGCGGACGGATTTGGAGCGGAGAGACTAGGCGGCGGCATCGGAATCGGCTCCTGAAAAAAGGCGTCCTTGTGTCGCCTCTTTCGACACCGCGAGGCGTGGGAGTTGACCCGAATCGGGTCCGACCTGCCGGCCGCCGCGGCCGCCGGCGCGCGTTCCGATCACGCTCCGGTGCAGACGACGGTCGGGCTCGCCGCCAACACCTTCGTCGCCGTCGCGTCGAGGCAGTAGAGCCGCAGGAACCACGGGGCATCGCCCGCCGTCGGCGCCGGCACCGACAGGTGCGCCGCTTGCCCCGGCCCCGCCACCGGGACCGTGGTCAGGTCGCCCAGTTCGGCCCCGACCGGCGACTCCGGCAGCGGCCGTCGGCCGAGCACGAGGACGCGGTAGGGCGTCTCGGGCATCCCCGAGCACTGCACGGCGAAGGCACCGTCGGCGCGCGGCCCCACCTGCAGGCGGGGCATGGCGCCATCGGCCATGGCGCGGCCGTCGCCCCCTTCGAAGTGGTCGGGCCATGCGGTCGTAAACGGCACCGCCATCGACACCCCGCCGTACTCGACCTGGATCGTGCCCGAACCCCGACGCAGGGCCGCCACCCCACCATCCGGGTTGACCGCCACGAGCCCCGCCGGATCGCTGCCGTAACGAACGCCGAAGCCGACGCCGCCGAGGTCGTGCGTCTGCCCGCGATCGTCGGTGGCGACGATGCGCAGACGCTGCCGGCCGAGTGGCGAGGTGAGGTCGAGCCGCGCCGGTTCGGCGACCAGCTTGCGGACCACGAGACCGGCGAGTTCGAGTTGCCGGCGCACGCCGGCAGCGACGTGTTCCGCCAGGATCCGGTTGCCGGCGAGGTTGAGGTGGCAGCACGCGTCGTTGTAGAGCGGCTCCGCATGGTCGCGGAAGATGCCGGTGAGGTCGGTGAACGGCACGCCGGAGCGAGCCAGCGCTTCGCCTTCGGCCTGCAGCCGGGGATAGAACGCTGCTACCGCCTGGCCGCGCGCATCGTCGACCAGCGCCACCTTGGCCTCCTCGGCGCCGATCGGCTTCTGCCCGGCCACGTACTGGTTGGGCTGCAGGAAGTGGCAGTAGTGGATGCCGTGCGCCTTGCAGACCGCGTGCAGCTGCCGCGACGCCCGCGCCCACAACGCCACCATCTCCTGGCGTGCCGCATCCGGCGTCTGGCCACCGATGCCCGGACCGGTCACGGCGAACGCAGGCGCCACGGCGGCGCGTTCGATGGCGACGCGCAGGGCGCCGATGCGTTCGACCCGCTTCTGGTCGCGCCACCACCACACGAACTGCCACAACGGCGACCACGCCATCGTCTCGGCGGTGGCGGCCAGTTCGCCGCGTTGCTCGCGCAGCACGGCGAGATGGCCCAGGCGCTGCAACTGGTCCGGGGCCGGCTTGCCATCCTGCAGCCGCGCCCAGCTGCGCGGATACCACGCCGGCACGCCATGCGGCAGGTTCTCGTCGACGAGCGCGATCTCGTTGTAGCCGTCGAGATTGACGATGCAGTCGAACTCGCCGCCGAGGGCCAGGAGCAGCTCGATGGCGAGCAGTTGCTGCGGTTGCTTGTAGCCGCCGAGCCCGAGGCGCACGACGTCGATGGTCTTGCCGGCGAGCGACGGGCTGCGCTGCAACGCCGCGACCAGTTCGGCCTCCGCATACACGGCGAGTTGCAGCGACACCGAACCGCCGACCACGCCGAGCACGAAGCGATCCGGCGCGCGCCGACGCAGCGGCGGCGCATCGTCGACGAACCCCCACGGCGACAACGGCACGCCGATGTCCCGCGTCGCGTCGTAGACGAACCCGAGGTACGGGTGCGCCGCGCTCACCGCGCTGATCGCATTCTGCGCCGCGGCAGCTTCCTTCGTGGCAAGCGCCGACGCCCCGCTGCCCTCGCGCGCCGCCGCCCGCGCCGCCGCCGCCCGTTCGAACGTGAACATGCTGCCGGTGCCGAACGTCCACGCGATCACGCCGAACAGTTCGCAAAGCAGCCAGACGCCGAGCAGCCCGAGGCAGGCGAAGATCCGGCGCCGGCGACGGCGACGGGACGCCGCGGCCACCGCCGGCGGCGCTCCATTCACAGGACGGTCACCTGGCAACTGTTGGTCAGGTGCAACGGACTCGCGCCACTGAGACGCACCGCCTGGAAGTAGAGGTCGGCATCGTGCAGCGCGGCCGAGTTCGGCACCTGCAGCGAGTAGGTGGCGTTGCCCGCCGGCAGGAAGAAGGCGCCGACCGAGACCAACGAGACCGGGTCCAGGTGCACGTTGCGGTTGAAGCCGATCGGCACGTCGGCTGGCGCGAACGCGGCGAACAGCGCCGCCAGGGAGCCCGGCGGGCCGTCCATCGTGACGGTCACCGTGTCCAGCAACTGCATGTCGGAACGATCCACCGCGAGTCCGTCGAACACGCCGATCGACTGCAGGATCGCGACCATGTCGGGGCGACGGCCGATCACGTCGGGGGTAAGCGGGCCGAAGGTCTGCAGCAGCGAGCGCAACTGCGTGTTGCCGAGCGGCGCGCCCAACTGCTTCCGGGCGGCACCCTGCACCATCGCCACGAGCCCCGCGATATGCGGCGTCGACGACGAGGTTCCGGTCGCGGCCGCGGTGTAGGACTGCCGCCAGTCGTTGTTGCCGAAGAACAAGGTGCCGTAGCCGCACGACACCACCTGGTCGCCCCAACTGTGCGCATCGATGCGCGAACCCCAGTTCGAGTATGGCGCCCGCTGCATCTGTCCGGCCTGCGACGACGCCACGACGATCGCGCCCGAGTCGCGGAAGTTGCGGTCGAAGCGGTTCAGGAACGCCGGGTCGTCGAGGCTGTGGTTGCCGTTGCCGGCGGGCACGACGAGGTGCCGGCCGAGCGCCGTGAAGGTCACCGAGGCGTCGTAGGCCGACTGCACGAACTCGAACGGGACGCTGATCGTGGTGCCCAGGTACGGCACCGGGAACACGATCACCACCAACACCACGTCGCCGGGTTGCGTGATGGTCGTCGCGATCGCCAGCGCGTTTTCGACGCCGCCATTCAACGCGAGCGACATGAAGCGCGCGGTGACCTCGTCGGCGATGCCGGTGATGCCGTAGGCGTTGCGGCCGGCCGCGACCAGGGCGGCGCCGGAGAGCCCGTGCAAGGCGAAGTTCATGTCCAGCGGCGGCACCGGGCCGACGAAGTTCGTCGCGACCAGCTGTTCGACGTCCTCGTGGTCGAGCAGATAGCTGTTCTCCATCATCACGAACTTCACGTCGAGGCCACGCGCGCCGTGTACGCCCGCGGCGAGCCGCACGCCGTGGCCAAGGGGCGTCGGGTCGTGCGACAGTTGCAAGGAAGCGAACAACGGCGTCGTCGGCGGAATGTCGATCGGGACCGGCGGCGACGCGGCGGGGCGCGCACTGCACAGTTCGTGGCGCGGCTGCCAATAGACGTCCGTCACCAACGGCTGTTGCCGCAGCTGTTCGTACAACGCGACCGTCGCCGCAGCCGAGTTCCCGGTCAGGCGGAACCACAGCCCGAGATGGCCGGGCCGATCGCGCGGCGGCAGCACGGCACAGGCATGCTTGTGCCAGCGATCGAGTTCGTCCCAACCGACGGCAGTGACGAGCGGACGCGCCGCGCCGGCGGCGAACAACGGCTGCACCGCGGCCAGGTCGACGCCGGTGCGCGACACCAGCACACCGTCGCGCAGTTCGGCGCCGCTGCCCTCGGCGAGCTTCACCGACAATTGGTCGACGTGGACGCAACGCGGATCGGGCCCGGGCAGAACCTGGGCCTGAGCGAAGCCGGCGCCCAACAGCAGGGCGACGAACCAGGAAACGGTCCGACGAGTGGTCATCACGTGGCGGCGAAGTCTACCACGCACCCCTGCGAACGATGGCATCGGCGACGTCGCGCGGGCAAGTCACGTTCCCAGCGGCTCGTTGCCGATCGGGTAGCGCTGCCAGAGGTGGAAGTCGAAGTGCCACCACTCGTGCTCGTAGATGGAGAATCCTTCGGCCTCCATCGCGCGGCGCAGCAACTCGCGGTGCCACCGCTGCTGCGAAGTGCCGCCGGGATAGTCGGGGTAGGCGCGCGGCGTGAACTCGTCGAAACCGCTCGGCATCTCGACCGGCTGGCCCGTCTTCAGGTCGTAGAGCGTGAGGTCGACGGCACAGCCGCGGTTGTGGCGCGAGCCCTTGCTCGGGTCGGCGACGAAGTGGCGTTGTTCGTCCGGCGTCGCGTCGAAGAAGACCTTCGTCACCGACCACGGCCTGTACGCATCGAATACGTGCAGCCCATAACCATGTGCAGCCAGCGCGCGATGCACCCGCACCAGGGCTTCGGCGGCGGGCCGCTGCAGCTTCGCCCGCGCGCCCGGCGGGTAGACCGCGGTGCCGAGGAAGTTGTTCGCCGTCGCGTAGACGAGGTCGAAGCGCAGGCCGGGCTCGAGCGGGGCCAGGTCGACCAGCTCCCCCTGCAGGAACCCCAACTCCGAAGCAGGCGCCAGCCGCGGCGGCTCGGCGTTCGCGGCCGCCGCCCGCAGCGCTTCGATCGGCGCCCGCGGCGTGATGCGGAAGCCGCCCGGCGTCGCGTCGGGCCGCCGCAGGAACCGCGCTCCGCCGACGACCGCCGCCGCGACCTTGCCGGCGACATCGCGTTCGAACACGAGCGTGTCGCCGGTGTACATGCCCGGGTTGAAGCGGTAACGATCGGGTCCGATGCGTTCGGGCAGGTCGCGCACGACCCACTCGATCAACACGCCGAGCTGGCCGCGATCTTCGTAGACGACCAGCACGTTGTGGTCCCATCCGTACTCCCCCAGCAGTGGCAACAACTCGGCCGGTGGCGGAGCGGGCATCGCATCGTCGCGCACGTATTCCTCCGTTCCATCGTGCAGGTTGCCGTTGTCCAGGAAGGTCAACCGGCGGCTGCCGAGCGACATCGTGTCGTCGCTCACGAGAGCTCCATCGTCGCTGCGTCGCATGCGCGTGCGCACACCGATGTTCGGGTCGTAGAAGAGATCGTCGCCGCGGGCGTAGAGCTCGACCCACTCGCGGCCGACGCGGTAGTGGCCGGCGAGCGCACGGGCGCGTTCGTGGCCCAACGGCCGCGGATGCACGGCCAGCGGCAGTTTGCCGCCGGCGCGGTTGGCGAGGGCGGCGCGCAACGCGACCTTGGCGATCTTCTTGGTGATGTGGTTGGCGAAGTCCTTGGTGCAGCACACCGCGACCGCGAGACCCTGGTCGGGCAACGCCGCGACGATCGATGCGAAGCCGTAGACCGCACCGTCGTGCAGCACCATGCGATGGCCGTCGATCTCCTCGACGAAGAACCCGATGCCGCAGCCACCGCTGTCGCCCGCCGGCACCTGCCACATCGCTTCTTGCGACGCCGGCTGCAGCACGCGGGCCTGGGCCGCGGGGAACCAACTGGCCGCGAACGTCACCAGATCGCCGACGGTGCTGCGCAGGTTCGCTGCCGGCCCGTAGCCGAACGCGAACTCCGGAGTCGGGATCGTGCGGCCGTCGTAGGTCCACATCGCGCCGGTCGCCTGGCGCGCGACCAGATCGGGCCGCGGTGCGAAGTCGCTGTCGCGCAGCCCGAGCGGCCGCAGCACGAGTTCGCGGGCGACGTCTTCGAACGGCCGGCCGGTGACGCGAGCGATCACTTCGCCGACAACGCCAAGCCCAGGGTTGCTGTACTTGAAGGCGGTGCCGGGCGCGTTGACGAGTGCGGTCGCCGACACACTGGCGGTCGTCGCCGCGAGCGTCGGTTCACTGGGGTCGAAGTAGTGGCCGACCGGTCCTTCGCGCACGACGCCGGCGCGATGGCCGAGCAGATGACGCAACGTCACCGGCGTTGCGAACGGGTTCTGCGCCGTGAACTCCGGCAGGTACTTCTGCACCGGCACATCGAGGTCGAGCAGGCCGCGTTCGACGAGCACCATCGCGGTCGTGGCGGTGACCAGCTTGCTGATCGACGCGACCCGATGCACCGCGTCGCTCGGCATCGCCGTCGGCGCCGCCGGGGCAATGCGCCACGTGCCGAACGCTTCCTGCCAGCGCCGCTCGCGTCCATCGGCGACATCGAGCACCGCGATGCAGGCGCCGGGGATGACCTGTTCGCGCAGTTGCCGCTCCAGGAAGGGCACCACCTGGCCAGCGACCCCGGGCAGTTCATGGCGGTCCGGCGACGGCGCCGCGGTGCAGCCGGCAAAGGCGAGGATCCAGCCGCATGGCCACTTCCGCATGGCGCGGGAGTCTGCCGGTTGTCCGGCAGGCGCGGAAGGGGAACCTCAGGTCGGCACCGCCTTTGCAAGCCTGTCCGCTGGTAGAAATCTGGGACACCCCGGTGGGCGAACCGCAAAAGCCTTCGTAGCCTTCACGTTCTCTTCACGGCGGCCTGCCCCCCGCCGCCCCTCGCGAGTCGTCCCACCATGATCCGCAGCGCCCTCGTCGCCGTCCTGGCGACCCTCTTGTCTTCATTGCCGGCCCAGGTCCCCGACCTCTACGACATGAGCACGGTGCGGGACGTGTACTTCACGTTCAGCCAGCCGAACTACTGGTCGTTGCTGACGACGAACTACGTGACCGACACCAACCTCGCCGGCAGCATGACGATCGACGGGGTCACCTACCCCAACGTCGGCATCCGTTTCCGCGGCAACAGCTCGTACTTCCAGTTGCCGGTGCAGCCGGCGCAAGGCTGGGAGAAGAAGAGCTTCAACGTCGAAGTCGACTGGCTGGTACCCGGGCAGGACGTGCACGGCATCAGCCACTTCAACTTCAACAACGGCTTCCACGACCCGCTCTTCCTCCGCGAGCCGCTGACCTACTACATCATGCGCCAGCACGGCGTGGCGCCGCGGGCGAACTGGGTCCGGCTGCACCTCAACGGCGTCTACTGGGGCGTCTACATCAACGTCGAGCAGCCGAACAAGGACATGTTCAAGCAGTGGTTCCGTTCCAACGACGGCAACCGCTACCGCTGCTTCCCGACCTCGGGCACGTTCAGCAACGGCCGCTGCGCCTTCATGCAACTGAGCCCGAACATCGCCTCGAGCTACCTCTCGGCCTACCAGGCGAAGCAAGGCGACGGGACCGACCTGATGAACATGTGCACGGTGATGGCCGCGATGACGCCGGCGTCCGCACAGACGACCCTGACGAACGTGTTCAACGTCGACGCGTTCTACCGCTACGCAGCGGTGATGGTCTGCTGCCAGAACACCGACAGCTACCTGTCGAGCGGCAAGGACCACTACCTGTACATCGACGACGTGCACGGTGACGGCCACACCTTCCCGTTCGACGTCAACGAAGCGTTCCCGGGCACGACGTCGACGCTGGCGACCAACACCCAGACGACCAACACGTTCCGTCCGGGCTTCACCAAGACGCTGCAGTTCGCCGACTGGACCAACCGCTACAAGGCGCACCTGCGTTCGGCCGCCGACTCGCTCAACCCCGCGGTGCTGACGCCGCTGGTCACGCAGTGGCACACGATGCTGGCGCCGCACGTCACTGCCGACACGAAGAAGATCTACTCGACGACGTTCTTCACGCAGAACCTGAACACCACGGTGAACCTCGGTGGTGTCGGCGGCAACAGCATCGCCGGCCTGATCCCGATGCTGACGAGCCGCTACGCGTTCTTGAACACCGACGCCTACATCAACCAGACCCGGCCGACGCTGTCGAACCTCGCCCACTCGCCGACGAGCCCGGCGCCGAACCAGACGATCCAGTTCACGGTGCAGGCGACTTCTGCCGCGTCCGTGAACTTGTTCTGGCGTCGCCTCGGCGAGTTCACCAAGGCCCCGATGTTCGACGACGGCCTGCACGGGGATGGCGCTGCGGGCGACGGCACCTGGGGCATCACGATTCCCGGCCAGCAGCCCGGCGCGCTGGTCGACTACTACGCCGAAGCCATCCACGCGACCGGTGGCGCCCGCTACCTGCCGAAGAACGCCGAGCTCGAACGCGACAATCCAAAGGTGCAGATCGCGTGGCCGGTCGTCAGCTCGCCGATCACGATCAACGAGATCCTGGCGCAGAACCTGACGGGCGCCATCGATGAACTCGGCCAGCGCGAAGACTGGGTCGAGCTCTACAACACCAGCAACGCGCCGGTCGACATCAGCGGCATGTGGCTGTCCGACAGCTTGGTCGTGCTGAAGTACCAGTTCCCGGTCGGCACGATCGTGCCAGCCAACGGCGTCGTGCGCGTGTGGTGCGACGAAGACGGCACGCAGGGCCCCCTGCACGCCAACTTCAAGCTGTCGACGACCGGCGAAACCGTCGTGCTCTACGACAACACCGGCCTCGCCCTGGTCGAGTACCGCGACTTCGGCCCGCAAAGCGCCGACGTCAGCACCGGCCGCATGAACGACGGCAGCACGCCGTGGGTCACCTTCCCGACCCCGACGCATCTGCTGCGCAACGAACCGGCGGCCTGCGGCCAACGCACCTACGGCGGCCTGCTGGCGAGCGTGCACCAGACCGACATGACGCTGGCCGGCACGCTGCAGATCGGCACCACGGCGACCTACAACGTCAGCAGCGGCCCGCTCTCCGGCATCGGCGTCGGCGCCATGGCGCTGGCGGCGGACCACGTGGACCTCACCGGCATCGGCATCGGCGACGAGACCCTGTTGCTGGATCCGGCAAGCACGCTGCTGCTCGGCACGGTGTTCCTCGATCCCACCGGTGCTGGCAGCTGGACCTACCCGATCCCGAACGCGCCGGGCATCGCCGGCCTGCGGCTGTTCGCGCAGACGTTCGCACTCAACGGCAGCGGCTGGGACAGCACCCGCGCGATCGAGACGACCATCTGCCCGTGAACGCACGCCGCAGGCCCGATGCAAACTCGGGCCTGCCCTCAGCCGCGCCTAAGCTTCGCCGTTTCTCCTCCCGAGCATCGTGAGCTACCGCAACCGCTTCGAGTGCAAGTTCGTGGTGCCCGAGAGCGTCGTCGCCTCGGTGCTGCGACGGGTCCTGCCGTACGTCGCCCCGGACCCGTTCGCCGCGCGGCGCCCCGACCACACCTACACGATCGCCAGCCTCTACCTCGACGACCACGCGCAGTCGTTGTATCGCGAAACGGTCGAAGGCCAGGCCGAACGGTTCAAGCTGCGCGTGCGCGCCTATGACGACGATCCGGCGTCGCCGGTCTTCCTCGAGGTGAAGCGGCGCCACGACCGCGTCGTGCAGAAGATGCGCTGCCCGATTCCACGCCACCTGCTGCCCGCCGTGCTGGCGGGTGAAGCCGTCGACCTGCCCGGGGCGTCGCCGAGCAAGCGCGCTTCGTTGGCCGAGTTCCAGCGCCTGATGCTGCTCGCGCGCGCGGTGCCGCAGGCGACCGTGAAGTACCAACGCCAGGCCTACGCCGGCCTCGACGACCCGGAAGTGCGCGTCACTGCCGACCGCCGCCTGTGCGTGCTGCCGGAACGCGACGCTTTGGTGCGCGTGCACGATCCTCGTTTCGTTACGGTGCCGACCCACGGCGTGATCCTCGAACTCAAGTTCACCAACCGCATCCCGCCGTGGATGGCCGAGACCATGCGGGTCTGTGACCTGCGGCGACGTTCGTTCTCCAAGTACTGCAACAGCGTCGATGCGCTGATCGGCCGGCAATCCGCGGCCCAACTCGAAACCTGATCGCGATGCCCGACTTCACGCGCGCCGTCGACGAACTGTTCGCCTCGTGGCCGTCCCTGGCCGTGGTCGCCTACCACCTGCTGCTGGCCTTCGTGCTCGGCAAGCCACTGGCGTGGATCTACGTGCGCACCCACCACGGCACCAGCTACTCGCGCTCGTTCGTGCAGTCGCTGGTGATCCTGCCGTTGATCGTCACCATCGTGATGCTGGCGATCGGCGACAGCCTGGCGCGCGCCTTCGGCCTGTTCGGCGCGCTCGCGCTGATCCGCTTCCGCACCCCGATCAAGGACAGCCGCGACACGGTGTTCCTGTTCCTGTCGGTGGCAACCGGCATCACGGTCGGCGTGCAGAACACGTCGCTCGCGGTGTTCGGCACCGCCTTCACGCTGCTGGTCGCGCTGTATCTCTACGGCATCGGCTTCGGCAATCGGCTCGACCACGACGGCGTGCTGCACTTCTCGCTGCCGGCGAACGGTGACCACGACACCCATCTGCGCGAGGTGCTGCGCCACTACTGCCGCCACTTCGCCCTGGTCAGCCTGCGCGACTCGCGCCACGAAGGAGCGATGGACTTCGCCTACCAGCTGCGGTTGCACGATCCGGGCACGCAGCAGGCCCTGGTCACCGACGTGCGCGCGATCCCCGGCGTGCAGGGCGTCAACCTGTTCGTGCAGAACGAGCACGAGGAAGTCTGATGGGCACCTGGCAACCCACCGCCACCCGCGCCCGGTTCGTGCAGCGCCATCGCCATCTCGCCGGCAGGGCGTTGCCGCTGCTCATCTGGAGCGGTGCGGTGTTCGGCCTGTTCTGGCTCGCCGAGATCACGCCGGCGATCCAGCGCCTGCCCGCGGTCGCCGAGAGCAACAGCACCCTGGTGCTGGCGCCGACCGATGGCCGCCTGACCACGCTGGCGGTGCAACTGCACCAACTGGTCGACATCGACCAGGTCGTGGCGCGGCTCGACGACCGCGACGTGCACCTGCGACTCAAGCAGGCCAACTTCGAACTCGAACGGCTGCGCGCCGACATGGCGCGCGTGCAATCCGACCTCGAACGCGACGCCAAGGCCACCGCCGACGAACACGGCCTCGCCACGGGCGTCGAACTGCGCCGGCTGGTCAGCGCCGTCGAAGCCGCGCAACTCGCTGCGGTTTCGACCCGCGCCGAACTCGAGGAGGCCCGCATCCGCATGCAGGGTGCTTCGGTCGAGGCCGATCGACTCGGCACGTTGGCGACGAAGGGCATCACCGGCGAGCCCGAACTGCTGCGCTGGCGCACCGAACGCGACGCGCTGAAGAAGCGCATCGACGAGCTGCAGACGCTCTACGACGAACACCGCACCCGCATCGCCACCGCCAAGGGCCGCCTGGCCGAGTTCGCGCCGTCGACGCCGGGCACGTTGCCGATCGACACCGCACTGGCGCCGCTGCGCTGGCAGTTGAAGGAGCAGGAAGCCCGCATCGATCGCATCGCGCTCGACGCGCAGGCCCTCGACCTGCGGTCGCCGATCCGCGGCCACGTCGCTTCGATCAACGCGCAGGCGGGCGAGTGGACCATGGCCGGGCGCACCGTCGTCACCGTGGTCGATCCGACGCCGCGGCGCCTCGTCGCCTACATCGCCGACTCGCAGCGCAGCCGGCTCGACCCGCAGCAGAGCCTGCAGGTCCGGCGCAGCGACACGTCGCTGCTCGGCAACGCCACGATCCTCAGCATCTCGCCCAACGTCGTGTTGCTGCCCGAACGGCTGCGCCGCGACCCGAAGCGCGAGGAATGGGGCTACGAGGTCGTGCTCGCCGCCACGGGCGCCGAGCTGCCGGGCGAACGGCTCCTGCTGTCGCCCGCGCGCTGACGCCAACGGGCGGTCAGGGACCCTGCGGCTGGGTGGGCGGCGTGGAATCGCCGCCCGGCGCGGTCAGCCGAAGCCAACCGCTTCTTCGCCGGCGATGCGCTTCTTCGCCGCCGGATCGGCCTTGCCAGGGCCCGCCACGGCGACGCCTTCCTGGAAGCTGTCGACTTCCTGCAGCGACACCGCGATGCGCGACGACACGCCGCGCCGCTGCATCGTGATGCCGTAGAGCACCTGGCAGTCCGCCATCGTGCGCTTGTGGTGCGTGACGATGCAGAACTGCGTCTGCGCGGTGAAGTCCCGCAACACGCGCAGGAAACGCTCCACGTTGGTCTCGTCGAGCGCCGCGTCGACTTCGTCGAGGATGCAGAACGGGCTCGGGCGCACCTTGAACAGCGCGAACAGGATCGCGACCGCGGTCAACGACCGCTCGCCACCGGACAGCAGGTTGATCGATTGCAGTTGCTTGCCCGGCGGCTGCGCCACGATCTCGATGCCGGCCTCGAGCAGGTCCTCTTCCGTGTTGGAGAGGAACATGTCGGCTTTGCCGCCCTGGAACAGCTTGCGGAAGATCTCCTGGAAGTTCTTCCGGGCCTCGTGGAACGTCTGCTCGAACAGCAGCTTCGACTCGGCTTCGAGCTTCTTCAGCGTTTCCATCAGCGCCTTGCGCGCTTCCTTGAGGTCCTTGACCTCCTGCTCGAGCGTGCCGAACTGGCCTTCCTCGGCGTCGAGTTCCTTGACCGCGTCGAGGTTGACCGCGCCGAGCCGTTCCTTCTGGCTCTGCAGCAACGCCACTTCCTTGCGCGACGCCTCGATGTCGAAGTCGGCGTTCTCCCACAACCGCTGCAGCGCGTGGTGCGCCACGACCACGGACGGCGGCAAGGTCGGACCGAGCAGTTGCTCGCACAGCGACAGCGGCGCGATCGGGCCGTGGTGGTCGCGCGTGTCGACGAGACCGATGCCCTCGATCTCGCCAAGGCAACGGCGCAACTCGACGCCGGTGTCTTCGCGCAGGCGTTCTTCCAACCGCACGAAGCGGTGGTCGACGTCGGCCCGCAGCAGGCGCGTCTGCGTCAGCGTCTCGCTGATCGCCGCCCGCCGCTGCTCCCACTGGTTGACCTCGGCCGCGACGCGGCCGCGCGCGGCGCGGGCGCCATCGACGGCGGCCTGCGCCTCGCTCTTGTTGCCTTCCAGCTCCTGCAGACGGTCATCGAGCACGGCGGCCGCTTCGGCCAACCGCTGGTGTTCGGTCAACGCCTTGACGCGATCGTCTTCGGCATCCTGCAAGCGGTCGGCGAGCTCCTGCAGCGCGCGCTCGAAGTCGCGCACCGCTTCTTCGTGCATGCGGATCGAACGCGTCAGGCCTTCGCGCACTTCGCCGGCCTGCACCTGCTTGATGCGCATCTCCTGCTCGGCGCGCTGCTGCGCCTGGCCTTCGCGCTCGGCGGCGGCGATGCGTTCGCCGAACTGCACCTCGTCGCCTTGCGCCGCGGCTTCGCGCCGTTGCAACAGGAACTGGTCGAACAACGCAACGCCGAGCCGCGCCATGGCGCCACACCGCGTGCGCGACAGCTCCGACGCCTCGTGCGCGAGCTCAGCGCTTTCGCGCGAGATGTCCTGCGTGCGCGCGGCGAGGCGCGACTGCTGCGATTCCGCCGCCTGCAGCGTGCGGCCGACGGTGGCGAGCGCATCGCCGACCGCCTTCAACTCGCGCTTCAGGCGATCGACGCGACCGGTGGCCTGCTCCTTGCCGGCGACGAACGCCACCATGCGTTCCTGCACAGCGGCGGCGGCGACACCGAGTTCCTGGATGCGGGAACGGCGCACGACGAGGCCCTGGTGGCCTTCGGCGGCGGCGCCGCCTTCCATGCGCGGGCCACAGACGAGCGTTCCGTCCGGCGTCACGAAGCAGAGGTCGGCGCGCGCACTGTCGGCGATGTCGAAGTCGGCGACCACGACGCCGCGCAGCAGCCAACCGAGCAGCTTCTGGCTCGCCGCGTGGCTCTCCGCCCCGCCGGCCAGCACGTGCCGCACGAGATCGGTCAGGTAGCTGACGCCGGCCGGCGGCTTGAGCAGTGACGAGGCCGTGGCACACGGCGGCGCTTCGCCGAACGCTTCCTCGACCAGCAACAGCACGCGGCCGAGCCGCTTGTCGGCGAGTTCGCGCACGATCGCCGCGGCGTGTTCGCGCGTGTCGACCACCAACGCCTGCACGTACGGGCCAAGGGCGGCTTCGAGCGCCGGCCCGTGCTGGATGTCGATCTCGATCAGGTCGAGCAGACGGCCGCGCAGACCTTCCGGCTTCTGTTGCAACACGTGGCGCGGGCCCTGGTCGAAGCCCTCCATGTGGGCTTCCATGCCGAGCAACGCCTGGCGACTGCCTTCGACTTCGTTGAGTTCGCGGCGCAGCGCCGACTCCTGCTCGGCCAACGCCGCGGCCGCCGAATCGGCGCCGTCGAGATCGGCGAGTGCGGTGCGTTCGCGTTCCTGCAGCAGCCGCAGCCGCGTCGACAGGTCCAGGTGCTCGCCGCGCAGGCGCGACTGCTCGTCGTCGATGCGCGCGACCTCGCCGGCCAGGGCACCCTGGCGTTCCTGCAGGCGTTGCTCGCGAGCCCGTGCCGCCGAGACCTTGGCGGTCGCGTCGGCAGCCACGTTGCGGCAACGGGTGCGCGCGTGCAGCAGCTCGAGCTGGCGTTCGCGCACCACTTCGCGTTCCTTCACCAACGCGCGCAAGGCCGCCAACGCGGCCTGCGTCGCCTGCCGCTGCGCTTCCAGCGCTTTGTGCAGGTCGATCAGCTCGCTCTCCTTCTGCACCAGTTCGTCGCGCGCGATCGCCAACTGCGTGGCGCGATCGTCGCGCTGGTCGACGAGGCCTTGCGCCCGCTGCCGGCCGCGTTCGAGTTCGGCCAGCCGATCGGCCGCTCGCGCTTGCCACGCATCGGCGCGTTCCCGGTGCGTCAGCAGTTCGCCCTGGCACGCGCGCAGCTCTTCCTGCACGCGGTCGAGGGACTGCGCCGTCGTCGTGATCGCGTCATCGGCGGCGCGCAGACCGGTCGCCGCCGTGTCGCGGCCGTCTTCGGCAACCGCCAGCTCGACCTGCAGTTCCTGCAGGCGGGAGTCGTGCTGCGCGAACTCGGTCCGCAACGCCTTGCCGTCGATCACCGCCAACGCGGCCCGCAACGAACACAGCGCCTGCTGCAGTTCCTGGAAGCGGCGCGCCTTGCCGGCCTGGATGCGCAGGCTGCGAATGCGGCGAGCGCGCTCTTCGAGCAGGTCGGTGATGCGCGCCAGGTTCTGGTCGGTGCGCTCGAGCTTGCGCAGCGCTTCCTTCTTCTGCAGCTTGAAGCGGGCCACGCCGGCCGCCTCTTCGAAGATCGCGCGCCGCGCTTCGGGGTTGGCCGACAGCACCGCGTCGATGCGGCCCTGTTCCATCACCGAATAGCCGCCGGTGCCGAGCCCCGTGTCGAGCAGCACGTCGCGCACGTCCTTCAGGCGCACGTCGTGGCCGTTGAGCAGGTAGGTCGACTCCTTGTCGAGCGTCAGCCGGCGCGAGATGTCGATCTCGGTGCGGCCATCGAGGCGGCCTTCGGGATCCTCGAAGGTGATCGTCACCTCTGCCATGCCCATCGCTTCGCGGCCTTCGGCGCCCTTGAAGATGACGTCGGTCATCTCCGAGCCGCGCAGGCTCTTGGCGCGCTGGTCGCCGAGCACCCACTTGATCGCGTCGACGACGTGCGACTTGCCGCAGCCGTTCGGACCGCTGATGCCGGTCAGGCGCGAGTCGAACTCGAACTCGGTGCGGTCGGCGAAGGATTTGAAACCACGCGCGACGAGTCGTTTCAGGCGCATCGGGTCACTCCCCCGCCAGGCGCCGTTCGCGCACGGCCAACATCGGATCCGGCGCCGGCCCGGTGGCGAAGGTGCCGGTGCGCGACATCGTCGCCAGCGACGAGCGGCGGCGCGAACGTTCTGCGGCGACCGCGCCGAACGCAACCGCGGCCTGCGGTTGGCCGGTGACGACGAGCACGTGCTGCACCGCGTCGCCGATCTCGGTGGTGCTCAACGCCAGCTCGGCTTCGACCGCCGCGTCGGGCCGCTTCTTCTGCCGCAACGCCGTCAACACGACGTTCGCCAGTTCGAGGGCGCGCCAATCTTCGTCGATGCCGACGCTGTGCAAGGCGAGATGGATCGAACGCGCGAGTTTCGTCGCACGCAAGAACTCGCGCCGCCCATCACGCTTGTGGACCAGATGTTCCGCTCGCCGCTTCATGACCGCCCTCCCGCCGCTTCTCCAGCATCGGCTTCAACTCGTCGAGGAACTGCGACACGTCCTTGAACTCGCGGTAGACCGACGCGAAACGGACGTACGCCACCTGATCGAGCTGTCGAAGCTCCTGCATGATGAGGTTGCCGATCACCTTGCTCGGCACCTCTTTGTCGAAGGCCTCCATGCACTGGCGTTCGATGCGGTCGGTGATCACCTCGAGTTGCTCGACGGACACCGGTCGCTTCTCGCACGCCCGCAACATGCCGCCGAGCACCTTCTGACGATCGAACGCAGTGCGCTCGCCGTCCTTCTTCACCACGCGCAGCGGCGCCGTCTCGACCCGTTCGTAGGTCGTGTAACGGCGGCCGCAATCGGCACAGACGCGGCGACGACGAATCGCGAAGCCATCGGCGCTTGCGCGCGAATCGATGACGCGGTCGTTGTCGGCCTTGCAGTACGGACAGCGCATGGCAACTTCGCTCTCTACCTCGAACCGACGCGACACACGGCGGCCCGAGGTGGTGACTCGGCGGATCGTAAGCCCGGCTGACCCCGGACTTACTGGCCTACGGACGGCGGGACCATACTGCCCCAAGCCGTTGTGTGTCAAAGGGTCGGGCGATGGAAGATGCTGCATTCGCGGCGAACCGGGGCCGCCAGGTGCCCGCCGTCATTTGCCGAGGCAGAACCGACCGTAGATGCGATCGAGCAGGTGTTCGGGGGAGTGGCGGCCCGCGATGCCTTCGAGAGCCTGAAGCGCGGCCTGCAGTTCGACCGCCACCAGCTCGGGCCCGGCGGCGGCGGCGGCCAGGCCGCGGGCAACCGCGGCGCGCGCCGCCTGCAATGCCGTGCGCAGGGGAGCGCCCGCATCGACGGCGCCTGACCGGGCGGTGTCCTGCAGCCAGGCGCGCAGCGCGTCGACGCCACGCCCGGTGTGGGCACTGGTGGCGAACTGGGGAACGGCGGCGAGCCGCGCCGCGACGGTCGGGGCCATCGCTGGCGGCAGGTTGGGCGGTGCCTCGGCGGCGTCGTCGCACTTCGTCCACACCACCGCGAGCAGCGGCAGCTGGGTTGCCGCGAGCGTGGCCGGCAGCACCGGTGCGGTCGCATCCAGGACCCACAGGCACCCGGCGGCGCCGCCCGCCAGGCGGTCGCGCAACTGCAGCGCCGCGGCATCGACGTCGACCGGCGCCTCGAGGTCACCGGGCGCATCCCACAGCACGGCACCCGACGGCAACGCGATGCGAACGAGGTCGCGCGTCGTGCCCGCCCCGGCATCGACCAGGACCACGGGGCGGCCCGCGAGCGCATTCGCGAGCGACGACTTGCCGACGTTGGCTCGTCCGAGCAGGAGCACTTCGCCGCCTGGCGTCGCCACGGGCAGCGTCGCCAACAAGGCATCGAGATCCGTCGTCAACGCGCGCAGGGGTTCGGTCCACGCACTCGCCGGCACTGCCCCGGTGTCGTTGTCATCGAAGTCGAGGCCGACTTCGAGCAGCGCCAACGTGTCCTGCAGCCGCGCGCGCATCGCCTGCACCGCTGCGGCCGAGCCGCCCGCCAGCCACGACAAGCCGCGCGCCGCCGCCACGGCATCCGTCGCGTGCAGCAACAGCAGCAGGCCTTCGGCGGCAGCGCCGTCGAGGCGACCGTTCTGCACGGCCCGCGCGGTGAACTCGCCGGGCAACGCCAGCCGCACGCCGCGCGCGCTGCCGTCGCGCAACAGTTCGTCGAGCAGGTTCTGCACGAGCAGCGCGCTGCCCGGCACATGCAGTTCGACGACGTCTTCGCCGGTGAACGAACGCGGCCCCACCATCACCAGGGCCAACGCTTCGACGCGGCGCCCGCGCACCCGCACGTGGCCTTCGACCTGGGCCCGCACCGCGGGCAATTCCGGCGCGAACACCAGCGCCGCCGCCGCCCGCGCGCCCGGGCCACTCAAGCGCACGACGGCGCGCTCGCTGCCGCCGCGTGCCGAAGCCTGCGCCACGATCGTGTCGCCGAGCATGCGCGGCCCTAGGCGTGCAGGCCGGCCAGGCGACCGGTCGCAAACGCCGCCTGGAAGTTGAAGCCGCCGATCGGGCCATCGACGTCGAGCAGTTCGCCGCACACGTACAACCCTGGCGTGCGCTTGCTCTGCATCGTGCGCGCGTCGACCTCCTGCAGATCGACGCCGCCGCGCGTCACCTCGGCGTGGTCGTAGCCGAGGCTGCGCGCCACCGGCACGCGCAGGTCCTTCAGCGTCGTCAGCAAACGACGACGACTGTCGCGGCTCCAATTCGCCAACGTGCTGGTGGCACAGCCGGCGAGCCCGCACAGCGCCGCGCGCAACCGCGCCGGCAGATGCGGCGGCAGCAGCCCTTCGACCTTCTGCGTGCCGGTGCCTGCCGTTGCCGCGAGCCACTGCCGCTCGAGTTCGTCGGCGGCGACGCCCGGCACGAAGTCGAAGCGTACGCCGCCGCGCCCTTCGGCCTCTTCGATGTCGCCGGCGAGGTCCATCGGTGCTGGCCCCGACAGCCCCTTGTGCGTGAACAGGATCGGCCGCTGCCGTATGCAAAGCAGTTTGCCGTTGGCGTCGTGCGAGGCGATCGCCACGTCATGCACGACGATGCCCTGCAGTTCGCGCACCCACCCGGGCCCCACTGCGAGCGGCGCCAACGCCGGGAACGTGCGCGTGATGGTGTGGCCGAAGCTGCGGCAGAACGCGTAGCCGTCGCCGGTGGCGCCGGTCTTGGGATAGCTGAGTCCACCGGTCGCCAGCACGACGCTGCGCGCCGCCACTTCGCCGCGCGCGGTCGACAGCACGAACCCGTCGCCATCGCGACCGAGAGCCACCACTGCCGCCTCGAGCCGCAGATCGACGTTGCGGTCGTGGCAACGCCGCAGCAGCGCCTCGACCACGTCGCGCGCCCGCTGCGACACCGGGAACAACTTCTCGAGGTCCTCTTCCTGCAGCGGCACGCCGGCCGCTTCGATGAAGGCCCGCAACGCCGCCGGCGGAAACGAGCGCAGCGCGTGGCGCAGGAAGCGGCCGCGGCGCGCACCGTACTGCGCTTCCAGATCACTGCCCGAGCGGGTCGTGGTCAGGTTGCAGCGACCGCCGCCGCTGATCAGGATCTTCAAACCGGGCCGCGGACTCTTCTCCAGCAGCACGACGGAACGGCCGCGTTCGGCGGCACAGATCGCGGCCATCAGGCCCGCGGCGCCCGCCCCGACGACGGCGACGTCGCAGCGGGTGCGGGGCGCCGACGCTGCGTTGGCAGCGCCGGACTTTGGCGGTGCTGTCATGCCAGCACCGCGGGGCGATCAGCCCTTCGCCGGCGTCGACTCGGCCGGTTCGGTGATGCGAAGGACCGGGCGACTGGCGCCGGGCGTCTTGCGATTCGCGGTGTAACCCTTGCCCAGCTTCTTCTTCTTGAAGGTGCCGCGGCGGGGACCACCGTGCTTGCGTCGGGAACGTGCCATGGAAGTGGTTCTCTCTTGTATGGGGTGTTGGGATCAGATGCTGGCGATCACTTCTTGCCGCCCTTCGCGGCCATCGCCTTCTGCGCCGCAGCGCGGACGACGAGACCTGGCTTGAACTCGATCGCGCGCTCGTTCTTGACCGTCTTCTTGATGGTCAGATAGCCGTTGACGTGGCCCGCGACGCAGCCCTTCACGAACAACAGGTTGCGCTCCTTGTCGATCTTGATGACCTCGAGGCGCTGCATGGTGACCTGCTCGACACCGTAGTGACCGGCCATGCGCTTGCCCTTCGGCACACCGCTGCTGATCGAGTGCTGACGACCGAGACCACCACCGGTGCGGTGGTTCAGCGAGTTACCGTGCGACGTGGGCTGACGGCTGAACTTCCAGCGTTTGATCGTGCCGGCCCAGCCACGGCCCTTGGTGACGCCGGTGACGTCGACGAACTTGACGCCTTCGAACACCGAAGTGTCGACCGTGTCGCCCGGCTTCAGCGTCGAAGCCTGGGTCAACCGGAACTCCTGCACGAAGCGCATGCCGTGGTCCATGCCGACCTTCTTCAGCGCGCCGAGTTCGGCCTTCGTGCTTGCGCGCGCCGGCTTGGCGTCGAAGCCGAGCTGCACGGCGTAGTAGCCGTCGCCCGAACGCGGGCGCGCGTGCTTGCCGCGCTTCTTGCCGTTGTTGATCGACGCCGTGCGGTGGCCTTCGGGATGTTCGGCGGCAGTCGCCATTTTCACCGTCAGGACTTTGCAGGGACCTGCCTGCACGATCGTCACCGGGATGCAGTTGCCATCGGTGTGGAAGATCTGGGTCATCCCGATCTTCTTGCCGAGGATGCCGAGGGTTCTGGTGCCAGTCATTCTTGGGTTCTCGTCCGGGCCTCCGCCACCGTTCCAAACGGTGCCGTGGCGCGGTCAGGGGCGAAGAGGTCAGGCCGCAGACGAGTCCGCGGGCGTACGTTCGCTGTTTTGGGGCGGAGAAAGCTACGGATCGACCAACCGCGGCGCAAGGGTGATGTCCGGAGCGCCGAATCCCCGGTGCCGTCGGGGCTCCGGCACGGCGGCGGCGACCCGGTGGTCAGCGCACAAAGGCGCGCACGGCGAGGCACAGCAGGCCCGCGAGCAGGACCCAGGCGGCGAGATCCCGGTCTTCGCTGGCGAACGCCGGCAGGCCGCGGTCGGCGCCGCGGGCCACCAGGGTGAGGTCGAGCTCGGCGGCGGCCGGTGCCGTGGACAATGCCGACGACACCGCGGCGGCGCCGTGGCTGGCGACGAACACGCGCCGCAGCAGCTGCGGGAAGGCCGCGAGCAGCGGCAGATTGCCGTCCTGCAACCGGAAGGCGAAGTGCACCGAGGCGGTCGTTCCCGCACCGACCAGGACCGCCAGCGGCACGCGGCCGTCGGGGGCGTCGGCCCACAGCAGCTCTTCGCCCGCCGGCAACAGCCCATGGGTCGCCTGCTGCACGGCGAGTTCGGACAAGTCGAGCCCCAAAAGCAACGGATGCGCCCGCGCCCAGTCGATTCCGGTGGGCTGCGGCCACGGCGACGCGACCGCCGCCGGCTCGACGGCGAGCCCGGTGCCGAACGTGAGCGCCCGGACCTGGCCGGGCACCAGCGCGAGCTGTCCCCCATCCACGAGCAGGAACCCGATCGGCTCGCCGGGTTGGACCGCCACGACGCTGCCGCCGACTTCGGCCGCGAGCGCCTTGGCGGCCGCCTGGGCGAAGGGACCGCCGTCCACTTCCTCGCGCACCGCGATGCGCGGCGCGGGCAGCGGTGGCAGTTGCAGGCGCCAGACGTCGTCGCTGGCGCAACGATCGCCGGCCAGACGAACGCGCACTTCGAGGTTGCCGCCGGCAACCGTGCGCAGCAGTTCGAACTCGACGGTCTCGGCGGTTCCCGGCTGCAGGCGCAGCGAGCGCGGCGCCACCGTGGCGCACGCACCCACCACGCCCACTTCGGCCTCGACGGCGGTCGCGGCGAACGCCAGCACGGTTGCCCGCAGCGCCATGCGCGGCAGCGGCCATGCATCGTCGATCTGCACCGAAAGCAGGGCGGCGTTGTCGCCCGGGTTGGCGAACAGCGACAGCGCGCCCGCGGTTGGCAGCGCGCGCTGGCCCTGGCCGTCGGTCAACGTCCACACCGTGGTCGCCGGGTCAGCGGCGACGGTCGCGGTGAGTTCGGCCAAGTCGACGCCGAGTTCGCCGGCCGGTGGCGCGAGATCGTGCAGCGCGCGAGCCGACGCACCGTGCCGACGCACCAGCGATCGCCCAGGCTGCACCAGCGTGACTTCGACGTGGGAGGGAACCGCGGCGAGTTGCGTCGCGAGCGCGGCGCGCGCCTGCGCGAACGGACTCGCGCCCCCATCCACGGCCGGCACCGCCATGCTGGCCGAACCATCGAGCACGACGACGAGCCGCTGCTTGCCAGCGAGTCCGGGCAGGATCGGCTGGCACCACGCCACGACTGCGGCCGCGGCGGCGAGCGCCAGCAACCAGAACCGCAAGCGCCGTCGCCGGTGCGGCCGCCGCGGCTGCCGCGCCAACGCTTCCTGCCATTGCGCGAAGTGCGCCGTCCAGCGCACGGCCCGCGGCCGGCCAGGCAACGCCAACCACCACAGCACGGGCAACACCAACAACGCCCACAGGTGCTCGGGTGCCAGCAGGTTCATCCCGCACACCGCGTCAAGAACGGCAACCAGGCCGCGACCTGCATGTCGTCGGCGACGTGCGCCGGCCAACGCACCAACTGCGCACCGGCCTGCGAGAACAGGTGATCCTGCGCCAACGCGAGAGCGGCGAGCTGGCGTTGCAACTCGGCCGCGAACGCGGCATCGATCGGCACGGCCAACATCGCGCCCGATTCTGGATCGACCACACGGACGAATCCCGGCTGTGGCGCCTGGCGATCTTCGGGCAACTCCGGCAGCCAACCGGTCACGTGCGCACCGCGACGGCGCAACGCGAACAGCGGCAACTCGACCTCGCGCGGCACTGCGAAGTCCGACAGCCAATGCACGCGGCCTGGCACGCGTTGCTGCAGCACCAGGGTCGCCGCGGCAGCGGGCGTCGTCGCCACGATCGGCAGCGTCTCGAGATGGCGCAGCAACGAACCGAGCGATTGCAGGCCGACGAACGGCCGGATCGACGCATCGCCCGCACCCGGCGCCACCACCGTGAGTCCGTCGAGGCGTGCCAACGCGAGTCCGCCGAGCACGGCGGCCGCGCGCAGCATTGCCAACCGGCGCGGCACCAGACCCACGAGCAGGCTCGGCGACAGATCGAGCAGCAGCGTCGCGGTGCGGCGCTCCTCTTCTTCGAGCTGCTTCACGAACAAGGCCCCGGTGCGCGCGCACGCGGCCCAGTCGATGCGGCGCAGATCGTCGCCGCGCACGTACGGACGATGGCCGACGAAGGTGCCGCTCTGGCTCAGCCGCGCGCGGCGCGCGCGCGTGCGTTCGTCGGCAGCGCCGTGCATCGACAGCGGTTGGCCGAGCAGTGCCTGCAGCAGCGCTGCGAACGCCGGCGGAAACGGCGGCGGCATCGTCGGCAGCGCAGCCGCAGCTTTCACCGCCTGGCCTCGCGCAACGCGTCGAAGAACGACCGCACGATCGCCCGTTCGGCGGCCGGAACGTGGCGCGCGCGCAGGGCCGCTTCGGCAGCGCGTTCGAACTGCTCCGGTTGGGGCGGCGGCGGCTGCGTGACCGCGGTCTGGCCGCTGCCGCTCGCCACGCTGCCGGCACCCGCATCGGGAACCTCGGCGGCGTGCATGCGCGCGCGGCGCACCGGCCCATCGGCGACGAACTCCGGCAACAGGAACTGGCGCGCCATCGGCAGGTCCAGCAACGGTGGCCGCGGCTGCGGCGTCTCGGGCTCCGGCTGCGGCGTGTCGTCTTGCGGCGGCGGTTGGGGCGTGGGCTGCGGTTCCTGGCGAGGCTTCGGCTGTGGCGGTGCCTGGGAGCTGGCGCTGTTGTCGCCGTTGCCCTGGTCCCCCGATGGCTCGGGGAACAACTCGAACGTCCTGGCGCGCTCGACGAAGTTGCCTTCGGCATCGCGCCCGAACACGCGTACGGTGACCAAGACGCCGCTCGCCCCGGGATCGGTGATGCGTTCGACGGCGATCTGCCGCGCCCACGCCCACTGCTCGCCCTTCTGCACGTTGCCCGAAGCGGCGTGGTCGGGCGCCACCAACGCGCCGTCGGCCGCGGTGGCCAACGTCAGCGTCGGCACCAGCGCATCGCCATCGTGCAGGCGCTGCAGTGCCGCCGGACCGCGCAGCGGGTCGTCGTGCACCGCGCGCACTTCCGCCAGCAGGCGATCGGCGAGCGTCGCGGCCGACTGTGCTTCCGGCACACTCGCACGGCCGCCGAGCACGCCCCGCCACGGTGGCGAGAGCAAGTCGGTCAACCAGCAGCAGAGCAGCAGCAAGGCGGCCAGCGGCAGCAACCACAGCACGCGGGGACGCCGCGAGCGTCCTGCATCGCGCACGCTCGCCTTCGGCAACGTCGGCAGTTTCTGGCGCACATCGTGCGCCAACCACGAACGCATCGCCGCCGCCGTCGCCGGTCGCGGTTCCAGCCAGGTGGCCAGTTCATCGCCGACTTCGGCGATGACCGCGGCGTCGAGGCCCGTGGCGCCGGCGCCCGCGAACAGCGCGTGCGGGTGCACCCGCCGCGCCACCTGGGCCGCCGACACGACGCGAAGCAGCACGAGGCCGGCGGCGACCGTGAGCACCGCCCAAACAGCGTTCGGCCAAACCCACCACAGCAGCATGCCGGGCAGCACGACCACCGCGAACGTCGCCGCCACCGCACCGAGGCACGCCGAGCGCACGTGCCGACGCCGCAGGCCCTGCGCAAACCGCGCGAGGTCCGCATCGCCGCCGCCGTCGTTCACGAACGCCTGCACCAGAGCATCATGCGCGGCTCCCCCGGCGAAGAAAACGGCCGAGGCGAAGGCTACACACCCGCGCCCCGGCCAGCACGGGACCGGAGCGGCGGACGAATCCACCGCCGGTCCCGGGCGAGGCCCGGCGGAACGACCGTCGAGCCCCGACTCAGAAGGAGGAGACAGGGTCCGCATCGGCGCACGGCAGGACCGCGAGCCGCGGTGGCTCGGCCCGGCGCGGGTTGGCGGCGTTGGCCCGCAGCGACGTCGCGTTGGCAGCGACGCCCCAGACCACGTCCCGCCGCGGGACGCGTGCCGACGATCGCCTCAAGGCCGCGACCGTGGCTGTCAGCCGCCCTTCTTTTCGTCCTTCGGGGAGTCGGGCGTCGTCGTCGGCGCCGCCGGGTCGAACAGGCTCGCCTTCATGTCGAGTTCGAACTGCGTCACCGTGCCGGCGGGCCACGTCATCACGAACGCGGACTCGTTGCAGGCGAGGTAGTACTCGTTCTTGTCGGTGAGCTTGTTGCCGACGCCGAGCTTGATCACACGGTCGCGATCGCCCTCCTTGACGACGAGTTCGAGATCGATCATCGGTGCCGCCAGACCGAGTTGCGCCAGGTTGGTGCCCTGGGCCAGCACCCGGTAGTCCTGCACTCCGATCCAGCGCAACCGCTGCACCAGGTTCTCGACCTCGATCTGGCGCACGGCACCAAGCCCCGCCGGTGCGTTCACCGCGTGCCACGACGCCTTGCCGTCGCGCCGCTCGAAGGTGAACGGCACGGGCCCGCTCGCGTTGTTCTTCAGCGTGAGCCGCTGGATCTTGTCCGGCTCCAGTTTGGCGAGCACCTTGTCGAGCCAGCCGTCCTGCGCGACGTCGCGGCGCCAGCCCTTGTCGAACTCGTAGAGCACGACGTCGGTGGAATCGCTCTTGCGCACGAACACGCCGCGCACCGCGTCGGTGCCCGCCTGGCCCTGGCTGGCGTCGCGACCGACCAGAAGGTCGGCGACGACCGTCTGCCCGGTGCTGTCGCGGCACTGCACGACGAACGCATGCGCCTCGTCGAGGCCGAACTCGGCGAGTTGCTCGGGTGTGGCGTTGGGCTGCACCAACGCGTCGCGGTCGGCGCGGATCAGGCGCAGATGCTGGAACACGTCGGTTTCGACCCGTTCCTTGGCGATCGGGGCGTTGGCGAGCGTGCCCGAGTGCACGACCCAGCCCTTGTCGACCTTGCGCATTTCGATCTTGTCGTAGGCGACCTTCGGCTGGGCATTCGGCTGGTTCGGATCGGGTTTGGGCTGCTCCTTCGCCGGCATCGCGAGCGCGATCAACCCGACGTTGTCGCTGCTGAAGCCATCGAACATCGTCGGGATCGAGCCTGTGTCCACGAACGTCTCCGCATCGGCGAAGATCTGGATCGTCGTCGGAACGGCGAGCACCACAGCCAACACGGCGAGCACCACATTGCTCTTGGCAAGGTTCATGGTCGTCTCCGGATCAGTGCAACGAAGCGAGGAAGGCGCGCTTCTGGGCGCGGCGGGACAAGA
>SXGT01270350.1_pt1 | contig 26321 bp, 30 predicted proteins | sample 3176221 | NCBI WGS metagenome assembly SXGT01 (sample SAMN11356862, study PRJNA531348) | freshwater metagenome | isolation source: freshwater sample F1-120 | place: China: Fuxian Lake, Yuxi | collected 2017-12-25
GTCACAGCCGTTCCACGTCGCCGAAGCCTTTACCGGCTCCCCAGGCAAGTACGTGAAGCTCAAGGATACGGTCCGAAGCTTCAAGGAAATTCTTGCAGGCAAATACGATCACCTCCCGGAACAGGCTTTCTACATGGTCGGCCCGATTGAAGAAGTGATTGCCAAGGCGGAAAAAATGGGAGTGAAGGTTTAGCAGCCTGAACCGTACAGCGTGAAAAGTGAAACGAGAGGAACGCCCTCTCAATCTGTTTCATTTTTTACCTCTAACCTTTCACGTTTCACGAGGAAAGAATGGCTGGGAAGATTTTGCTAGAAGTGGTGACGCCGGAGAAGTTGCTCTTGAGCCAGCAGGTGGATGAGGTCATCGCTCCGGGCTCAGAGGGTGAGTTCGGCGTCTTACCGGGACATTGCCATTTCCTTTCTACGCTACGCATCGGTGAGCTTCGCTATCGCGTCGGGGATCAGACCAACTACATGGCGGTCCTCTGGGGTTACGCAGAAGTCACCCCGACCAAAGTGACCATCATGGCCGAGATCGCGGAGAAGGCCGAGGACATGGATGTGGAACAGGCTCAGGCTTCATTCGAGAAGGCCGAAGAACGACTCAAGGCCGGCGGCCTCCCCTCCGAAGTCAAAGAAGCAGAGATCAGTCTCGAAAAAGCCCGTCTCCGCAAAAAGATCGCTGACCGAGCCCGCAAGACCAGCCACTGACGTCCCTCTCAGCTCATCCAGCAGCACAACAGTAAACACCGTAGAGCTTTTGTCTCCGTTCAGGATGTAGCGTCACGGGGCTACGCTCCTTGCAGGAGGAAATCGATCGGCTCAAGCGAAAGATTGACGAACAGGAGGAAAACATCGCCAAGCTCAAGCAATCTGCGGAACAACCGCCCAAGTCAAAGCCAACAAAGCCCAGACCCCATCCTTGAGTCCTGATAAAAAAATCCTAAAGCAACACCGAGCGTCCGGACTCTTGATGAAGCGGTCCCTCCGTCGCATAGTTTTCTCCCTCCTACATCGAGCCAACCTTGGGACAATAGCTTCGCACCAACCAAAGACGAGGGGCCCAGATCGAGAAGCCTCTGATTGCAATTGAGCCGCTCTCTACAGTAGCGTGACCTCAACGAACTGGTGGAGGCCATATATCTATGGTGACAGAGTTTGTCGTGACGGCCGGTGAGCAGCCCAAACGGTTGGATGTCTTTCTGGTCAATCGCGAGCCGAAATTATCGCGGTCGGCCCTACAGCGGCTGATCGGGCAAGGGCGTGTCCGGATCAACGGTCAGGCCGTCAAGCCCAGCCAAAAGATCAAACCAGGCGACAGCATTGCCTTCGACATTCCCAAGGCAGAACCGCTCGACCTCAAGGGCGAGGCCATCCCTCTGGAGATCCTCTACGAGGACGATGTATTGCTGCTCCTGAACAAACCATCCGGCTTGGTCGTCCATCCTGCGCCAGGCCATTGGGCCGGTACCCTGGTCAATGCTCTCCTCCACCATTTCCAAACTTCCGGCGGGACAGTGTCGACGATCGGGGGAAAGGAACGGCCAGGACTGGTCCATCGGCTGGACAAGGATACCTCCGGCGTGATGGTGATCGCCAAAACCGATGAGGCCCATCGCGTCCTATCCGCTCAATTCAAACACCATACGATCACCAGAGTATACGAAGCGCTGATCTTAGGCGTACCGAAAAAAGGCCATGGGTTAATCGATCTGGCCATCGGTCGCGACAAGAAAGAACGAAAGAAGTTCTCCGCCCACACGGCGCGGCCCAAAGAATCCGTGACGGAATACAAGGTCGACCACCGCTTTGGCAAACTGGCCGCTCATGTGCTCTTGTATCCACGCACAGGCCGGACGCACCAGCTCCGAGTCCACCTAACCTCTCTGGGCCATCCGATTTTGGGAGATCAGACCTATGGAGGGAAGAAAGTCTGTGAGGTCGAGGGAGCGGAGATACCCCGCGTGATGTTGCATGCGAGGACCCTGGGGTTCAAACATCCCTCGACCGGTGAATTTCATGAATATACAAAGGTGCTCCCCTCGGATATGGAAGAGGTGTTTCAGGCGCTCGACAGGCTCACGCCTCCTCCCAGCGCGAAGAAGTCTTGACAGGTCTCCCAACTTGGCGTAAGCGATGCCCCCTCGAAGGAGGACTCTATGCAGACTGCCGATGTACTCGACGCCATAGGGGGACTGGTGGCCCATCTGAAAGTGTATGCGGCCAAACTGCCGCCGATCGTGCACCTGTCGGCTGTGCCGACCGGGGTAAAGCCCAAGTTCGAAGCGGTCGAGGAGTATGAGGACATCGTCTCCCGGTTCCGGAGCCAAAGCACCGGAACAGCCTATAAGGGTCTCAACGAACTATTTGTCGAATCGCTGGAGGCCTTCGAGGTCGGCCGCCTCCTCGGCTCCGTCCAGCCTCTTCTGGCAGTCCTCGACCATCTGGAGCGAATGCAGCGAGATAAGGAAATCGAAATAGGGCGGATCGACGAAAAACGCACCGGCGAATATCGAGCGACGCTAAATAAAATTCTGCCGGGCAATACGCCTGAGCTTGACGGGGCAGGGCGGGGGATGTGACTAAGCGGGAAGCTTTTAGCCATCAGCCCTGAGGTTCTGAACCGGAAGGGCATCCGAAGAGAACATCCTAAGGCTGAGAGCTGATCGCTATATGCTAACAGCTATTAAATCAGTGACCCATCTTTGGGCCGGCTGCGTTCTCACCCTGCGAGACGAGCGAGAAGCGAACGGCTGATCCACAATGCGGGCACTTAGCTCGAATGGTCGTTTCATCGAGGAGTTCATACTGCTCCCCAGTGAGCCACATGAGCTGAAAACAATTAGTGCAGCTACGGACTTGCGTTGTCATAATGTTCCTCGTACACTCCGCCTGTTTTAAATTACTGTAGCCAGGAGATAATCTAGTACAAGATGCCCCCAACCCTCAAGCCTGCCATCACTTTCGCCGAGAAGAGAAACCTCGATCCAGCCAAGCTCGTCCGCCTCTACCAGCAAGCCCCTTGGGCTAAAGGACGGACCATTGAAGACGCGCGTGAGATGTCGCGGCATACCGATGTGGTGGTAACGGCCTGGGACGGCGACCTACTGATCGGATTCGGACGGGTCCTAACGGACTATGTCTACCGCGCAACCATCTGGGATGTGATCGTCGACAAGGGCTACCAAAGGCAGGGCATCGGCGCCGATATCGTTCAGCGCATCTTAAGCCATCCCCGCCTAAAAAAAGTCGAACTCTTCTGGCTCTGCACCCGCATGCCAGATTTTTATGAAAAGCTCGGCTTCAGTTCGAAGGAACAGACCGGAATGGTCTGGGCCAGACCCAAACAGGGTCGTTAGGAATAGGCCCCTCGCCACTCTCTCGTTTCTCTCTGCCAATCTGTCGCATGAACTCCGCCGAATGGCTCTTTAGGTCCTGGCAAGGGTACGACGCTGTCTCTTGGGGGACAAAAGCACCGCGATAAAAAAGAGCAGCGTAGCCAGCAATACAATGGCAGGACCGGAGGGGATATCCCAATACGAAGAGATCAGTACGCCCCCCACTGAGCAGGCAATGCCGATGAGGACCGAGTACCAGGTCAACGTCGAGAGACTATGTGTCAGCTGGTAAGCGGTGGATGCGGGGATCAGGATCATCGCAAACACGAGGATCGCACCGACGGTCTTGAGTGAAATCACCACCGTGAGGGCCACTAAGGTCAGCAAGAGAAAAAATATCCGCCGGGCTGGCACACCAGAGGCGGCAGCCATTTCCTGGTCGAAGGCGATGAAGTACAGCTCTTTCGAGAAAAGCACGATTGCACTGATGACGACAATGCTCAATCCGGCAATGGTGCGGAGCTCCTCGCTCGTCACGGCCAACACATTCCCAAACAAATAGCCGTAGACCTCGGCGTTATAGGCCTTCATCAGACCGATAAAGAGAATCGCCAGGGCCATGGCCGCGGTATAGAGAATGCCAATGGAGACATCCAACTTCATCCGGCCTTTTTCTTCCACCCAGCCCGTGATCCAGACCGTAGCAAGGCCGAAAAGAATGGCCATGAGCAGTGGAGGCCAACCCATAAGATAACCCAACGCGACTCCTGCAAAGGCCGCATGGGCCGTGCCGGCTCCCATAAAGGCCAGCCCCCGCAACACGACGAACACCCCGATCGTCGAGCACAGGGCCCCGACGAGCACAGCCGCCAGTAGAGAACGTTGAATAAAATCGTAGGCAAGCAGATCAAGCATGGTCAGTAATGGTGGTTATGGTAATCTTGCACGATAATGGTGCCCCGCTCCGTAATCACCAGATCTTTTCCGTAAACCTGGCCAAGGATCTCCGGCTTCAGAACCTCCGCAGGAGGCCCCGCTCCATAAAGCCTGGTCTTGAGAAGCACGAGCCGATCCACATGCGAGCGGATCATATTGATGTCATGGGTGATGAGCAGAACGGTCAACCCCAACTTGTCATGGAGATGCCGCACCAGCTCGACGACATTGTGCTGAATGGTGATATCCAGCCCCGTCGTCGGCTCGTCGAGCAATAACACCTTAGGCTGCTGAGCCAAAGCGCGCGCGATAAAGACCCGCTGCTGCTGGCCTCCGGAAAGGTGGCCGAGCGCGCTATCGCGATGGTCCTCCATCCCCACGTGCGCCAACGCTTCCAGCGCGATCTTGCGATCCTTCTCCGATGGCCGTGTAAACAAACCGAGAGCACCGTACCGTCCCATCATGACCGTTTCCAGAACTGTGACGGGAAAGTTACGGTCGACCACGCCCTTCTGCGGAAGGTAGCCGATCTTAGCCCGATGGTGACAGCGCAGCTCATCGCAGGCGCAATCGAAAATTCTCAGGTGGCCCTTGAGTGGCGCTAGCAAGCCGAGAACCGCGCGGCAGAGGGTTGTCTTTCCGGACCCGTTGGGCCCAATCACCCCCACGAACTCGCCCGATTGAATCTCGAGCGAAATATCCTCAAGCGCGATGACGCTGGGGAATCCAAAGGTCGCATGATCGAAATGTATGATGGGGGTCGACATAATGAGAGGTCTGAAAGTCATCGCGTTCGAAAATCTTCACGTCTCCCAATCTTCCCACCGACGACGATATGACATTTGAACATTTTGACGTTCAGCTAAGGCCCGTTTAATGAGTTGGCCAATTGGAGCACATTATAACGGAGCATGTCGAGGTAGGTCTCTGTGTGCGGAAGTCCTCCGGGAAGCGTAGTGAGTACCACGACTCGGGCACCGGTCTCTTTCGCCAAGAGCTCGGGGATCCTTCGACTCAACTGCACTTCACTCACCACAACCTTGATCCGGTCTTTTTTGATGGTGGCAATCAAGCTGTGCAACTGGCGCGCCGATGGCTCACTGCCTGATTGGGACTGGATCATGCCAACGATCTGGAAGCCAAACCGTTTCGCGAAGTACGGCCAGGCTGGATGCTGGGCGATAAATCGCCGGTCGGCCAAATGCGCAACCCGTTCATTCAACTCTCCTCGCAGTTGGTCCAGCTTCCGGAGGTAGGCAGCCTGGTTAGCCTCATACTCTGCCGCATGAGCCGGATCAACCGCGATGAGCGTGTCGGCGATGTGCTGCAGCATCACCATGGCATTCTCAGGATCCATCCAGATGTGGGGGTTGCCTCGTTCGCCTCCTGCACCACCATGAGCCGCACCGTCATGTTCTATATCCTGAAGCAGCGCAATGCCTTTGGAAGTCGTCACGACCAGTAGTGATGGACTGCCGGCATTCTTGACCAGCGAAGAGACCCAAACCTCGAGGCCGATACCGACTTCAAACAGCAGCCGGGCCTTCCGAACCGCGACCAAATCGCTCGGTTTCGGCGAATAGGTATGTTCATTTTCATAACCGCTCAGCAGGGACGTGACATGGACATGGGGGCCACCGACCTGTTCGGTCAAGTCCTTTAAAACGGGAATCGTCACCACGATGTTAAGGGACTCGGCCGACGGAGCGGCAAGAACCAGAGGCACGGACAACAAACCGTGGCTAAGAGCGATCGCCCAACATACACAAGTAAATCTGACGTTCAGCATGGGCGAGGACGGTACCATCGAGCCCTCAGCATGTCAACGCAATCACCGGCGAGGCGGAGCCAGCCCGGTGATTGCAGGGGGCGCCGGCCCTCATCACTGACCCTCACAGAGAACGCGGCTCAGAAAACCATTATTGTTGCTGCAAAAGTGAAGAATCTCCTTTTGCGAATTGACTTTTTCCCTCCTCCCCAGTATGCTCACTCCCTTTCCAATAGAAGGAGTTAGGGGCATGAAAGTTATTCTACAAGAGACGATGGAAGGGGTCGGCCATCTCGGCGATCTCATCGATGTAAAAAACGGATACGCGCGCAATTTCTTACTTCCCCGCAAAAAAGCCGTTCTAGCCGACAGTCGCAGCATCAAGGCGTTTGAGCATATCAAGCGCGTCGCCGGCGAACGAGCAAAGAAGGAAAAGTCGGAGATCGAAGCCCACGCCAAGAGCATCTCAGCCGTGGCCATAACCATCCAGGCCCAAGTCGGCAAGGACGACAAGATGTTCGGGGCCGTCACGGCCAAGGACATTGCGGAAGCATTGGCGCAAAAAGGCTTTACGGTCGATCGGCGTAAGATCCAGCTGGACCAGCCGATCAAAGATCTCGGCACCATCACGGTTCCGATCAAGCTGCCCCGTGACGTAACCGCAACCGTCGCAATCCACGTGGTGAAGAAGCACGAAGCCGAAGCGGCCCCCTCCGAGGCCTAAGAGGGACCGAGCTGTGATGAAATACGCGGTCGATTCTTTGGATGCACTCAAGGCCACAGACCCGGATGTCTATGCCGCGATTGCCGCAGAGGAAGAGCGGCAGCGCGACAAGCTGCTACTGATCGCCTCGGAGAACTTTGCCAGTCCCGCCGTCCTGGCCGCGCAAGGCTCCCTTATGACCAATAAGTACGCCGAGGGGTACCCGGGTAAGCGGTACTACGGCGGCTGTCAACATGTGGATACCGTCGAGGATCTGGCCATCCAGCGGTGCAAGCAAATTTTCGGCGCGGAACATGTGAACGTACAGCCGCACTCAGGCTCGCAAGCCAATATGGCGGCCTACTTCTCCGTGCTTAAGACCGGCGATACCATCTTGGGCATGGACCTCGCCCAAGGCGGCCATCTCACGCACGGCAGCAAGGTCAACTTTTCAGGGATCCTCTTTCGCGCCTTCTCCTACGGAGTGGACCGCGAGACCGAGACCATTAACTATGACGCGGTGCAAAAGTTGGCGGAAGAATGCCGGCCCCGCATGCTCGTCGTGGGCACCAGCGCCTATGCCCGCACCCTCGACTTCCCGAGGTTCCAGCAGATCGCCAAATCAGTCGGCGCCTATCTCATGGTCGACATCGCCCACATCTCCGGCCTGATCGCGGCGGGCCTCCATCCTAATCCTGTGCCCTATGCCGACTTTGTCACCACGACCACGCACAAAACCTTGCGCGGGCCGCGCGGTGGCGTCGTCATGTGCAAAGCGGAGCATGCCAAGGCCGTCGACAAGTTCATCTTCCCCGGCATGCAAGGCGGCCCCTTGATGCATGTAATCGCGGCCAAGGCCGTAGCCTTCAAGGAGGCCCTCTCACCGTCTTTCACACGGTACCAACAGCAGGTCATCGCTAATGCCAAGGTGCTGGCCCAGGGGCTCCTCGACCGTGGCTACAAGATTGTCTCGGGCGGCACGGATACGCATCTCATGTTAGTGAACCTGACGAACAAGGGCATTACAGGAAAAGAAGCGGATGCAGCCCTGGACGCCGCGGGCATTATCGTGAATAAAAATGCCGTGCCCTACGACGAGAGGCCGCCCGCCGTGGCTAGCGGTATCAGACTGGGAACGCCCATCGTCTCGACCCGTGGCATGCGCGAAGCCGAGATGAAAGAGATTGTGGATTTGCTCGACCAAGTCCTACAGCATCGGCAAGATCCCGCGATGCTCGAGAAGGTCCGCGCGCAGGCTAAAGCTCTTTGCAACCGCTTCCCGATTTTTCATACCTACTAACCCGCGTCAGATGGGACAGGATCACCACCTGTGAAATGTCCGTTCTGCAATGAACTCGAAGATAAAGTCGTCGACTCGCGTATGGCGAAGGAAGGCGAGGTTATTCGCCGTCGCCGAGAATGTCTCGTCTGCAAACGCCGCTATACCACCTACGAACGCGTCGAGGAAACCCTCCCAGTCGTGGTAAAAAAAGACGGCCGCCGAGAATCCTTCGACCGATCCAAAATTCTTGCCGGTCTCAAAAAAGCCTGCGAAAAACGCCCCATCAGCACCGCCACGATCGAAACCGTCACGGATCACATCGAAAAGCGCATTCAGGAGATGGGCGAAACGGAAATTGAAAGCCGGATCGTGGGCGAAGAGCTGATGAAAGAGCTGCATCAGCTGGATCAGGTCGCCTATGTGCGCTTTGCGTCGGTCTACCGCGAATTCAAAGACATTGACCAGTTTATGGACGAGTTGAGAACGTTGGCCCAGCAACGCCGAGACCGGTGAGCTCCGCGGAACCAGCCCTCTCCCCTCTCGTCCTCTCTCGACCCTTTCATGCTCAGCCTGTCAACGACATGGTACAATTTTTCAGTTCGTAGGCGTCACGATGCCGATAACCAAGACCAAACTTCCAAGACGACCACGTAAAGCTCAAGCGCTCAGCAGCACGCATGTGGGAATCATCGGCGCAGGCCGAGGCGGCACAGCCCTAATCGAAATCTTTGCGTCGGACCCGCTCGTACAAATCGTGGGCGTGGCCGAAGTCCAGAAAAATGCCCCGGGCATCGCCCTGGCAAAGCAGCTTGGCATTCCCGTGACCCGTGATTACCGCAAACTCCTGAATCTCGAGCGCGTGGATCTCATTATCGACGTGTCGGGCGATGCCACGGTCTGGAAACTACTCCAAGAATTTCACCGCATGGACGTCACAATCATCGGTGGGGCCAGCGCAAAATTCATGTGGGAGCTCATCGGAGCCCGCATCCGCGCGACGGCAGAGATCGAGAAGACTTTAAATAAATACCAATCGCTCTATCGACTCTACGTCAAGGAAACCAGTGTAGCAGTCACGGAGGAACGGACCCGCATCGCCTGCGAAATGCACGATGGCCTCGTGCAAAGTTTGGCTGGCGTGAACTTCAAGCTGGACCTGAGCCAGCAATTGATTCGAAAAAATCCGAAAGCCAGCCTGGCCACTTTGCGCGAAAGCAAAGCCCAGCTCAAACTGGCCATTCAGGAAGCGCGGCAAGTCATTTTCAATCTCCGCCCTCTCCACTATGACAAAATGGAGCTGCTCCCAGCCCTCACAAACTATCTCACCTCGTACGAGACGCAGTATCACATCAAGACGCAGTTCCGCGTGTCCGGCGATGAGCAGATCCTGGTCCCTCGCACCAAGATTTTCCTGTTTCGCATTGTGCAAGAAGCCCTCAGCAACGTAGAGCGGCACGCGAAGGCGACCCGGGTCACCGTGGGCCTGGACATCGACCCTGAACGCCTCCGGGTCACCATCGGGGATAATGGCGTGGGATTCGACATGGACACCGTTCTGCGCGACCCTGACAAATGGGACCACTTCGGGATTCGCGGCATCCTAGAACGAGCGCGGCTCGTCGGCGGCGAAGGCAAAATCGAATCGAAGAAAGGGTGCGGCACGACCATCGTCGTTGACGTCCCGCTCGTAAAAAAGGAGACGATACTCGATGGAAAAGATTAAGGTACTCGTCGCGGACGATCACCGGGTGGTCCGCGAAGGACTGGCCGCGATCCTGAAGACGAAAGACGACATCCTGATCGTGGGCGAAGCCCAGGACGGCATGGAAGCCGTCGAAAAAGTGAAGACCCTCGTCCCTGATGTCGTGCTGATGGATGTGAGCATGCCCAGGATGGGAGGGGTCGAAGCGACCAGACAGATTAAACGCGAGTTCCCTCACATCGGGATCGTGGCCCTGACCATGTATGACGAGCAGCAATACATTTTCGATTTGGTCCGCGCTGGCGCCACTGGCTATCTCTTGAAGGATTCCGAGTCCTCTCAGATCGTCGCTGCTATTCGAGCAATCTACAAGGGCGAGTCGCTGATCCACCCCTCTGTGGCGAGCAAGATCCTGGCAGAGTTCTCGTTAATGTCCCAGAAAAAAGGAAAGAAGCCAGGATGGGTCGAGCACGATCTAACGGAGCGGGAGATCACTGTCCTCCGCTTGGTCGCGGACGGCAAGACGAACAAGGAAATTGCCAATAATCTTGATCTGAGCGAGAAGACCGTTAAAAACCATGTGCGAAATATCTTTCATAAGCTTCAAGTATATGACCGCACACAGGCCGCGATCCTGGCTATCAGGAAGGGACTGATCGAACTGGATCCCAGACCCTAGTTCGTATGGATGGAACGTTCCTGCCGGACCGGCTGAGCGCCGTCTCTGCCAGGCAGCCATCTTTGCGATCACCCACGCCACAAATTGATGACCCCCTACGACTGTTTATCATTCTCGTAATAAAGAACTACAATAATAAGTCGCTCCCAGCCTGAAAAACACATATGTATTTTTTTTACAACACAAAGTAAATATGTACGGTACTTGAATTATACTATATAATCAATAAGTTATGCATATTATTCGTGCCGATCCATCTTGGCACATGAATTGCTAATATGATGTTTAAATTATTGAGGTGATCAGTGCGGCTTCAGCAAACGTTAGCAAATCCGGTGAGTTGTACGGGGATTGGACTGCATTCTGGAGAGCCCGTTACTCTCACGCTCAGACCTGCCCCGGTCAATACCGGCGTAGTCTTCATAAACCGGCTCAGCACAGACGGAGACTCTCTCGCGGCCTCCGTCGAGCATCTCGTGGCGACCGACCTCTGCACCGCCATCAGTGGCAATGGATTTCAGGTCAAGACCATCGAGCATATCCTGGCGGCATTAGCAGGACTCGGCATCGACAATGTCTATGTGGACGTGAATGCGAGTGAAGCACCCGCCATGGACGGCAGCTCCGCCCCTTTCGTTCGCTTGATTCAATCAGCAGGAATTCTCGCGCAGAATCGCCGGCAGCCCTATTTGAAAATTACCCGGCCCCTCGAAGTGATCGACGGAAACCGTCGCGTCCGCATCGAGCCCTCTGCGACAACGAAAATGACATACTCCATCTACTACAATCATCCGTTGATCCAGACTCAGACCTACGCCTATGAACACTCGGCCCAGGCGTTTGAATGTGAGATTTCTGAGGCCAGAACCTTCGGCTTCTTACAGGAAGTGGAAGCGCTGTGGGCGCGCGGACTTGGCCATGGCGGCAGCCTGGATAATACCATCGTCCTTTCTCATGACGGAATTCTCAACGAATCAGGCCTGCGCTTCCCCAATGAATTCGTTCGTCACAAGATCCTGGATCTGATCGGAGATTTTTCGCTGCTCGGCGTGCCCTTTATCGGACACATCATCGCAGAGCGCTCCGGTCATGCGATCCATACGCGCCTCGTTCAACAGATTCTCAGCCGCCCTGATAGCTGGGTGTTGCTCAACGCCAACGAAACCGTTGCTGCGCCTGAGCCCCATTCAGCCATGACCGCACCTCGATCCGCATCGATGGTGGCACTTCAAGCCTCGTAATATTCAATCACTGATAGAGTAATCTGCTGGTAGTCTGCCTAAAAGGCGTGGTGCTTTGTGGCGTGGTAGTAACCGTAAGATATGATTTAACGTCGGGAGCAAGTGGCCTTGCTCCCGACGCTAGGATCGAGGTGGGGACTACTTCTTCTTCTTTGCTGCTTTCTTCTTCGCTGCTTTCTTCTTCGCCAAGACTCTCACCCCCCTCCAAGTATTTTAAGACATGACCGACTCGGACACTCTACACTGCGTGAATCAATCCTTCTTCCAATGCTTCGAACGTATTCGGACCGACTTTCTTAAACCGCTTATCCCGCTTCAAAGAAGTGGCCACTGATGTCAGCGGCGTCTTCCCCTTGATCTGGAGGCCCCCCTCGACCAATCGCCGCACGAGCTCTTTTGCGTGCATCGAGCGGTTCGCCTCGCGGAGCATTTCGTATGCGGCTTCCGCCAAGCTTTTCCCCGAATACTTGCTCCGCCCCATAAGGATTTCCCTCGACTGGTCCGTGACATCTGTATTCGGCCGCTGACGACCGCCTTTTTCATCTGAATACAATTGACTGGAGAGACTGGCAAGCTTGGCCTTGTCGGCTTCGACGCGATAGAGCGTTTCTGCCAACTCCAAATATTTTTTGATCGTAGCGATTTCGTCATCCAAACGGCGACGTTTCTTTTCGAGCTCTTGCAGCCGGTTCTTGTAGGCGCTGATGCGCTGTTCAAGCCCGACCAATATGTCAGTAAGTTCTTCCACGAAATTGCCCCCAGATGAAGCATGTCTAGTTTGTATCATTAGTTGCAAAGCAAGTCAATAGAGAAAGTTATAATTGTTGCTTGCATATAATTATAACTTTAATGTCAGTCCATGCTTGTGTGGAGCATTTTAATCTGGACCTCAAGAGTGACAAGAAACCCTCTAAGATCTGGTCGACAGTGTGTCCGGCAACCTATCTCCTTGCGGATCGTCAAGATATTTTTGCGCGACAATACGAAAACACGACCCCGTGCTATGATCCCTTCTCATGCCCCAACCCTATGACCAGGACATCCCACTTGATGCAGTCCTTGCGGTCGCCATGGATGCAGCCCGTCAGGCCGGAGCCGTTCTCGCCCAATGTACGCGAGCCGGTTTTCGCATTGAACATAAAAGCTTATCAGCCTGGTCACCGATGCAGACCACCAAGCCGAACAGCGCATCATTGACGTCGTCCACAAGGCCTTCCCAAGCCATCCGATCCTAGCCGAGGAGCGGGGCCTGACCAAGCAGTCCCCCTCCCGCTACAAATGGATTATCGACCCGCTAGACGGCACAACGAACTTCGCCCATGGATCCCCCGCCTACTGCGTCTCTGTCGGGGTGGAATACGACGGACGCGAGATTGTCGGGGTGGTCTACGACCCGACCAGGGATGAACTCTTCAGCGCGCAACTAGGCCATGGCGCCTGCTTGAATGGGGCTCCCATTTCCGTCTCCTCAACAAATCATCTCGATTACGCGCTCCTGGTCACAGGATTTGCCTACGACATTCGCGAGACCAGGAACAATAACTTAAACCACTTCGCGCGATTCGCTCTGAAGGTACAGGGATTACGGCGAACTGGAACGGCCGCCCTGGATCTCTGCTATGTCGCAGCCGGCCGGTTCGATGGATTCTGGGAAGTGAAACTGAATCCCTGGGACATGGCGGCGGGAGTCCTCATTCTCCGTGAAGCTGGCGGCAGGGTAACGGACTTTGCAGGCACGACTCACTCCATCTACGGCCAAGAATTAGTCGCAAGCAACGGCCCCCTCCATCAAGCCATGATCGACGTCCTCCAAGAAGATATAATTCACGGGTAACGTCACCTCGACCAGCCACAGAAGCCTAGTGGCAGATATACAGACAGAATAACGATGCGGTATGATTCCCGCTCAAGAGGAAGGAGATTCGCTCTATGGCACGTTCAACGCCTCCATCAGGACAACCAAAGGGAAATCCCCCCCAAGCCCCAGGGACCGAGTCGCACAATAGAGATGTGGAACTGCTGCGGGTCCTTGTGAGCCGCAAGGGAACACAGGTCGATGCCCAATGGGCGATTCATCCTCAACTGAAACAGGATCTACTCCCGCAAGAATGGGAAGAAGTCACAGACCTCATGGCCAAAGTCACTGCGATCGTCGGCACCAAGTTTTCTCAGGTCCTCGCGCAAGCCGACCCGGAACCACCCAGCAACGCATAGGACCGAAGGCGAGAATAAGGAGCTGTCCATGGAGAGCTACTATCATCCGCACGATCTGGGCAAGTTCGCCGAGATGGGCAAGGGCAACCAGGGCCTCTGGGATAAATTCATGGCCTACTACAAGGCCGTCTTCGCCGAAGGAGCTCTGACGGAGCGAGAGAAATCCCTCATCGCCCTCGCCGTCGCCCATGCAATCCAATGCCCCTACTGTATCGATGCCTACACGCAGGCTTCTCTTGAGAAGGGGTCAAACATCGAAGAAATGACAGAAGCCATCCATGTCGCCTGCGCCATCCGAGGCGGCGCCTCGCTCGCGCACGGAGTCCAGATGAGGAACGTCGCGGACAAACTCTCGATGTGAATGTGCGCTGCTAGAGGTAAGTGTTTTCGGGAATGGCCAACGTAAAATACTTGTCACGCTCTTCGTAGAGAATTCGCGCATCCGTCAATGCGATGAGCGCCTGATCGATTTCTTGATCGCTGCCCTTACCCTTCTCCGGTCGCTGTGCCAGCAGAAAACGAATCTGATCCACACTCTTGGCTGCCTCGCTACAGACCTCAATAATCCCTGCCGCGGGCCACTCATAACGCATCCTGATCGGGGCCCTGGGATCCCGACCATCGTAGACCGTGACATAGTCGATCGCCTTCGAATAGTAGAGAAACGGCCGATCGCTCGAACCCGCGAGTCTCCGCCATTCCTGCACCAGGTCAACCAGTTCCTGATAGACCCCTTGATCCACATTCCAATTATCCAGCTCATATTCAAAATCGTAGGCGATCTTCTTCAGATCCAGCAGCCGTGCATCATAGACATATTCGTACGCGGTCCCGGGACCGGTGATACGGACGCCATATTTATGGGGCTTGGTGTAATAGGGGCTGAACCGCTCTAGCCAGAACTTCCCGGTCGACTCGGGCGGCTGGAGATGGAATAACGAGGGAAGCAGAGCGATCTGCCGACGGTAGTCCTCATTCGTTTCACCAGGAAATCCGAGCAGGATATTCCAGGACACCGTGACATGGTAGTAGAAGCTCCACTTCAGGCAGATAATATTCTGCATCGGGGTGACGCCTTTGTCCATCGCCTGCAACTGATTGGCACTCAGGCTCTCCAACCCCGGCTGCATGCACTTCACGCCCCCGACCGCAAGCATGCGAATCTGGCTCTTCTTCAAATTGCTCTTGGTTTCGATGAAGAGATCAAGATCGCAATGGTCCGCCGCAAACCGGCCGAAGAGATTCTCCACATATTTCATATCGATGATATTGTCCACCAGGCGAAAGCGCGCTGTATCGTACCGGCTGGAGAGATAGGCCATCTCCCGGGCCACTTGCTCGGACGACTTGGCCCGAAACTTCATACTCTGCGAATTCAAGCCGCAAAAGGTGCAGTGATGTTTTTCTCCCCACCAACAGCCCCGCGAACCTTCGTAAAGGAGAATCCGATCGAGCCCCTGCGCCGCTTCGCCTAATTTACCCAGTAGTCGATAATAGTCGTCGTAGTCCGGCGGACCGGTCTTTGCAAAATCTGAGAAGAGTGCATGATTCGGTGTAAAGACTGGTGCCGTTCCCTCTCGATAGGCCACACCATTGGGCACAGCCCCTGACGTTCCCCCAAGGAGATAGCGAACCAGTTCCGGAAAGACACATTCCCCTTCTCCCACCACCACATAATCGATAAACGGGAAGGCCCGAAAATATTCCAGCCCCATCTCGCCATCATAATTCGCCCCGCCGAACACAATCATCACTTCGGGATACAGATCCTTGATGAGTTTTGCCATCGTCAGGCTCGCTACGTTTTGATCGAAGGTCGACGTGAACCCAACGATTTTATACTGCCCCCAATCAATGGAGGTTAGAGATTCGGTCAAAAACTGCGGCGCGGTCCTCGTCGCCATATCTTCAAAGAAGGGAACCGACTGACCACTGGCCTTAGCCACTTGCTCAAAGACCGGCTTGAACAGACGGGGATACTCAGCGCGCTTAGGGTTGTCGCGGAACAGCAGATAGGAAAAAATCCATTCGCCGAAGAGCGCTCGCTTCTCGCAGATCATTTCGTAGAGAGGCACGCCGATCTTGTGGGCAAAGCGCACGTTCAGATGGTGGCAATCGACGGGAATCCCCTTCGACTTAAGCAAGGCGGACAATGTGCCCAGCTGGATCGACGGATACTTCGAATAGCTAAACGGCATATTGACGAGCGCCACCTGGGCCTGGTCACTCATCTGTTGCCTCGTGACGTCATAGAAGACTCGTGACTAACTGGCCGCGTGTCGGAATGGCTCGAACTCTCGGTCGGCCTTGGCGGCCAGATAAAAATCGCTCTCTGCCAGGCCATTGATCTTGTGGGTCCAGATTTCGACCCTGCACTTCCCCCAGGCTAGATAAAGATCCGGATGGTGGCCTTCCGCTTCTGCCACCGCTCCTATCTTATTCACATAAGCCAAGGCCTGAGAAAAATCCTTGAACGAATACAAACGCTCAAGATGGCCCGCCTGGTTCAGCGACCACCCTTGTCCCAATTCCTTCAACAGAGCCTGCGCACGATCAGCCGTGATGGGAGGCACACCGCCACGACAGGGAATACAGCTGTTCTCAGCAAGGCTCATCGCACCACCTCCGGATAAGAAAATCACCGTTGCCGGCCGACCGACCTAACGCCCTATTCTAAAGGGGCTTCGAGAGGAAGGGCAAGATGGGGGAACAAGGCACCACGAAGCCATCGCCTCGCTTCCCAGGCACCGTCCAGTATGGCAGGAAAGACGAAACAGGATGCCGTAAGCGATCCATGACTCACGAACCGGAACAAAAATCCTCCATACAAAAGATCGGCTGGTTCACGGCCTCCTGTGTGCTCGTGAGCAACATCTAATCTTAGAGCGGCGAGGCCTTCCCTTTATCACGCCACCACAGAAAAATTGGAGAAGAACGCTACGGTAGTTTGGGGGCATCTTCCGTGCAGCGAAATCCAACGTTGGGATCATGCTCCGTGGGATCGCCTTTTGACCGAAAGGAGGATCGAAGCCGAAAGGGATTATTGATATAGGAACCGCCTCGTTGCACCTTGGCCGTACCCTCAACCGCTCCGCGCGGATTGATGGCAGAATTTTTCGTGTAAAATTGTTCGTTGTACCAGTCAGCCACCCATTCATACAGGTTGCCCGCCAGATCGTGAATGCCGTAAGGGCTTTTCCCTTTGTCACGATTGCCAATGGGCGCAACCATGTCGGCCCCTTCCTTCAAGCCAAAAACTGCATGGATCGGAGTCGGCTGATCGCTTCCCCAGGGATAAACCCTTCCGTCCGTTCCACGAGCGGCTTTCTCCCACTCCGCTTCGGTCGGCAAACGCTTTCCGGCCCAGAGACAATAGCCAAACGCCTCCATCCAATTCACCCAGCGAACCGGACGATCCGAGCGGACAACCGGCGTTTCCTTATCCGCAAAGCCCCAAGGCGGTTCACTCTGAATCGCTTCGACAAACTTCGCAAACTGGCCATTCGTCACTTCAAACTTATCCATATAAAAACTGTCGAGAAAGACTCGATGAACTGGCTGTTCATCGTCATCGCCCTTGTCGCTCCCCATCGTGAACTCACCGGCGGGAACCAACATCATGGGAGCGCCGTCTTTCCCGATAACCTCAGCAGGGGGTGGAACACCGGCAGGCTTCGGCACAGCGCCAACACCGGATGGAGAATGTACCTTCCCGATGGGCCTGGACTCAGTCTCTGGCGCATGTGGTTTGGGTACGGCGAGAGCCGGCACCAATTCCGGCTTCACCGAGAGAGGCGCATTCGCCAGCGAGAGACTATCGGTGAGCCCTGTCGATGCCAATAGGATAATCACCATCCTGCACATCATGATCCGAACCAGCATCCATCGCCTCATGTGATGAGAGTACAGAAAATAGCAAGGACAATCCAGGGGGGAGATCTATGGCGCGAATAACCTGCCTTCACCATGGAACAATGAGCATGCAAGAAGAAAGAAGAGGGACAGAGACTATTGGGGTGGAGAGAGCAGAAAGTGATATAAAACGGTGCCGATAGTCAGCTGGCGGAGTCCACGGGTTTCTGCACGAACCCTCGCGTGTTTGCCGGATTTCCCAAAGAAAATGCCCAACGGCTCCGTTGGGCATCAATTTTTGGTGGAGGCGCCGGGAGTTGAACCCGGGTCCGAAGACCTTCAGCACAACAAATCTACATGTTTAGCCGATCGTTTTAATTTCGCAGCCACCCACGCCCACCGGCTAGCTTAGACTGGCCACTAGCCCAGTATTGTCTCGTCCTTAGCCGCTGAGCACCAGCTTTGGACCAGCCCGCTGTATCGCGCTCCGACCACCCCCGCGGGCCTCAGGTGGAGGAACGTCGCAGTTATTTAAGCTGCGAGTGCAAATTCTTGGTTTGCAGTTACATTTTCCCGGAGGATTTACGAGACCCCGAGAGCTCGACATGCATCGCTGACCTTAGTATCCCCGTCGATTCCGGTCGCCCCCTTTCATTTGGTCGAATGGTGAAAAGGCCCATCTCTGAGCTTTCGCTATTTTCACATAACCATCATACAGCACAGTTCAAGGGGATGCCAGAGCCCATTGTTATTGCCCGACTGCGGGGCCATCCAGCTACGCGCTTTTGGAGCGACTGACACAGGCCAACAAAATCCCAGCGACGGGGGAGAGCAAAACTTAGTAAAAGCTCCAAAATGAGTAGGTCACGCATCTCCCGGCCCAGCCCTAGCATATTGCAACCGATCCAGCTGGCGACACGCATGAACATACTAGGAGGGCATTCTGGCTGGCTGGCGACGTTCGATCAACGCTTGCAATTGAGATTGCATCGCTGTAGCTGACAATCGTATGCCATCCCCATGTCCTGCCAAGACCCATTCGAACCGGTAGTCGAGGAGTTTCTGGAGTGAGTCCAGCAACACGCGCTTTCTCCAGACCTGCTGGCTCGGAGCACGCAACATCTGCTGCTTCGAATCCCACCAGAGATGATCGCCCGTGAACAAAAATCTATTCTTATATAGCAAGGCCATGCTGCCGGCCGTGTGGCCCGGCACGGGAATGACCTGAAATGCTGGCAGAATCTGGCTGCTATCCACCTCTTCGATAATCCATTCCGCGCCAGGGGCCGCCTCCAGATCCGCTCGATGAATGATCCGCTTTGCCCCGAAATGCGCTGCATACTTCTCCGCTTCGGCCACGTCATCTTTATGGGTTAAAAAGATGTGGGACAGGCCGCCCTTCCGCTCGAAGGCCTCGACCAGATGTTTGAGATAACGAGGCGAATCGATGAGCCAGTTGCCAGCCGGATGTTCGAGAAAAAAACTGTTCGCGCCAAAAGACTTCTCGGAATTAAATCCGCAGTAATAGACCCCGTCTTCCAGGTGAAGCGGAAAGCTAGCCATGGCCTCTTGCATCCGTACCGGCTCACCCCGCTCTGTCCCAATCGAACCAACCGGGCATGAGAGGAGCGCTTGATAGGCCTGATGAAGAGAGCCCTCGCTAGTCGGCTGGCTGGTAACTGCGGAGAAATCGCCAACTTCTTCAAAGCTCGCCGGCGCCAACTGCCGGCAGGTGTCACAATTAATGCAAGTTGCATCGACGTAAAAGTTACCTGAGACATTAGAGTCGAGTCGTTTATTCTGATCGGCCATACACAACCTCTGTGCCTGTCGATGGCTCTATCCCTGACTCATGATAGCGTCTGCCTCGATCTCGACTAACATGTCTGGATAGATTAAGCGCTTCACTTCCACCATCGTCGTCGCCGGCCGGATCGCACTGAAGACTTCGCCATGGGCCCGGCCGACTTCCTGCCATTGATCGATATTCGCCATATAAATTCTGGTCCGCACTACATCGGCGAGCGACGCGCCTGCTTGCCGCAAAGCTGCTTCGATCGTCCTGAGGGCCTGAATCGTCTGCGCATAGGGATCGCCCTTGCCAACCAGACCGGATTCCGTCATCGCCGTGGAGCCAGACACGGAAATATGAGCTCCGACCCTTACGGCCCGTGAATAACCGATCTTACCTTCCCAAGGACCACCAGTCGAAATATTCTGCCGCCCCATCTGCCCCTCCTACATGACAATGCCGCCGGCGGCGTGAATATTCTGGCCCGTCAACCACCGCGCCTCTTCACTCACAAAGAACGCCACCACACCGGCAATATCTTTCGGCGCGCCAAGCCGCTTCAACGGAGACATCTCTGAGCCGATCTGACGGAGCTGGTCAATCATCATGCCCGTCTCGGTAAAGCCAGGCGAAACCGTATTCACCATAATGCCTCGAGGCGCCAGCTCCTGAGCTAGGCCCTTCGTATACTGTTTCAGCGCCACCTTGCTCCCAAGGTAGGCCGTTGCACCGGGAAAACTTAAGTGCGTCCCTTCCGTGGAAATATTCACGATGCGGCCGCCTTCTTTAAGTACAGTGGCCGCTTCCTGTATGGCGAAATACGGGCCCTTGCATTTAACGCAATAGCCTGGCCGAAATCTGCCTCAGTCGTTTCCAGGATGGGCTTGGGCATAAACTTCCCCGCATTATTCACGAGAATATCCAACCGCCCGAATTGCTTCACCGTCTCACTGACAAGCCGACGCGCCTGGTCCGCCTTGCTCATATCGGATTGCACGGCGATGGCCTTCCCTCCCTTGCCTTGAATGCCCGTGACGACTTGCCGGGCCTTCTCCTCACTTATGCCGTAATTCACCACCTCAATCGCTCCGTCTTCAGCCAACCGTTCTGCGATCGCTCGCCGGATCCCGCTGGAGGATCCTGTGATGATCACAACTTTTCCACTGAGTGACGCCATAATATATCCTGGCCCTTTCCACTTCGTGATCGACTCGATCCTTGAATTTCGATGCGATTTATCCCTGCCGAAAATGGAGGACGGCAACTCCCAGGTTGCAGAGTACACCAACTCTGTGAGGGGCTTGCGGACTGGCAATGGAGGTTCCTGCGCCCGGTTATTAGGCTCTTCGGTTCAGGTTGCATCGGTTGCATGGCCTACCTTCTATCCTTCATCGCCCGCTCTACTTCCCGGCCTGCTTCACGCACCTTGTCGGATTCCCGGCGGTCATGCTGCTTCTTACCTTTGGCCAACCCGATTTCGACCTTGGCCAGGCCCCGATTGGAAAAATAGATACGAAGTGGAATGATCGTGAGCCCTTGCTGCTTCGTCTTCACGAGCAGTTTATTGATTTCCTTGCGATGAAGAAGCAATTTTCTGGTACGTAGCGGCTCGTGATTCAAAATGTTCCCGTGGCTGTAGGGACTGATGTGGCAATGGTGAAGAAAGATCTGGTTATCTTTCACGCTGGCATAACTATCTGACAAGTTCACGCGCCCCTCACGCAGAGATTTGACCTCCGTCCCCTGGAGCATGATACCCGCCTCGAACTTCTCTTCAATGAAATAATCATGGTACGCCTTACGGTTCGTAACCACCGCTTTCTCGAAACTAGCTCTCTCTTTCCCCATCAGGCGTCAGACTTTCATCCTCAAAAGGTCGGTCCCGAGTCACTCTCTCCTCAGAATACCAGGAAACGATCGTCCTGACATGATGGAACAGAGCTGCTGCTTGCCACAGCGATTTTTGATATGATGTCGCCATGGGAGGACTTGGCCCCATCGATTCGATTTCCAGCGTCCTTGAGGGGCTGGCTCGCCGCCTGGGTCTCGAATCCAAGCTGCTGGAAAGCCGCTTGCGTCGGGACTGGGTCTCCATCGTCGGAGAACCGATCGCGTCCAATACCTGGCCGGACCAGATTCGCTACAAGAAGCTCTATCTCCTAGTTCATAACAGTGTCTGGCTACACCAGCTCACGTTTCTTAAGCCGACGCTCATTCAAAAACTCAACCAGGTCGCCGGCTCGGAAATCGTCACGGATATCGTATTGAAGATAGGGGAACTGCCGGAAGCTGACAGGGCACCCGCGTCACCGGAGGCCCTGCCCGAGGCCGCCCCGACTGCGAGCGCCGAGTTGCTCGCGGAAATCTCGGATCATGTGACCACGATCCAGGATCCTGATCTCCGCCATCACCTGACGCAGCTCATGGCCCAATCGTTGGCTCAGCCGCGCGGACCGAAGGGAGGCTGAGCGGTCCTTTGAAAAGTTGCCGGGCATAAATCTGCGTCGCCGCCGTCTCCAGCCCATCCAGCAACGGACCGATCCGTCCCTCTTCCTCCGACTCAGTCAGCCGGTACAGTCCCCGCAAAGCTTTCCGAACGCCGTCCCGCACATCCCGGTCTTCCGCGGCCAGATACTGGTGCAATATGGCTGGCTCCGCCCAGGCATCGAGAGAAAAGATATAAATGGTGAGAAGGCGATAGCGCTCAGTCGGGTCGTCTGGCGTCGTCGGCCGGACCTTCATCGGTCCGAAGTTTCTCGTTTCATGGCCAACTTTGCGAAAGCGCTCGATGAGCGTTTCGATTTCACCGTCGCTCGTCCAGGGCGGAACATGGATCGCGACGGAGGTCTCTTCCTGCGATCCGATACTATAGGGAGGGATAGACCGGTCGGGACGGCTGAGATACATCCCTCCCCAGATCAGAGCGAAGGACCCCACCAAAACGCTGATAGCCAACTTGACGACCGTATCCAGTGGCTTTTTCGCCTGGGATCCGGAGGGAGCCGTTGAAGAAAAATCCTGCTCATCCATGGAAGGCTCAACAAACAAGGCATAGCGTGCCGCACATATCCGTTAAGCGCCGCCTTCCTCTGGAACAACTTCGACCGCTTCCGCCAACCGCGCGACGGCTACAACCCGGTCCCCCGCGCCATCGAGATCCAGAATCCGAACCCCCTGGGTATTCCGGCCGATCTCGCGGAATTCATCCACTTTACACCGCAGCACCTTGCCATGCGCGGCCATCAGCATGATCTCGTCGCCATCCCGGACTTGCAGGAACCCGACGGCCAGTCCGTTGCGCTCATTGGTCTTCACGCTGATGATGCCCTTGCCCCCGCGCCCCTGGACACGATACTCGTTCACTGGCGTGCGCTTTCCGTAGCCGCCCTCCGTGACCGTGAGGATTTGGGTGGTGGAGTCCGGCGTGATGGTTTCCATTCCGATGACTTCGTTGCCTTCTTCCAACGCAATGCCGCGCACCCCGTGCGCCGTGCGGCCCATCGGCCTGGCGTCGTCTTCCTTGAAACGAATCGTGATGCCCTTCTTCGTGCCCAACAAAATTTCCCGCTGGCCGTCGGTGACATGCACGCTAATGAGCCGATCTCCCTTATCTAACGATAGAGCGATGATGCCGCCCTGGCGGGGATTGCCATAGGCCGACAGTGCCGTCTTCTTGATGATGCCCTGCTTGGTCGCCATCACGACGAACTGATCGCCACGAAATTCTTTGACCGGCACAGTCGCCGTGACCTTCTCGTCGCCGGAGAGCGCTAGCAAGTTCACCAGCGCCTTGCCCTTGGCGGCCCGGCCCGCGTCAGGAATCTCATGGACCTTCAGCCAATAGACCTTCCCGGCGTCCGTAAAGAACAAGAGCGACTCGTGCGTGGAAGCCGTGAAAAGGGTTACGACGAAATCCTCTTCCTTAACCCCCATCCCGATCTTGCCTTTGCCACCACGCTTTTGCGCCCGATAGAGCGTGACTGGGTTCCGCTTGATGTAGCCGGCATGTGAGATCGTCACGACCACTTCTTCATTCGCGATCATGTCTTCTAGCGTGATTTCCGCTTCTTCTTTCACGATCTGCGTACGGCGCTCATCCTGGTAGGCTTCGCGCACCTCGATCAACTCGTTCTTGATGATCGTGCGCACCAGCGCTTCGCTGCTCAGGATCGACTTCAGCCGCTCGATCTGCTTCAAGACTTCTTTGTATTCTTCGATCAGCTTGTTGCGTTCCAATTGCGTGAGCCGCTGAAGCCGCATCTCCAAAATTGCATTCGCCTGGATTTCGCTCAGCGAAAATTTCCGCATCAGGCCCTCGCGGGCCTTATCGGGCGATTGCGCCAGCCGGATCAAGGCAATGACCGCATCCAGATTGTCGAGCGCGATCTTAAGGCCTTCGAGGATATGGGCCCGCTCTTCCGCTTTGCGCAGTTCGAAAGCGGTCCGTCGGACCACGACTTCGCGACGATGCTCGATGAAATGGTGCAGGATCTGCTTGAGGTTCAAGACCTCTGGCCGCTTGTTGACTAGCGCAAGCATGATGACCCCGAAGGTCGTCTGGAGCTGCGTGAGCTTATACAGGTTATTCAAAGTGATCAGCGGGATTTCTCCGCGCTTGAGCTCGATGACGACGCGGATGCCGTCCCGGTCGGACTCATCGCGCAGATCGGAAATCCCTTTGATCCGTTCTTCCCGGATCAACTCGGCAATTTTTTCGATCAGCCTGGACTTATTGACCTGATAAGGCAGCTCCGAGATGATCAACCGTTCGCGATCCGTCCGTTCATCGGTCTCGACCTTCACTTTTGCGCGCAAGGTCAGAAGGCCCCGTCCACTCTCGTAGGCGGACTTGATACCGGCCGTGCCATAGATGAAGCCGGCCGTCGGGAAGTCGGGCCCCGGGATCTTCTTCATCAACTGGGGGATTGTGATATCAGGATTTTCCAGGAACTGGAGGAGCCCCTCGATCACTTCGCCGACATTGTGGGTCGGGATGTTCGTGGCATAACCCACCGCGATGCCGCCGGCGCCGTTGACGAGCAGATTTGGGATTTTCGAGGGGAGCACCAGTGGTTCGACCAGCGACTCATCGTAGTTCGGCCCGAAATCGACCGTATCCTTATCAATATCGGCGAGCATGTCCTCGGCGACCTTCGTCAGGCGCGCTTCGGTATAACGCATGGCCGCCGGAGGGTCGCCGTCGACCGATCCGAAGTTGCCCTGCCCGTCCACGAGCATGTAGCGCATATTGAAGGGCTGCGCCATGCGGACGAGGGTATCGTAGATCGCGCTGTCTCCATGGGGATGGTAGTTACCCATGATTTCGCCGACGATCTTGGCGGACTTGCGATAGGCCCGGTTCGAAGCCAGGCCCATCTCGTTCATGCCATGGAGGATCCGGCGATGGACCGGCTTGAGGCCGTCACGCACGTCGGGAAGCGCCCGGCCCACGATGACACTCATCGCGTAACTCAGGTACGACGAGCGCATCTCGTCTTCGATGGCGATCTGTCCTAACCGTTCATCAGGTGGCATCTAATTCTCCACGGATGCTGAAATGATCACCAGCGTCATTCTCGGCCTTGCTGGATGACTATTTTAAGCATTCGAATAGGGCAATGGTCACACATAATGGAAGACCGTTCTTCTTCCACTCTTCAACGTTACACGTCTAGGTTTCTGACCTCGAGTGCGTGGGCTTGGATAAAGTTTCGCCGGGGCTCGACTTCATCACCCATTAGAATCGTGAAGATCTCACCGGCGCCCGGCACGTCTTCCAGTTTGACTTTCAACAGAGTCCGGACTTCCGGATTCATCGTTGTTTCCCAAAGCTGATTCGGGTTCATCTCGCCCAGCCCCTTGTACCGCTGAATCGCGAGCCCATGTTTGCCCTTGTCGAGGATCGCCTTGACCAATTCAGCCGGCGCGGGCAGGAGCTGCTCCTGGTCATCGGACTTCACCTTGTACGGAGCCCGGCCAAACCCGATCGCCGACGGAGCAAGCTTCTGCAATTCGCGGAATTCGGCGGAGCCGACCAGCTCGTGCGTCAGGTCGAAACCATGAGTCACACCGTTGACGTGCAACCGGCAGGTGACTTTGTTGGATTGATGTTCTTCATCCTCGATGATCTCAAGCGTCGGCGTGAGCTTCGGATAGACCACCGCGAGCGTTTTCTTGACGTTCTCCACGACTTTCTTGACAACCTCCCGATCTTTAAGCAGCGCGCGATCCAGTTTCAGCTCATCCGCAAAGGCCCGCAACATACTGGCCTCATGCGGTTTCTTGTTCAGCCGACCCAGTAGGGTCTCGAAGCTGATCAACTTCTTGAGGATGGGCAGGAGCCGTCGTCCCGTGACATAGCCCTGCGTCCCCTCCATATACACTTCCACATCCTCGACTGCGATGTCGGCCAAATGCTCGTTCAACGCCAATTCATCTTTGAGATATCGCTCCGTCTTGTTCTTCTTCACTTTGAAGAGCGGAGGCTGCGCGATATAGATGTAGCCCTGTTCGAGCAGCTCTGGCATCTGCCGAAAGAAAAACGTGAGGAGCAGGGTCCGGATGTGGCTCCCGTCAACGTCGGCGTCGGTCATGAGAATGATCTTATGGTACCGGGCTTTGCTGATGTCGAACGAATCTTTGTCGGGCTTTTCACTATCGTCGCGCTTGCGGCCGATGCCGGTGCCAAGCGCCATGATTGGTCCTCTTGGTGACAAAGGCCCACTTGGCATGCAAGGTGTTCCCGGCGATAAAGGATTAACAGGTCCAACTGGTCCTCTTGGTGACAAAGGTCCACAAGGTCCAGTAGGTCTGA
>SXGT01058194.1_pt1 | contig 26318 bp, 21 predicted proteins | sample 3176221 | NCBI WGS metagenome assembly SXGT01 (sample SAMN11356862, study PRJNA531348) | freshwater metagenome | isolation source: freshwater sample F1-120 | place: China: Fuxian Lake, Yuxi | collected 2017-12-25
CGTTCGCGTACGGAAGGGCGCTGGTGACCAGGATCTGGCGCGTCATGGCAGGGCAAGAAGGCTAGCGAGGGACGGTTGCCGATCCCACGAGTGCTGGAGCGAAAGGGTGCGGCTGCCCCGACCCCACGTTGCGTTGCTAAGCTGTCCTTGCTGCACAGCCACTGGTGGTGCAGCCTCCCTCAAGGGCACGTGTGTTCATCCATGCCGATCAACCTCCGCGTTCTCTGGCTGCTTCTCTTGACGACGTCGGCATTGGCGCAGACGCCGCTGCAACTGCAGCTGTTCGCCAGTGGGCTGAATCGCCCCGTGCTCGCCGTGTCGCCGCCTGGCGACCTGCATCGTGTGTTCATCGTCGAGCAGCCGGGGCGGATCCGGGTCGTCAAGAACGGGGTGTTGTTGACGACGCCGTTCCTCGACCTGACCGGCACCGGGACCATCTCCTTCGGTGGTGAGCTGGGCATGCTGGGGTTGGCGTTCCACCCCGCGTACGCGACCAACGGTCAATTCTACGTGCTGCACAACGGATTCCCGTGGCCGCGGATCTTCGTCAAGCGGTTTACGGTGTCCGCGACCAACCCCGATGTCGCCAATCCGGCGAGTGCCACGACGTTGTTGGAGACGCCGATGGTGTATGGCAACCACAACGGGGGGATGATCGCGTTCGGGCCCGACGGGATGCTCTACATTGGCATCGGCGACGGCGGCAGCACGGCACCGCTTTGGCCTTCCGATCCCTTCAACCACGCCCAACGTGGAGATTCGTGGCTCGGCAAGATGCTGCGCATCGACGTCAACAACGCGCAGCCGCCGCTGGCGTATGGCATCCCACCCGGCAATCCCTTTGCGGGGCCAGGCGATCCGCGCGACGAGATCTGGTCCTCGGGCCTGCGCAATCCCTGGCGCTTCTCGTTCGACCGGCTCACGGGCGACCTTTGGATCGCTGACGTGGGAGGCAATCGGGAGGAGATCGACTTCGAGCCCGCCGGTGCGCCTGGTGGGCGCAACTACGGTTGGTCCTGCATGTCGGGCACGTTCTGCACCGGCAACGCCGTCTGCGCGTGCAATGGCGCGGGTTTGACCTCGCCGATCCACGAGTACCCCGTGGCGCCCAACGGCCAGGCCATCATCGGCGGCTACGTGTATCGCGGCGTCGCGATCCCGGATTTGCGCGGCGCCTACTTCTTCGCCGACCACATCCGCGTGCAGATCTGGTCGTGCCGCCGGGCCGGCAGCGGCGTGACCCAGCTCATCGACCGCACCACGGAACTCACGCCGCCAGCGCCGCATTTCCTCGTCGGGCCGACGGGCTTTGGCGAGGATGGCTACGGCGAACTCTATCTGTGCGACTTCACGGGCAAGGTCTACAAGATCGTGCCGGCGGTGCCGGTGCAGACCGGAGTCGTGCCGTACGGAATCGGCACGCCAGGATGCAGTGGCGCCCACAGCTTGAGTGCCATCGGTTCGCCGGTGGTCGGCAATCCCGCGTTCCAGCTGCGCAGCACCCAGGCGCCGCCATCGTTCCTGGGGTTGTTGGCGTTCGCCGATGTCGCCGACGTCGCCGGATCGGACCCGTTGGGGCTCGGCGTGCTGCTGCATTTCCAGCTCACGTCGTCGTTGCTGCTGCTCGAGACGATGTTCAGCGATGCGAGTGGTGTCGGCTCCTTTGCATTCCCGATTCCACCGTCGAGTGCCTTGGCCGGCGTCGTGCTCTACACGCAGACTTTCTGGCCATGGCCGGCCGCCGTGTGCACGCCGACGAGTTCCGGGTGGTCGTCGTCGCCCGGGCTCGCGATCACGCTGCAGCCGTAGGCTGAGCGCCGCCCTTCGGCATCTGCAACCAGGCCGCCGTCGCCGCGAGCGTCGCCACCGAGGTCAGTCCGAGCACGTTGAGGAACGGTACGAACGCGGCGAGCTGCAGGCCGAGGCCAAGCCCGAGACAGCGCCAACGGCTGCGGCAGAGCCAGCGCAGTCGTTCGCGCAGCGCGAGCCCGCGGCTCGCCAGCGGCGGCTCGAACCAGACGATCGCGGCGACGGCGGCCCCGAGCAGTGCGACGGCGGGCAGCCCGAACCACGGCATCAGCACGAGAAGCAACCCCAGCGGCCAGAGCAGCAAGAGCCACGCAACCAGGCGGGCCCGTTCGCGCAGGCGCAGGGAGCCGGGTCCCGGCGGCGGCGTGAACGCAGTGCCGAGCATGCGCCGTTCGGTCGCGAGCCGCAGCGGTTCCTGGGCGGCGCCGGCGATCAGGTCGAGCAACGGCGGCCCGAGCAGCAGCCAGCTCACCAGCAGCCACAGGGACTGCCCCGTGTCGGCGTGCGCTTCCCGGATGCCATCGAACAGCGGCCACGGTTCGGCGAACACCGCCGCGAACGGACTGGCCAGCAGCCCGAAGCCGCCGCCGGCGATGAGCACGAACGCGATCGCGTTCATCGCCACTGGCAACCGCAACAGCCCGATGAACTCCTTGCCGTGCAGCAGCGCAAACAACGCGCGCCGCACCTCACCGAGGCCGCGTACGAGATCGAGCACGCGGTCGGCAGACGCCGGTGCCACCGTGTGGCGGCCGTCCAGCGAGCGCAGCACGCCGGGGCAACGGACACACGCAGGATTTTCGTGTGGATGGCCACAGGCCGGGCACGGCGAAGCGGTGGCGTTCATCGAGGGTCTGGGGCTCCGCCAAGGTGCGGAGTAGTGGTCGCTTTCCTTGGCACGGATACGCGTCTATCCTGCCGCGCCCGCGGATTCCAAGGCACCATGACCGATCTCTACAAAGCCCTCGATTTCTACAACGTCGACGAACTCTACTCCGACGAGGAGCGCGCCATCCGCGACGCGGTCCGCACCTGGGTGTCGGACCGTTTCATGCCGGTCATCGAGGAGCACAATCGCGCCGCGACGTTCCCGATGAACCTGATCCCGGAACTTGGCGAGATGGGCGTCTACGGCGCCAGCCTCACCGGGTACGGCTGCGCCGGCCTGTCGCCGATGGCCAGCGGGTTGATCTGCACGGAGCTGGAACGCGGCGATTCCGGCCTGCGGTCGTTCGTGTCGGTGCAGGGCTCGTTGTGCATGTATCCCATCTGGGCCTACGGCTCCGAAGAGCAGAAGCAGCGCTACTTGCCCAAGATGGCGGCCGGCCAGTTGATCGGGTGCTTTGGCCTGACCGAGGCCGACTTCGGCAGCAACCCGGGCGGCATGTTGACGAAGGCCGTCAAGGACGGTGACCACTACGTGCTGAACGGCAGCAAGTACTGGATCACCAACGGCAGCATCGGCGACGTCGCGATCGTGTGGGCCAAGCTCGACGGCGTGATCCGCGGCTTCCTGGTCGACAAGGGCACCAAGGGCTACCGGGGCAAGTCGATCAAGAACAAGTTCTCGCTGCGCGCATCGGACACCAGCGAGCTGATCCTCGAGGACGTGCGCATCCCCAAGACGCAGATGCTGCCCGGCATCGAAGGCATCAAGGGGCCGCTGTCGTGCCTGACGCAGGCCCGCTACGGCATCGCCTTCGGCGCCATCGGCGCTGCGCAGGCCGCGTTCGACGAGGCGTGCCGCTACAGCAAGATGCGCATCCAGTTCGACAAGCCGATCGCGCGCTTCCAACTGGTGCAGAACAAGCTGGTGTGGATGGCGTCGGAGATCACCAAGGCCCAGTTGATGTGCTGGAAGCTCGCCAAGATGAAGGAAGCCGGCACCATGCAGCACTTCCACGTGTCGATGGCGAAGCGGAACAGCTGCTGGATGGCGCTCGAATGCTGCCGCCTCGGCCGCGACATCCTCGGCGCCAACGGCATCACCGACGAGTACCAGATGATGCGCCACATGTGCAACCTGGAGTCGGTGATCACCTACGAAGGCACGCACGACATCCACGGCTTGATCATCGGCCGGCAACTCACGGGCGAAGACGCCATCCTGTGACCGCGCGGCGCCCCATGCGCCTGCTGCACGTGCTCGCCGAGACCGGCTATTCCGGCGGCGAGGTCCAGCTGAAGTTGCTGCTCGAGCACTTCGCGCGGCTCGGCTGGGAGAACCACGTGCTGCTCGCGCCCGGAGCGAAGTTCGCTGCGGCGGCGCAGGCGATGGGGGTGGTGGTCCACGAGGCGCCGCTGCGCCGTTGGTGGCGGCCCGACCTCTGGTGGAAGCTGCGCGCCTGCTTCCGGCGCGTGCAGCCCGACGTGATGCACTTCGCGTGCGGTCGTTCGCTGCTCCTCGGCGGTCTGGCGGCCGTGCGCACGCCGGCGAAGAAGTTCAGCATCCGCCGCATCGACTACCCCGTCCGGCGTGGGCTGCTCGGCGGGTTCCGCTACACGGCGCTGTGCGACCACACGATCGCGATCTGCGATGCGATCCGCGATCGGTTGCTCGCCGGTGGGGTGTCGGCGGCGCGCATCACGCGCGTTTACGACGGCCTCGACCCGACGCCGTGGACGGGCTTGCGTTCGGGCCGCGCCGCGTCGCGCGCGAAGTTGGGCATCGCCGCGGATGCGCAGGTGATCAGTTGTGCGGCGGTGCTGCGGCCTCGCAAAGGGCAGCACGTGCTGCTCGACGCGTTCGCGCTGCTGGCGGCGAGGTTCCCGCGGGCGGTGCTGCTGCTCGCCGGTGGGGGAACCGAGCACGCCCGCTTGCAGCAACAAGCCGAACGTCTGGGGCTCGCCGCGCGCGTCCTGATTCCGGGCCCGGTGAAGCCGGTGTTCGACGTCTATGCCGCGAGCGACGTGTTCACGATGCCGAGCTTCCACGAAGGGCTGTGCAATGCGTGCCTCGAAGCCGGCTTCGCCGGGCTGCCGCAAGTCGTCAGCGACGCGGGCGGCAACGGCGAGATCGTCGTCGACGGGGTCACCGGCGCCGTCGTGCCGAAGGGCGACGCGAAGTCGCTTGCCGACGCACTCGCGCGCTACCTCGCCGACCCCGCCCTCGGCGATGCGCACGGCGAAGCGGGCCGCCAGCGTTGCCTCGCGAACTTCACCGCGGATCGCCTCGGCCCCGAAGTGGAAGCCGTCGTGCGGCGCCTGGCCGACGTTCCGTCGGCGTAGCTGTCGATCGGCACGTCCGTCGCTGCGTGACGAACGCGGCCGGCTTCACGCCGCCGCCGGCCACATCCACGCGAACACGGCCGCGGTCGAGACCGCGTAGAGCAGGCCGTCGAACAGGAACTTCATCGTCGTCGACCACGACACGCCCTTCCAGATCGAGTCGCACACGCTGCTGAACCCGTAGCCGAGCAGTGCGACCGTCGCCGAGATCCGGAACACGCGCATTCCATCCGCGCCCGGCGCGCACGCGAGCCCAGTCAGGTACGCGACGAACACGCCGACCACGATGCAGAACACGAACCACTGCCCGAGCGCCTTGCCCATGTTGCAGCCGTCTGGCCCACGCACGACCAAAGTGCCGAGCGGCCCCTGCTTCATCTTCGCCTGCATCTCCGGCGAGCCGAACTCCTTCATCGAGTTGCAGTGCGGGAACATGAACTGGCCAGCGCCTACACCGTTCTGGCGCATCGCCGCCAGCACCGCCTCTTCGTTGGGCAGCTTGCGGTAATCGCCGCAGTGGATCTGCAGCACCATGTGCACCAGCGAACTGACGATGAACACGGCGACGGCGGCGAGCAGGATCGGCAACCAGAGGGCGGCGAGTGTGGTCATGGCCGGGATTCAAGACGGGTCGCCCACCACTGGGAAAGGGCCGAGGCGATCGTGTGACCAACTTCTTCGGCCCGGTTCCACACCATCAGGTGCGTGCCGCCTGGGATGGCCTGCACCGGAGTGCGAATCCGGCGGAACGGGAAGACCCGGTCGGCCGTGCCGTGCACGTGCATCGTGCGAGCGATGGCGGTCGCAGGTCCGCGCCAGCACGACAGTTCGCGCAGGGCCCATTGCAGGTAGCGGTCGTCCTGCGTGCCGACCATCTCCCGGAACAGGTCCTGTTCGGGGCCCTTCGGATAGCCGAACCGCGCTCCCCACAGTGGCAGCGTGCGCAGCGTCCACGTCCGCCGGAACAAGTGGTGCAGGCCGGCTGGGGCAACGGCGCGGAAGAACCAGGTGTTCTCGTCGCGGCGCTTGATGCTGGAGACGAGCACGATGCCGGCGACCGGGCGGTAGGCGGCGAAGGTCTGGGCCGCGATCCCGCCGAACGAGTGGCCGAGGAGGATCGTGTCGGCCCCGGGCGCGTGGGGGAGCAACAGGCGCTCGCTGTAGGCGAGCAGGGATTCGCCAGGGTGGGGAACCGTCCACTCGATGGGCTGCAGTGTGCAGCCCGGCAGAGCCAGCCGTTCGAACAGCCGGCTGGTGAATCCGAGGCCGGGGATCAGGAGTACCCGGAAGCGCATGCGGCGATAATGGCCCGCCAGGCCGTGTTCTTTCGCGTGACCGGCGGATTGCCGCAGCCGCAGTCGACGAACCCCGGGCCCGCAGCCGATAACAGCCCCGTGACCGACTTCGATCTCAAGCAGGACTGCCGCCACGTGAAGTGGGACCGCCCGTGCGCGCCGCACAAGCAGCGCGGCAAGGTGTGTGCGACCTGCGACGAGTACGCCCCCGTTCGCCATCGCATCCTGATGGTCAAGCTCGCCGCGACCGGCGATGTGTTGCGCACGACGTCGTTCCTGCGCGCGATCCACGCGACCTGGCCGCAAGCGAAGGTCACCTGGCTGACGCGCAAGGGGGCGGCGGCGCTGTTCGAGGGCAATCCGTTCGTCGACGACGTGATGGTGACCGACGACGCGATTACCGCCGCGCGCCTCGCGACCGAGACCTTCGACGTCGTGCTGTGCCCCGATGCCGATCCCGATGCCGCAGTGTTGGCGGCGATGGCGAAGGGCAAGGAGCGGCGCGGCTACGTGCGCGACGCCCAGGGCCGCATCGTCGCGTTGTCGCCGGGAGCGCAGCGTTGGCTGACGATGGGCCTCTCCGACACGACGAAGAAGGCGAACACCGAGACCTACCAGAAGCTCGTCGCCGAAGTGCTCGGCCTCGATCCCCAGTTGGTCAGCGAACCGGTGCTCGAGCCGCATGCGCGCGACAGCGCTGCCGTGCGGACGTTCGTGCAGGGCCTGCCGGGCCAGGGCCCGCTGGTCGGCCTCAACACCGGCGCCGGTGGCCGCTGGGCCTACAAGGTGTGGACGCGCGCGCACCAGGCCACGTTCCTGCGCCTTGCTACGGATGCCGGGTTGCGCGTGCTGCTGCTCGGTGGCCCGGAGGAAGTCGAGACCCACAAGGAACTGCTCGCGGGAGCCGCGGGCAGGAACGTGTTCGACGGCGGCAACTACAATTCGTTCTCGCGCTTCGCGGCGTTGATCGACCAGTGCCGTGCCGTCGTCACCAGCGACTCGCTCGCGGTGCACGTCGCCTCGGCGCGCAAGGTGCCGTCGGTGGTCTTGTTCGGCCCGACTTCCGCCGCCGAAATCGAGCTCTACGGCCGCGGCACGAAGCTCGTGCCCGCAGGCCTCGACTGTCTCTGCTGCTACCTGCCGCGCTGTGACCGCGTGCCGCACTGCCAGGCGCTGATCCAGCCGACTGCCGTGCTGCAGGCCGTGCAGCACTGGCTCGCCGCTGGCGTCCGCTGAGACGGGCCCTACGGCTCGTCGGTCGCGATCTGCAGGTCGGTGAACCGACGGATGGTCAGGAACACCGCGAGGTTCTTCGTGGTGCCGTCGCGCGCGCCGCCTTGCACCTGCACGGCTGCCTGGCGATGCGAATCGGTCGCCTGCGGTCGCTTCGGCTTCAGCGTCAACGGCACTTCGTGCACGCGCAGCATGCCGCGCCGATCGGCTTCGGCACGCGCGAGCAGCAGCGCCACGTCGCGTGTCGGCACCGATTCTGGCGGCACCGCCGAGTCGCTGCCGAACGCGAGCCGCGATGCGGCAATGGCGCTGTTGCCGTTCAGCACGCCAAAGCGGGTGATGCCGTCGGGTCCGGCACTGACGTAGTAGAGCGTGCTGCCGGCTTCGCCTTCGGCGACCGCGATGCGGCCCGGCACGTGCAGGGACTCGGCGCCGCCTTCGTGCCAGCGCACAGCCGGCGGGTTGGTCCACGCGGGCAACCTGCGGAACGCAAGTTCGCCTTCCAGGTGCTTGCGCAAGCGTGGCACTTCCTCCGGGGCCGGTTCGAACTTCTGCAGTTCGCGTTCCCATTCGCGAGTCCCGTCACGATGGCGTTCGCGCACGATGCCGACGCCGGCGGCGAACCACAGTTCGCGTTCGGCGATGCGAGTGCTGTCGAGCTTGGTCTTCACCAGCACTCGCGTCGTCGTGAACGTGCCGGCCGGCGTTTCCACCACGGCGGCGACGTTGCCACACGTTGCCTCGTGCGTGAACACGGCGCCGCCGGTGTCGGTGAGCAGGTCGTGGCCGCCGGTCCACTCCCACGTCGCATCGTTTTTCGGGTTGGCCGGCAGCCACGCCATCCCAGGCGCGCTGGTGTCGAAGGCGGCCCGCCGCGTCGCATCGCGCGGCAGCAGTTGCCGCAGCGCCCCCTCGTTCACCGCGACCCACGCAAACGTCGGTGTCTTCCCTTCGCGTTCGGTGCGCAGTTGCGTCACCTGGGTGCCGTCGGGGAGCCAGGCAGTGCCTTCGGCGACGACGACGACGGTTTTCCGCGGCTGGTTGGGTTTGTCCGAGAGCGCCGGCGGGGGCTCGAGGTAGGTCCAGCGCGTGCCGTGCTGCAGCGGCAGGTTCGTGGCGTTGGCTGATTGCGCGGACTGGGCGAGGCAGGTCGAGAGGCTGGCCAGCGTGGCCATGGCGAACGACGGCACGGAACGCATGCGGGTACTCCGATTCGAGAGGTGGGGCTGGACGTGTGGTTATCGCAAAGACTCCGCTCCTGTGATTGCGTGCCGGGCTCGCCCCGCCGAACATCCGCTGCGAGGGATGCCATGACCGACCCGATCAGCGAACTGCAGAAGGACCCGTTGTTGCACACCGCACCGTCGTGCGAGGGCTTCAAGGTGCTCGAACCGGCAGTGCTCTACGCCAAGGTCGGCGTCGGCGGCATGGGCGCGGTCTACCGCGGTCGCCACTTCAGCCTCGAATGCGACGTCGCGGTGAAGGTGCTCAAGCCCGAACTCGCGCACGACGAGCAGTTCGTTGCCCGCTTCGCCCGCGAGGCGAAGCTCGCGGCCCGCATCAACAACGACAACGTGGTGCGCGTGCTCGACGTCAAGGAGAAGAACGGCATCCACTACCTGGTGATGGAGTTCGTGAAGGGCGAGACGGCGCGCGAACGGGTGAAGCGCAAAGGGCCGCTGAAGGAGGCCGAGGCGCTGGCGATCCTGGTCGGTGCGACCCTCGGCCTGCGCGATGCGCATGCGCAAGGAATCGTGCACCGCGACATCAAGCCCGACAACGTGCTCGTCAGCGACGAGGGCCGCATCAAGCTCGCCGATCTCGGTCTCGCGAAGCAGAAGCAGTCGGCTGGCGAGCAGAACCTCACGGTGCTGTCGTCGGGCGTGATGGGCACGCCGCAGTACATGCCGCCCGAACAGTGGCGCACGCCGGACGTGACGCCAGCGGCCGACGTGTGGGCGCTCGGTGCGACGCTCTACTACCTGCTGGTTGGCAAGAGTGGCATTCCGGCCGGCGAGATGCTCGTCGTCGCCGAACGCATCCGCGACCACGACTTCCCCGATGTGCGTGCGGCGCGACCCGACGTGCGGCCCGAAGTCGCCGCGGTGATCGCGAAGTGCACGGCGCGCAAACCGGAGGCACGCTTCTCCGATGCGCGCGAGCTGCTGAAAGTGCTGCGTCCGCTGGCGTCGCTCGACGACGACCTGTTGCGCGACCCGGAAGCCGGGCTGGCCAACTCGCGGGTGGTGACCGTGACGCCGCCGCCGCGCGCGACCTTGGCGCGCATCAAGTTGCAGGTCGAACAGGATCCCGACGAAGTGGCGACGCGACCTGCCGGGCTGCCGGGCAGCGGCGAGGCGTCGCGCACGCAGCCCGCTCCGGAAGGGGCACTCGCGGGTTCGACGGTCGTGCGGCGCGAGCCACGTTCGCGAGCCGGTGTTCTGGTGGCAACACTGCTCGTCGTCGCGCTGGGTGGCGTGGGTGCGTACGGCTGGCAACAGGGTTGGTTCGCGCAGAAGCCGGGGTCGGGTACGGAAGTCGGCAGTACGGATGCGGCGACCGACAAGCCGACCGACAAGCCGACCGACAAGCCGGCCGACAAACCGGCCGACAAACCGGCCGACAAGCCCGTCGATCCACCGGCCAACACGGCAAAGCCCAACGCCCAGCCCGTCGTCGATGCGCCCACGGACCAGCCGATCGCGCCGACGACGAACCTGCAGCCGCAGGTTGTGCCGGTCGAACCGAAGGTCGAACCGAAGGTCGAGCCGAAGGTCGAGCCGAAGGTGGAACCGCCGCCGGTCGATCCCGCCATCGCTGCGAAGCAGGCACTCGAGCGTGGCCTCGCCGCGTTGCCGCTGCCGCGTGGTCTCGACGAAGCGATCGAGCAACTGCAACTCGCCCTCGGGCACGACAGCACGAAGGCGCCAGCACAGCAGGCCCTGGCCTTGGCGTTCCTGCAGAAGGCGCGGCAACTGGAAGCCGAGGAACCCGACAAGGCCTGGGCCGCGTTCGGTCGCGCGGCGGAGTTCGGCGCCGGCGCCGACGCTACGGCCGGTGCCGCCCGCATGCAGACCGCGCTCGAACGCAGCCTCGCTGCCGCAGTCACCGTGCAGAAGCCGGCGGCGTCGGCAGTGCTGTCGCAGCGAACGGTCGCCCTCGAAGGTCGCGTGGGTGCTGCGAACGTGCGCACGGTGCGGCTCGCCCTCCAGCCAGCACCTGCCCAGGGAGCGTTCCCGCGCGACACCGCCACCGTGGTGCCCGTGGTCGGCGGCGCCTTCGTCGCTTCGTTGCCGGTTGCTGCCGATGGCAACCACGCGTTGCGGGTCGAAGCCGAGGATGTGCGCGGTTGGTTCGTGGAAGCGACCGCGCATCCGTTCGTGGTCGATACGCAACCGCCGGTCGTCACGATCCGGATGCCCGCCGAGGATGCGCTGTTGCCGGCGGCGAGCGAGTGCATCGTTGCCGTCGACGACGTGTCGATGGTGAAGGTCACCATGGCCGGCGTTGCCACGTCGCGGGCCGGCGACGGCACGTTCGTCGGCATCGTGCGCCTTGCCGAGGGCGCGCAAGAACTCGTCGTCGAAGCGACCGACGCCGCGGGCCAGACCAGCCGCGTGACGCGCAAGGTGCGCATCGACGCCGGCAAGCCCGAGATCACGTTCGACGGGGAACGCCCCGCCGCCACGAACCAGAAGGAGCTGCGCGTGCCCGGCCGCATCCGCGACGCCAGCGTCAGCGCGCTCACCGTCGCCGGTGCCCCCGTGCGGGTCGAAGCGTCGGGTGCGTTCACTGCCGTGCTGAGGTTTGAAGGTGACGGCGAGCGTGCGTTCGAGTTCATCGCGCGCGACGCGGTCGGCAACGAGAGCCGGCAGACGCTGAAGGTGCGCTGCGACGCGACCGGCCCGGTGCTCGCGTGCGACACGGCGCCCGGCGCGGCGTTCGCCCCCGGCGACGTAAAACTGACCGGTACGGTGCGCGACGATTCGCCCTGCGAAGTGCGTCTCGACGGCAACGTGGTGCCGGTCGTCGACGGCCGCTGGTCGGCGACGGTGCGCGTTCCCGCGGGGCAGGAAGTGTCCGTGTCGCTGACGACGCGCGACGCGCTCGGCAACGTCGGTGCACCGCTCGAATTCGCGCTGCGCGGCGAACGCGCGCTGGTGGTTCCGGCCTGGGCCGCGCCCGCGCCCGGCCACACGCGGGTCGTCATCGCGGACCAGGACCATCCCAGTGCCGTCGTCGAAACGAAGACCGGCATGCGGTTCGTGCTGGTCCCGGCCGCGCCGCAGGGGTTCCTGATGGGCTCGCCGGCCGCCGAAGCCGAACGTGGCGATGACGAGGCGCCGCACACGCGCGCGATCGGCAAGCCGTTCTGGCTCGGCGTCACCGAGGTCACGCAGGCGCAGTGGGAGGCGGTGCTGGGGCAGAATCCGAGCAAGCAGCGCGGCGCCGACTTGCCGGTCGACTCGGTGAGCTGGAACGACTGCCAGCGTTTCCTGGCGCAGTGGAATGGTGCGGGCGCCGCCGCCGGCACCGGGTTCCGGTTGCCGAGCGAAGCCGAATGGGAGTACGCGTGCCGCGCCGGTACGACGACGCCGTTTGCGTTCGGGGCATCGATCGACGCCGCCCAAGCCAACTTTGACGGCAGCCGGCCGTACCCGGGCGGCGCGCGCAGCGAGAACCGCAAGCGCCCGATCGCCGCGGGCAGCTTGCCGGCGAACGCGTTCGGTCTGTGCGAGATGCACGGCAACGTGCACGAATGGGTCGAAGACGTCCATGGCCCGTACCCTGGCACCAGCAACGAAGAGCCGGTGCGCGGCGAGGGGTCGCACGTGCTGCGTGGCGGTGCCTGGGGCAGCGTCGGCAGTGGTTGCCGGTCGGCGTACCGGTTCCGCCAACCGCCCGCCTACTCGAGTGAACGCGCCGGGCTGCGCGTCGCCCGCAGCTTCTGACTCGCGCCCTCCGCGCACCGCCGCTAGCGTGCGGCCGTGGTGTTCCTCGGATTCGACATCGGCGGCAGCCAAAGCCGCTTCGAATGGTGGCCTGCCGGCAGTCGTGCAGGCGGCGACGCCGCGAGTGTGCAGCCCGCGGTGCACGGCATCGAGGCAACCGTCGCCGGACTTGTCGTCGCCCTGCGGCACGCGACCGCGAACCAGGTCCCCACCGCCGCGGTGTGCGCGCTCGCCGGCGTTGGCGATGCGACCACGGCGCGCGCGATCGAAGCGGGTCTGCGCACGGCCGGCATCACGTTCCCGGTGGCGGTGGTGGGTGACGTGCTCGCTGCCGCCGCGGCCGGACTCGCCGATGGTCCCGGCCTGCTCTTGTGGGCGGGCACCGGGTCGTTCGCGATCGCCCGCGCGGCGAACGGCAGCCTGCACCGCGTCGGCGGTCGCGGCTTCCTGCTCGGCGACCAGGGCAGCGGCTATGACTTCGTGCGCCGGGCGGCCGCCGCCGTGCTGCTCGCGATCGATGGCCTCGGCCCGCCGACCGAGCTGACGAAGGCACTCACCGAAGCCTTCGCCGCGCCGGCCCCGCAGCGCCTCGGCGCGGTGCTGCAGCGGCTCGCGCCCGGCGAGGTCGCGCGGCACCTGCCCGTCGTGCTCGCGACCGCCGCGGCCGGCGATCCGGTCGCGCACAACGTGCTCGCAGAAGGCACCGAAGCGCTCGCGATGCTCGGTGCGGCGGCGGTGCGCACGGCAGGCTTGTCGTGCACGGATCTGCCGGTGGCTACCGGCGGTGGCGTGTTGCACGGCGTCCCGGCGATCCACGAACGACTCGCCGAACGGTTGCGTTCGCTCGGCACCCGTTCACCGCAGACGATCGCGCCGCGCGCCGCCGCGACGGGAGCCGCGCGGCTCGCGGCCGGTTGGCATGGCAGGCTCCATCCCGAACACGAATGGGTGACCCGTGTCGCGCTCTGACCTCTGGCTGCGGGACGGCCGCATGATCCCGAAGGACTGCTTCCACGTCAGCTTCTCGCGCAGCGGCGGTGCTGGCCGCCAGCACGTGAACAAGACCGAGACCAAGGTCGACTTGCGCCTCGACCTCGCCGCCGCGACCGCCGTACTCGGTGCGTACGACGTGCAGCGCATTCGCACCGCACTGCAGAACCGCCTGGACGCCGACGGCATGCTGCACGTGGTCGCCAGCGAGCACCGCAGCCAGTTCCAGAATTACGAAGCGGCGATGCAGCGCATGGCCACCTGGATCGCGTCGGCGTTGGTGCGGCAGAAGCGCCGCATCGCGACGAAGCCGACGCGCGGCAGCCAGCGCCGGCGCGTCGACGAGAAGCGCCATCGCGGCGACATCAAACGCGGGCGCCAGGGCGGCGAGTGATCCCATGCCTTCCGCCGTGCACCCCATGACCCGATCGCGCATCGTCGGCGTGCTGTCGTTCGCCGTTGCGCTCGGCTTCGCCGCGTGCCGAGGCCCCTTGCCCGTCGACCACTTCGAGGAAGTGCCGCCTGGTTCCGGCCACTGGACGCCGATCGCCACCGTTCCGACGTTCGTCGGCGCCCCGCCGGCGCGGAGCGGTTATCTGCGCTTCGTCGCCGAAGGCCGGTCGAACGTGCGTTCCATCGCGGCAGGGCCCGGTGAGCCTTCGGCGGAGAAGGCGGCGCTGGCCGCGATCCGTGCCGCCCTCGAACCGGTGCTAGGTGCCGACGCCGCGGGTGGGGCGGCCGCCGCCGCGGCGAAGAAGCTGGCGATGGTGCAGCGCGCCTGCCGCGACGAAGTGCTGACCCACGACCTGGTGCCGGGCAACACGCTGAGCACGGTGTGGGCGTTGTGGGAAGTGGCGATCGACGACGTCATCGCCGGGCTGCCGGTCGCCGATTGGGAACGCGCCCGCGCGGCGCTCACCGCGCCCGCGAACCGGAAGGGCTGACGCGTCAGGCGTAGATGCCGCGCTGGCGCGTCGTCTCGGCGACGCGATTGACGCCGAGCATGTAGGCGGCGATGCGGTTGCTGACCTGGAAGCGCCGCGCCATGTCGACCACCGACTTGAACGAGTCGACCATGATGTGCTCCATCCGGTCCTCGACCTCCTTCTGCGTCCAGAAGAACGCCATGCGGTCCTGGACCCATTCGAAGTAGCTCACGGTGACGCCGCCGGCGTTGGCGAGGATGTCGGGGATCACGAACACGCCCTTCTCGGCCAGGATCTTGGCGGCGTTGGCCGTGCACGGACCGTTGGCGCCCTCGGTGATGATCTTGGCCTTGATGTTGCCGACGTTGCGGCTGGTGATGACGTTCTCCGTCGCCGCCGGCACCAGGATGTCGACCGGCAGTTCGAGCAGGTCGCCGTTGCTGATCTTCGAAGCGCCCTCGTAGCCTTCGAGCCTCTTGTGCTTCTGCAGGTGCGCCTTCACCGCATCGACGTCGAGACCCTTCGGGTTGTGGATGCCGCCGAACATGTCGCTGATCGCGACGATCTTGATGCCGAGCGACGCCAACTGCTGGGCGGAGATGAGCCCGACGTTGCCCGCGCCCTGCACCGCCGCGGTGCAGTCCTTCGGGTTCATGCCGAGGTGCTTCAACGCTTCGCGCGTCACCAGCATGACGCCGCGGCCGGTCGCTTCGATGCGACCCAGCGAGCCGCCGAGGCTCACCGGCTTGCCGGTCACGATCGCCGGCAGGTAGCTGCGCTGGTGCATGGAGTAGGTGTCCATAAACCACGCCATGACCTGGCCGTCGGTGCCCATGTCGGGCGCCGGCACGTCGCGGTCCGGGCCGAGCAGGTCCATGATGCCGGTGACGTAGCGGCGGGTGACGCGCTCGAGTTCGCCCTTCGACATCTTGAACGGGTCGCAGATGACGCCGCCCTTGCCGCCGCCGAACGGCACGTTGACCACGGCGCACTTCCAGGTCATCCACGCCGCCAGCGCGCGCACTTCGTCGCGGTTGACGTTGGGCGCGTACCGGATGCCGCCCTTGGCCGGGCCGCGCGACGTGCAGTGATGCACGCGGTAGCCCTCGAACACGTTGACCGAACCGTCGTCCATCACGACCGGCATGCTGATGGTGATCTCGCGTTCGCAGGCACGCAGGATGGCGATGATGTTCGGTTCGAGCCCGAGACGGGCCGCGGCCAGGTCGAGCCGGGCCTGCATCGCTTGGAAGGGGTTCTCTTCGGAGGAGACGGGTTGGTTCATGCCGGAAGGGCGCTTGCGGAACGCGGAAGGGCGGGGGAACGTACTGCGGACGATGCAAGCCAGCAACAAGCCGCAGGATCCGGCCTCTCTTGGCTTTGCGGCCGTCGCCGGCGAACGCGCCCCGCTTCTGCTCGATCTGTGGCACGGATGCGTCGGTCGCACGGTGCGCTGCGTGCCAAACCGGCGGACCGTGGTGGTCACCGAAAGTACGGGGACGTGGTTTGCGAAGTGGCGTCGCGGAGCCGCCCGCAACGCCGCCGCCGAGTGGAATTGGCTGCACGTGCTGCCGATGTTGGGGCTCGCCAGCCAGAAGCCCGTGGCGTGGCTGGCTCGTGGCCGGGATTCGCTGCTGGTCACCGAAGGGCTGCCCGGCCGGGCGTTCGATGCGTGGTGGGCCGATGCCCATCGGGCCGGGCACGGTGAAGTCGTCGAACGCCATGCGGCTTTGGTGGTTGCGCCCGCGGTCCGCCGGCTGCACGAAGCCGGCCTCGTCTACCGCGACCTCTATTGGAACCACGTGTTCTGCCTCGATCCGGCGGCGTTGGGGGCACCGGCCTTCCTCGATGCCGAGCGGGTGTTCCAACCGCGTTGGCGGCGTTGGCGCTGGTGGGTGAAGGACCTCGCCGGCCTCGCCGCGACGGCGCCCGACGGAGTCGGGCTGCGGGCGCGATTGCGCTTCCTGCGCGAGTATCTGGGCGATCGGCCTTCGGCGCATCGGCGACTCGTCGCGGCGATCGCAACCAAGGCCGCACGCATCCGGCGGCACGTGCCGCGCTACGGCTGAGGCTTGCTGCGGCGACGCCGACGGGCGGTCAACGCGAGGCCGACGAGGCCGGTGCCAACGAGCAAGAACGTGCTGGGTTCGGGCACGGGCAGCGAGCCATCGGTGGGACTCGGATCACGCGATTCGTTCGCGACCAATGGCGCACCTGGCGCGGAGCCAGAGCTCTGCGCAGCGCAGGGAACCAGACTGAAGGCGAGGGAAGCGAGCAGGAGTCGCAAGGGCGACCTCAACGATGCAAATCTGAAGATGTCGAGTCGGGAGGTGGGGGACGAGACCCACGGCGAGGCACGACAGGCTACCTCTCTACGTCGGGCCGGCAATATGCCGGTTGGGCTTTTCCGCTGCGCGCGCGATTCTTCCTCTGCCAACACGGGTTCGAGAGGCCGTTGGCGATGGTCGCTGCGCGTCGCTCTGCGACCGACCGCAATCGCCCGCGGTTCTTGTGTCGTAGCCGAGGCCTCGTAGAGTGCCGCGGGCTTGGTCCTCGGACGGCCGCCGGCGGCAAACATTTGCCGCGGGAGGAAAGTCCGGGCTCCCCAGGGCAGGGTGGTGGGTCACGCCCACCGTTCGCAAGAACAGGGAAAGTGCCACAGAAAACAAACCGCCGGACGGCCAGCTTGCTGGCGACGGCAAGGGTGAAACGGTGAGGTAAGAGCTCACCGCGGACCGGTCGACCGGTCCGGCACGGCAAACCCCACCCGGAGGAAGACCGAATAGGAGGATCGCGCGGCCCGCGCTCAGGTCCTCGGGTAGGTCGTTGGCGGCCGTCCGTGAGGACGGTCCTAGAGAAATGGCCGTCACCGCCTTCGGGCGGCACCAGAACCCGGCTTACGAGGACCAAGCACTTCTTCGTCGCGCCGCATCGGACCCGGCGCGAAATGCTGCGTCACTGCGGGCGATGGCGGCGGTCGTGCCGGAAGCGCTCGAGGATCACCAGCGCCGCGATGCTGTCGGCGAGGTCCTTGCGCGCCTTTGCCTTGAGGCCGCCCTGCTTCAACCGTTCGTGGGCTTCGTCGGTCGAGTGGCTTTCGTCGACTGCTTCGACCGGGCACGGCAGCGCCGCCTGCAGGCGCGTGCGGAACGCGGTGGTGCGCTGCACCCGTGCATTGGTGCCGCCGTCGAGCGACATCGGCATGCCGATCACCACGACCTGCGTCTGGCGCTCGCGCACGCATTCGACGATGGCGCGCACGACTTCGGCTTCGTCGCGCGAGTCGATGCGCGGCAACGGCACGATGATCGTGCCGGTCCAGTCGGTCGCGGCGAGACCGGTTCGCGCGTCGCCGAAGTCGACGGCGAGGATGCGCTGGATCTTGGCTGGCGTGGGATCGCCGCTCACAGCAGGTCGTCGCGTCCGTTGGCGCGCAGGTGTTCGACCAGGGCCTTGAGATCATTCGCCTTGTCGCGCGGACAGACCAGCACCGCATCGCCGACGGCGACCACGACGAGCCCGCTCACGCCGAACGTCGCCACCGTGCGCGGTCCTTCGGCGTAGACGATGTTGTCGCGCGCGTCCAGCGCGATGTGGCTGCTGCCCTCGGCGAGCACCGCGACGTTGCCGGCGGCGTCGGGTGGTTGCACCGAGCCGAGCGCCGGGAAACTGCCGACGTCGTCCCAGCGCACCGTCGCCGGCACGACGACGGCCTTGTCCGCCTTCTCCATGACCGCGAAGTCGATCGACTTCTTCGGCGCCTGCGCGAACGTGCTCTTCTTCACCCGGCCCTCGGGCTTCTGCAGCGACAGCAACATGGCGTCGGTGGCGGCGGCGAGGTCCTTGTCGGCGAGCGCCATCGCGCGCCGGATCGCCTTCACCTGCCAGACGAAGATGCCGCTGTTCCACAGGAAGTTGCCTTGCCGCACGAACTGCTCGGCCGTGGCGCGGTCCGGTTTCTCGCGAAAGCGCGCTACGTGGCAAGCGCCCTTGCCGCCCGCGACCGCAGCGCCGCACTCGACGTAGCCAAAGCCGGTCGCAGCGAACGTCGGCTTGATGCCGAACGTCACCAATGTTTCGCCGTCGCTCGCGAGTTCGATGCCGTGCCGAAGCATCGCCTGGAACTCGGCCGTCGGTTCGATCAGGTGGTCGGCGGGCAACACGATCATCGTCGCTTCGGCGTCGCGCGAACCGACGGTGGCGGTGGCGAGCGCCACGCAGGGCGCGGTGTCGCGCGCTTCGGGTTCGAGGATGAGGCGGTCGTGGCGCAGGTTCGGCAGCAAACGGGCGAGGCTGCGCGCCTGCTTCTTGTTGGTGGCGACCCACACGTGCTCGGGGGCGACGAGGCCTTCGAGGCGGGTCATGGTCGCTTCGATCAGCGGTCGGCCCGCCGCCAGCGGCAGGAACTGCTTGGGTCGCAGGGCTCGGCTCGCGGGCCAGAAGCGCGTGCCGGAGCCGCCGGCCATGATGACTGCGTGCAGGGAATGCATGCGGCGGAGTGTCGGGATCCTGGCGTCGGGGTCAACGAGCCCGCTGCGTCGTCGACAAAAGGGTAAGGAACCGGCGCGTGGCGGCCCTTGTCGGGCGCCATGCACAGAAGGCCTCCACTCGGCGTCGTGTTCGGTTCCCTGCTCTTCGTCGCTGCCTGCAGCGGTGGCGGTGGTGGCGGTGGGCCCGCCCAGCTGCAACCGGGCGTGACCCTCACCGCGACCTGGAATCTGACGACCCTGATCACGGCGGTCGACGGCGTTTGCTCCGGCGTCGCCGTCGGCCAGTCCCAGGTCGGCGCGGTGACGATCGACCAGGCAGGCAACTTGCTGACGCTCGACTTCGGCAGCGGCGACCCGCTCACTGCGACGCTGAACGGCCTCGCGGCGACGTTCACGCAGAACCAGACCTTCGGCACGACCGTGCTGACTTCGCAGTTCACGCTCAACTTCACTGCCGATGGGCAAGCGTTCACCGGCGCTGGCACCATCACGTCGGTCACGCCGAACGGGACCTGTACCGCGACGACCAGCGCCACTGCGTCGCGGGTGACAACGGTGACGCTCGACCCGGATTCGCCGTTCGCCGCGGACGGGGCGATGGTGACGTTCCACGATGGTGCGGTGCCGGAGTTCGGTGGGATGGCGGTGGCGACGACGAAGTCCGCCGACGATCGCTGGCTCGGCATCACGGCGGCGGTCCCGTTCGATGCGATCGCCCTCGTGGTCGGCGAGCCGGGCGCCGCGGGCGGGGCGGCGTCGGGGTATTGGTTGCTCGAGTTCGCCGAACCGCGGAGCGAGGCACTGGTCGAGTGTCCGGAGGGGGCGGTGGCGGTCGTTGCGGTGCATGCGCGCAGCCGCGACGGGTTCGGCCCGCCGGTGCGCATCGACGTCCGCTAGACGCTCAGAAGTCCGGCGCCGCGGGGCGCGCAGTCACGGGCGGCATCGGCACGACGGCGCGGCGGCGCGGCGCCGATTCGGTGACCCAACGCTTCTCGGCGTGCAGGTCGCGCAGGAAGCCGTGCAGGTGGAACGTGACGATGTTCTTCGTCAGGTAGTCGATCAGCGGCATCACGAACGGATCCGCCGAGCTGCCGAGCAGGTTGCGCAGCGCCATCTCGATTTCGACGTAGCCGTCGAACGACATCGAACCGGTGCCCTCGGCGCTCAACACCTTCGACTGCACCGACAGCTTCTGCAGCTGCACCGCGCGGTCCTTGACCATGAACTCCGCCTCGAGCCGTTCGAAGCGCGGCCGATCCGCCGGCGGCAGTTGCGCGTAGATCGCGGTGAACAGCGGCACCACGCCGAGGTCGGCGCGTTCGATGCGGATCTTGCCGGTGCCGAGGCAGTCGATCACGTTGCCGCCGCCGAGTTCCAAAAGCGCGATTTCGCCGCTCGCCGCCCCTGAGTAGGGCGGGTTCTGCCATCCGCCGTGCGCGAGGAACGTGTAGATGTCGACCTGTTCGAACAGCAGGTTCGCACCGAGTTCGCCGAGTGGCGCCTCCGGGCACGGCAGCGTGTAGCGGATGCCTTCCTCGGGGTTGCGGCTGCGCACGGCGCCGCCGTGGCAACGCGAAGTCATCGCGGTGATGGCGATCTCGCGTGCGTTGGCGCGGAAGGCAGCGTCGATCGCTTCGAACGGTTGCCCGAACGCCTGCAGCGACAGGCCGCGCAGCGCGCCGCTGAGTTCCCCACCTTGGTCCGACACGCGACTTTCGGCCAGCGTGACGACGCCGTTGATGCCGAGCACCTGGGTGCTGTCGGGGCCTTCGCCGAGCGTCATGTCGAGGTCGTAGAGGCGCAGCTGGCCGGCGAGCGTGGTCTCGAGCGGTGTGTGCTTCGCCGCCCCAGCTGGCAGGGTCAGTTGCAGACGCAGTCCGTCGAGATCGGCGGTGCCAAGCAGTTGGCGCTGCAGCACGGCGCGATGCAGCGGGCCGGCGAACAGGTTGGCGACGCCGTCGTCGATGCGAATGCCGCGGCAATCGACGGTGAAGGCGATGTCCGTGCGGCCGTCGGGGGCCGGTCGCGAGGCGATGCGACCGGCGCTGCAGCGGACCGGCGCGCCGCCGAGGGTGCCGCGCACGTCGTCGAAGCGCAGCTCGCCCCGGGCGATGGTCAACTCGCCCGTCATGTGCTCGGCCGGGTGCGGCAGGATCGGGGCGTCCGATCGCACGTCGAGCAGGTGTACGACGAGATGCAGGGGTTCGGTCGCCGTGGCGGTGCGGTGATGACGGCAGACGAGATCGACGGTGCCGGACGGCCGCAGCGAAGCCCAGGTGCCCGCGCCGAGCGCACCGAGTTGTTCGAGGGTGTCGCCGAGGGTCTTGTCGAGGTGCAGGTCGCGCACGACGAACGAGAGCTCCTCGCGCGAGCCGGTGCCGACCACGAGGTTGCCGAGCATCGCCAGGTTGGCCGGCGGCGTCGTGCCGTTCTCGAGCTTGCCGCGCAGGGCATCGAAGTCGATGCGGGTCGAATCGCCGAGGCCCTGGATCAGCACCTGCCCGAGGAGACCGGTCGCGCGCCAGGGTGCCGCCGGCAACTGCAGATCGACGTGGCGCAACTCGAGGCGCGCATCGTGGAACAGGGGGTCGTCGGGTTTGGGCCGCCAGACCTTCACGTGGCCGGAAATGGCACCGGTCGGGGCCGCGTTCTGCCACGGCCGGTCGAGATCGGGCGCGAGCACGGCAACCGCGGTGCGCAGATCGTCGTCGAGGCGAAGGTCCTGCAGATCGACGGCGGCCGAGAAGCCGGGGCCGTCGCCCGCGTTCTTGCCGATCGGGATGAAGCCGCGCAGGGCGAGCGAGCCGGCGCCGTGCTTGCCGTCCAGTTCGAACGCAGCGCCGTCGGCGTTGGCCTTCACGGTGCCGCGCAGTGCGTCGAGCCGGTACGGAAACCCCGACCAGCGCATGGTGGCGTCCTGCGGCCGGATCTCGACGGCCCAGCCCCCGCGCAACTCGCTGCGCGGGCGCAGTTGCACATCGACCTGGCTGTTGCCCTGCGGCGCGAACTTGTCGTAGAGGGCGCCGCCGTCGTCGAGCAAGGCGGTGAGCGCGGTGCGCAGGTCGGGCGAGAAGGCGACGCCTTGCGCCTTGATGTCGAGGGTCGTGTCTTCGCCGGCCGGTCGCCTGGTTTCGATGCGGCCGTTCAGCTGCAGCGTGCCGCTGCCAGCGCCATCGGCGATCGTCGCGTGCACGTCCTGGATCAGCACCACGTCGTCGCGCAGGCGCACCCGGCCACGCGTCTTGTGCATCGGCAAGGGGAACGCGGCGCGGTTGGGGCCGTCGCCAAAGCCCGCGAAGCGCATGGCCACGTCGCGCAGGTCGAGGTCGAGTTCGGCATGGCCGCTGCGACGGTGCGGGTTGTGCAGGAACAACTCGAGGTCGGCGAAGCCGGCGGTCGGCTGCAGCGCGGCGGCGATGTCGCGCCCGGTGCGGAACAACTGCAGCGCCTTCACGATTTCCTGGTCGATGACGATGGCCTTGCCGTGCGTGCGCACGTCGATCTGCGGTTCGTCGCCGAACAACCCGGTGCCGCGCGCTACCACGTCGAGGCGACCACGTTCGGCTGCCTGTTGCAGCCGGACGCTGGCGCTGCCGCCGTCCTTGCTGCTGGCCTGCAGCGTGAGCGAAGCACCCGCGATGATCGTCGGCAGTTCGGGGCCGGTGAGGTGGGCGGCGGCCAGTTCGGCAGTGACGTCGTAGGTCGGCTCGCGACCCGGAGCCGCGGTCTCCGGCAGCTGCACTCGCAGCGTCGCCGTGCGCAATTCGGCGGCCACTTCGATCGCGGGGGGCGAAGCACCGAACAGCCGTGCCACTCGCTGCATGGCAGCGGTCGTGAGCGAGCCGCCGGTTGCCGTGAGCGTCACTTCGCCAGCCCCCGTCTTGGTGTCCAGTTCGCCGGTCCACGCCAGCGTGCAGCCGAACTCGGAGAATCGCGCGGAGCCGGTGAGCTGCAGCTGCGACTTCGCGTCGGGCCATGGCTTCACCGTGGCGTTGACATCGGACAGCTCCAGCGCGGGCTCGCCGTCGCGAGGGCTCACGCGCACGCGACCGCGGCGCAGGTCGAGCGGTGGCATGCGGCCGCCGCCGGTGCCGCCAGCTGCGGGCCGCGGCGTCAGCAGCGTGGCGGCGCTCGGCAGCGTCGGGCCGCATTCCAGCACGAAACCATCGACGGTGATGGCGTGCACATCGACCAACGCCAGCGAGCCACCGATCGCGACATCGACGTCGATGCGTTCGACCGTGAGCAGCGGCGTACCGCTGCGGGCGGGGTCGTCGAGGCGAACGCCGCGCACGACCAGCCGGCCGTTGCCGAGATCGAGTTCGGTCGTCGTGACGTCGGCGCGAGGCAGGAACAGGGCCTGCAACTCGCGGCGCACGACGAGAGTCGCGGCGTCGCTGCGTTGCAGCAGACTCCACGTCACGCCGGCCAACAAGGCGACGAAGACGAGCGACAGCAGCAGGATGCGACGCCAGCTCATGGGCCTCTAGACTCTATCGCCGAGCCCGCGCACGGCACGCGTGCAGGTGCCTGCGAGTGCATGGATTCGTCGGCGCAAACGTCGAGAACACGCTCGAAAAGCCAGTTTTCCCTGCGACTTTGTCGTTGACAGGAGAGTGCCTTTCGCCAATCTTCGCGCGAGTTCGCGGGGGGCGCGGCACTTTCGCTGCGACCGGGCGAACACGAATCCACCGAACAGGTCATCCGATGGCTGCCAAGAAAGCTGCAAAGAAGTCCGCCAAGACTGGCGAACTGATCATCTCGAAGTCGCGTACCAAGGCCGCTGCCAAGAAGTCGAACGTTTCGTCGGACTTCTACGGCGCGCTCGACGCCGCCGTCCGTTCCATGATCAGCACGGCCGAAGGCCGCTGCGAAGCGAACGGCCGCAAGACGCTCCGCCCGCAGGATCTGTGATCCTGTAGCGCTGCACGAAGCGACCCGGACACCGCCTCGGTGGTGTCCGGGTCGCTTCGTTTCCAGAGCCTCCATTTGCCTATTGGGGGCCTTCGGCGCCGAGTTCGAGGTCGTCGGCGGTGCCGAGTGCCTGGAAGGCGAGGCGTTCGGCAGCGAGCAGCGTGGTGCGCACTTCGGCCGCGATCCGTTCCAGCGCGGCATCGTCCGCGTCGGCTGCAACGGTGACCGGATCGCAGTAGACGACGTGCAGTCGCGCGAACGGCTTCGGGATCGTGAAGCGGTCCCAGCTGCGCAAGCGCCACGCGCGGTCGACGGCGACGCCCACCGGCAGGATCGGCGACCCGGTGGCCCGCGCCAGCCAGGCGATGCCGACGTTGATGCCGTGCCGTGGTCCGCGCGGGCCGTCGGGCGTCACCACGAGCCGGCCACCGGCAGCCACCAGTTCCTGCATTTCGCGCAGCGCCCGCGCGCCGCCGCGACTCAGCGAACCGCGCACGATGCGGTAGCGGAAGCGTCGCAGCGCCTGCTGCGCGAGGCCGCCGTCGTCGCTCGGCGACACCAACACGCCGATGCCGCGACCGCAGTGCCAGCGCAGCGGCATCAAGCTGAGCATGCGGCCGTGCCACATCGCCACGATCCACGGCACGTCGGAGCGCTGCAGCGCGGCCCCCGGGCCGTCGCTGCGCTGCACCCGCCAGGTCCACGCCAACACGCGCACGAGCAGCGGCGCCAGCAATTCCAGCAGTACGCTGCCGATGCGGCGACGGAAGCGGCGCCAGCGCGCGAGGCCTTGGGTGTTGCGGCCGGCCTTCGTGCGGGCCTGTGCGCGTTCGGCGGCGGCGGCGCGCCGGGCCAGGCGATCGGGGCTCGCAGCCATGGCGCACCAGCATGGCGGCAAGCCGCGCACGGTGCATCTGCGGGACGATGGGATTCCGTCGCCGTCGCCGGGTGCGTGGGGCCACGTCGCTGGCCACGGCCAGCCACTTGTTGGGTTCGCCCTCGCCCCCGGATCTGATACAAGGTTGCGCCGCACCAAGAATCGAGCATGTCCTCCCGTTTCCACGGCACCGCCCCAGCGCCGGCCCAACCCCTATCTCCCGCCCAGTCGGACGCCATCGACGCGGCCATCGCGCGTCTGCAGACGATGCCCGGTGCGTGCCTGCCGATCCTGCACGCTATCCAGGAAGAACTCGGCTTCGTGCCGCCCGACGCCGTCGATCGCATCGCCAGCGGACTCAACCTGTCGCGGGCCGAAGTGCACGGCGTGGTGACGTTCTACCACGACTTCCGCACCTCGCCGCCGGGCCGCACGGTGCTCAAGTTCTGCCGGGCCGAAGCGTGCCAGGCGCGTGGTTGTGTCGCGTTGGAAACGCGCCTGCGCGACCACCACGGCATCGCGATGGGGGCGACGTCCGCCGACGGCGCGCTCACCGTCGAGCCCGTCTACTGCCTCGGCAATTGTTCGCTCGGCCCCTCGGTGCTCGTCGATGGCAAGCTGCTCGGCCGCCTGGACGCCGGCCGCCTCGATGGCCTGGTCGCCGCGGCGAAGCGCAAGGCTGGTGAACGATGACGGTCACCGTGTTCGTGCCGCGCGACAGCGCCGCGTTGTCGGTCGGCGCCGACGAGGTCGCCGCGGCGATCGCGCAGGCGGCCAGCGCCGGCAAGCACGCCGTGCGCGTCGTGCGCAACGGTTCGCGCGGCATGCTGTGGCTCGAGCCGTTGGTCGAAGTCGAAACGCCGGGCGGTCGCATTGCCTACGGACCGGTGACCCCGGCCGACGTGCCGGCGTTGTTCGCGGCGGGGTTCCTGCAGGGCAAGGCGCATGCGTTGTGCCTCGGGCCGACCGAGCAGATCCCGTACTTCGCGCAGCAGACGCGGCTGACGTTCGCGCGCGTGGGCCGCACCGATCCGCTGAGCCTCGACGACTACGCCGCCAACGGTGGCTTGGTCGGTTTGCGCAAGGCCTTGGCGATGGCGCCGGCCGCGGTGGTGGAGGAAGTGGTCGCGTCGGGCTTGCGCGGGCGCGGCGGCGCCGGTTTCCCTGCCGGCATCAAGTGGCGCACCGTCGCCGGGGCCGTGGCGACGCAGAAATACATCGCGTGCAACGCCGACGAGGGCGACTCGGGCACGTTCAGCGATCGCATGGTGCTCGAAGGCGATCCCTACATGCTGCTCGAAGGCATGGCGATCGCCGGGCTCGCCGTCGGCGCGACCGAGGGCTACGTCTACCTGCGCTCGGAGTATCCCGATGCGCGCGTCGTGTTCGCGACCGCGATCGAGCGCGCGCGCGCGGCCGGCTGGCTCGGCGCCAACGTGCTCGGCAGCGGCAAGCGCTTCGAAGTGCACGTGCGGCTGGGGGCCGCGCTCGCCGATCGAACGCTGGTGGTGTCCGGCGGCAGCCGCGGTATCGGCCTGGCCATCGCACTCGGCGCCGCACAGCAGGGCGCCAACGTGGTGCTGTTGGCCAAGACCGCCGAGCCC
>SXGT01157390.1_pt1 | contig 26311 bp, 20 predicted proteins | sample 3176221 | NCBI WGS metagenome assembly SXGT01 (sample SAMN11356862, study PRJNA531348) | freshwater metagenome | isolation source: freshwater sample F1-120 | place: China: Fuxian Lake, Yuxi | collected 2017-12-25
CTACGCATGGCCGCCATCTCTCGCACCATGTGTGCACGCCGCGAAAACCGCTGGGATTTCCGACCTATTTTTGGCAGGCCATGACGAGTAACGAGAGCGTTTTGCGTTGAAATGCAACCCGAGCGGTCGCCCAAACGGCTGCATTTTCTCGGTGTTTCCCTGTCTTGCCTACATGGTGTGAGAGATAGAAGGTAAGTGGAGTCGCTTCGTGGGAGAGGGGGAAGTGGGTGCACGCGCCTTATCGCGGAGGGGGTGAGGTTTCAGGGTGTAGAGTGCGGACCTTCACCTGAAAGGACCGCATGAGATCCTCGTCCCTTCTCCTCGCGCTCTCCGTGACCGTGCTGCTGACCGCGTGCGAGGACAGCAACAAACGCAAGGACCCGCCCCCGCCCCCGCCCACCCCGTCGGTCACGGCCGCGCCAACGAAGGCCTCGATCGATCCCGACACGCTGGTCGCCTTCAAGGGGCTCCCGACCCGGATGGAGAGCCCCAAGCACCCGCTCACCGAGGAGAAGATCCAGCTCGGGAGGATGCTCTACTTCGAGAGCCGGATCTCGAAGAACCAGGAACTATCCTGCAACTCGTGCCACGATCTGGCGAGGTTCGGCGCGGACGGAGAGAAGACCTCCAAGGGCCACAAGGGTCAGCGAGGCGCACGCAACGCGCAGACCAGCCTCAACGCCGCCGGGCACTTCGTCCAGTTCTGGGACGGCCGGGCCGCCGACGTCGAGGCCCAGGCGCTGGGCCCGGTGCTCAACCCCGTGGAGATGGCGATGCCCAACGAGAAGGCCGTCGTCGCCGTGCTCGAGTCCATGCCCGAGTATGTGGCCGCCTTCAAGAAGGCCTTCCCGGACGACAAGCCCTCGCTCAGCTTCGCGAACATGGGCCGGGCGATAGGCGCCTTCGAGAGGACGCTGACCACGCCCTCCCGCTTCGACGCCTTCGCCAACGGCGACGCCAAGGCCCTCACCGAGGCCGAGCAGGCAGGGTTCTCCACCTTCGTCAACGTGGGCTGCAACACCTGCCACTCGGGGCCCTACTTCGGAGGCACCGAATACAAGAAGCTCGGCCACGCCAAGCCCTACCCGGATCTCAAGGACAACGGCCGCTTCGATGTGACCAAGCAGGAGACCGATCGCTTCTTCTTCAAGGTCCCCTCCTTGCGCAACGTCGAGAAGACGGCACCCTATTTCCACGATGGATCGATCGCGTCCCTGGAAGAGGCTGTGAAGCTCATGGGGCGCTACCAGCTAGGCAGGGAGCTGCCCGAGGCGGACGTGGCTTCCATCGTCGTCTTCATGAAGGCGCTCACCGGCGAGGCGCCCAAGATCACCAAGCCCAAGCTCCCCCCCAGCACCCCCAAGACCCCGCCTCCCAAGGCGGACTGAGTGCTTCGATCCCCGGAGGATCGTCCCGACATGCGCTCGAAGAGCATGGGGGTGCGCTGAGCGTCACTCGTCGTCGATGGCCACGATGAGCTCCTCCTCGCTCAGCGACAGGGGCATTTCCTCGTCCGTCCCCGGAGCGTGAGGCGTGGGGAGAGCCGTGCGTGCGGCAGGCGGGTGAGGGCGATCGGCGCGGGCGGCCACGGGCGACGACTCGCGATCGACGGCGATCCTGCGGCTCGCGGCCGGAGCCTCGTGGATCTCGCTCTCCCACCCGAGCACCCGGGCAGGGCTCTGCACGGCCTGAGGGCCAGGCCTGGCCGCGGGCCGCGGGAGATCCAGGGTCATCCTTGGACGGGGTAGATCGGCGAGGCGAGGGACGCGTACCTCCCTGGGAGTGACCGCCGCGGACGGCGCAGGCAAGGGCTCCTCGACGAGAGCAGACCTGGCGGCCCCGGGCGACTCGGGGGGCGGCGGTGGAGGGGATATCGGAGCCTCGCCCACGGGGAGGGTCGCCGCCTCCGTGGGCGCCCCCTTCGCGGTTGCCTGGACCTCCTCGCCGGGCACCTTCGCTGCCGCGGGAATGGCGCAGACCGGCGGGCCCCCACCTTCGTCGACGCCCGGGGTGAGGGTCTTGGACCCGACGGCCTGATCGGGACCGTCGAGGGAACCCAGCGTGTCGACGAGCCCCTCCAGGAGCGACGCCAGCGACTCCAGCGGGAGCTTGGCCAGGGTGAGCTCGAGATCGAGCGCGGCGATCCACGAGCGCGGCGATCCGTCGCCGCTGGCGTGGACCCGCTTGAGCCACTCGACGATCTCCTGCTTGGAGAGGAGATCGCAGACGGCGTCGAGGCCCGTGATCTTCCCTCCTCGCGCGGTGACGTGAGCGAAGAACCAGGCCGCGTCGAAGAGCGAGGCCGCGTGGGCACGCCCGAGGATCCGGGCGATGGAAGGCGCGGTGTGGGGGACCTGGCGCACGAAGGACGCGACCTGCGGCGAGGGGACGTGGCGCACCAGGAGATCGGGCGTCAGGCTCTCCTCGAAGCGCTCGGCGTCGAGGTCGCCCGCGAGCAACGCCTCGTGCACCAGGCTCTCGACCTTGGCGTCGCTGTCGCGCAGCGCCGCCTTGAGGCCACGAAGGCCCCAGCCCGCCAGGATGGGACCGCGCACGTCCGGCGGAAGGTGCCGGAACACCCTATCTTCCGCGCGCTGCTCGTCGTGCGGAAAGAAGTGCTTGACGAACTCCGCGGCCGTCCTCGACCGGGGCTGCGCGCTCCGTCGAGCCAGCTCGAGCTCGAGGAGAAAACGGGTGTTCGGAGGCAGCTCGCTTGCGACATCCACGCTCCAAGCGTACGGGCAAGGAGCCCCGCGTGGAAGCCGAACACGCGCCCTGCCAAGATGTCATGCTCGCGCTCGCCGGGCCCGTCAGCGACGACGGCGGAGCGCGAGGAGCAGCACCCCCAGCGACGCCACGAGCGCCGAGAGCGCCGAGCCCCTCGCCACGCCAACCGCCTGGCAGGCGCAGCTCGCCCCCGAGTTCGAGCCGCCGGCCCCTGGACCGAGCGGGCCTCCATCGGGCCCCAGACCGGGAGGACCTCCCGGAGTCCCGGGACCTCCATCCGGGGTCCCTCCGGAAGGCTTGGGGCTGACGCTCCCCTTCTCCTCGGCGACGGCGCAGCCACCCGAGGCAGGCCCCACGCGAAACACCAGGGGACGCCCGTCGAGTCCGGCTCCCGCTCCTATCTTCAGGACGCATTTTCCACCCTCGGCGGTCGCGGTCACCCTGGATTTTCCGGCCCCGTCCTCGGGCGCGTCATAGACCACGTGACGGGCCTCCCCGTCGCCGGTCGCGGCGTAGGTGAGCTCGCCCGAGACCACTCCGTCCCTGGCGCTCGAGCTGACGACCACGCTGAGCGCCCCCGAGCGCGAGAGCTCGACGCCGACGACCCCGTTGTTGCGGGGGTCGATCGAGGTGATGTTCTTCACCGTGGCCGGCGCCTCACCGGCGGCGAGCCCGTCGATCACGTGGATGGCGAGGGGCACCGGGCCCGTCGCCTTGACGCGGTACTCGTCGACCGCGTAGCGGGCCCCCTCGCAGGTCCCGTAGCGGGTGCCCGAGCACTCGGCCCTGGCGATCTTGCGTAGCTCGGGCGCCCCCCCCGAGAGCTGCACGGTGTGGATCGCAAGGCTCGAGGCTCCCAGGGTCCCCTTCACGACGTCCCCGTCCCTGGAGAGCGAGGCGAGCGACCGGAAGCGGAGCTGCATCCCCCTCCCCGCCGCGTCCGTGCGGGCGCGATCGATGGTGACGATCTCCCCCTCGGGGAGGAAGGTGAAGTCGCGCCGAGCAAAGGGCACGTCGGTGTTGCCGTCGGTCTGGAAGGCCTTGGACAGCTCCGCCCTCGCGCCGACCACACCCGACTCGAACCCCCTCGCCCAGGGCAGCTCGGCCTTGCTCTGAGCCGACTGGCAAGGGCGGTAATCGGCCCCCACCGTGTTGGAGTCCACGATGATGGCGTTGCTGGTCTGCGAGGACAAGGAGCCATAAGGGCTGGGATCCACGATCAGGTGATCCGAGCCACGGGTCAAAACGAAGTTGGAGGAGTCGATGTGCTGATGATCCGGGCCCAGGCGAGGCGCCGAGGTGAAGACGGTCCAGAAGGCCGAGGGCTGCCAGCTGCTGCGCCCGTACACGTTCCTGGTCCCCCGGGCCAGGTAGAAGGTCGGGGGGTTGGTCGACACGTAGTCCACGGCGGCCACCCCCCGGCTCTCGGCCAGGGCCTCGCAGGTGAGGCAGTCCTCCGCCCCGCCCAGCGAAGGATCCTTGAGCATCCCCGCCGCCCAGGCCGCGCTGATCGCGTTGGCCCCTCCGATCAGGGACGCGACCACCCCTCCCCGGCTGGGGGTGGCGTGGATGGAGTCGGTGCCCCAGTCGCCGCCGGCCCAGCCGAGCTTCTTGTCGGGCGTGAGGTTGTGGGCGTAAAGAGGGGTTATATCATCGAAGAACTGGTCGACCTGGGGCAGCGCGATACCGGTCTCCCTGAGCGCCCTCCACGCCAGGCTGTAGCTTATCATGCTGAAGGGCGCGTACTCCCAGCCCTCGGGCCAGTCGCCGTCGAGGAGCGTCCCGCCCGGGCCCAGGCCCGTCGTACCGATCTGCTTGGTGAACAGGTTATTGACGACATCGTTGTAATAGGTGGCTCCAGCCGGGTCCTCCCCCGAGAGCGCGATGGCGGCCAGCGTCTTGGCGGAGACGTACCCTGCGTGGTAGTTGCCTCCAGGCGTGGAGCGCATATATCCATCGGCGGTATACCGGTCGACCCAGACCTTGATACGGGCCCGGGTCCTCTGCGCGTCGAGCCCTGGGGCCCCGGCAATCCAGTCGTAGATGATGGAGGCGAAGGCGCCGTGGTAACGCAGCGGGTAGCCGCTATCCTGGCTGGCGACCACGTTGTCGCCCCCCGCCCGGTCCCCGATCTGGTCCCGATCGTCCAGGAGCGCGTTCAGGTAGCGGAGGGCTGCGTCCCTGTAGGTGGTCCTCTGGGTGAGCTGCCAGGCCAGGGCGCAGGCCGAGCCGTTGAAGGCGAAGCCATACCCCCTGTAGATCCCGTCCGAGAAGCGGGACGGGTTGGCGACGATGGCGTCGCAGCGGGCGATCACGGCGCTCGTCTTGGAGCCCGGGGTGGCCATCGCGGTCTTCAGCGCGGCCACGGTCGCCGGGTTGAGGAAGATGCGGGGGTGGGGCCCCGTGGGCGGCGCGGCCTCGCTCGCGGAGGAGAGCGTCATGCTCACGGCAAAGGCCGAGGCGGCCAGAAGGGCCAGCGGAGCAAGAGGAGTCAGCGGAGCAAGGGACGAACGAGGACGCATGGGGAGGCTCTTTTCGTGATGGAAGGCGGCCTGACCGCTCGAGCCCGACAATGTAGCTCGAAGCTGCGAGGGCGCACACGGACCCGGGAGGGTAAGGGTGCTTTGCGGGACTCGCTCATGCTATCGGGAGGTCGAGAGGTACCGCGCGCATGACCATGAAGGGAAAGATCGTCGTCGTCACGGGCGCCAACCAGGGCATCGGCAAGGTCACCGCCGCGGAGCTGGCCCGCCAGGGCGCCCGCGTGCTGCTCGTCTGCCGCAACGCCGCCAAGGGCAAGGAGGCCATGAACGAGATCCTCGCCTCGGGAGGCGAGGCCGAGCTGGTCATCGCCGATCTCTCCTCCCAGGCCCAGGTCCGGGCGGCGGCCGCCGAGATCAAGTCGCGCCACGAGCGCCTGGACGTCCTGGTGAACAACGCAGGCGTCCTGGTCCCCGAGCGCCGCTCCACCGTGGACGGCGTCGAGGAGACCCTGGCGTTGAACCACCTGGCCTACTTCCTTCTCACCCACGAGCTTATGGATCTGCTCCGTGCGGCCGGCAAGGCCAGGATCGTCAACGTGAGTTCTGCCATTCATAGGCGAGCCAGGCCAAACTTCGACGATATCCAGTTTTCTCGTGGCTCCGCGATGTTCAAGGTCTACGGCCACTCCAAGCTGCTCAACATCCTCTTCACCTACGAGCTGGCCCGGCGCCTCGAGGGCACTGGCATCACGGCCAACTGCCTCCACCCCGGGGCCATCGGCTCGGGCTTCGGCCAGACCTACGGGGGCCTCATCGCCTGGTTCGTCCGGCTAGGCCGCCCGTTCTTGCTCACGCCCGAGCAGGGCGCCAGGACAAGCATCTACCTGGCCTCGTCGCCCGAGGTCGAGGGAGTCACTGGCAAGTACTACGACAAATGCAAGGCCGTCCGCTCGAACGATATCTCCTACGACAGGGACGCCCAGAAGCGCCTCTGGGAGATCAGCGAGAAGCTGGTGGGCATCCGGGAGGACAGCCTCTGGGCCCGCATCGCCAAGGGCACCTGATACCACGCTGGGCGGTTGGTTGGCTCTCACCGCCTGTTCCGGTACCGCCCCGCCGGGTGGGCTCCCTAGCGCGGCGCCCCGGCCTCCCCGGAGGGCCCAGCGTCCTTGCCTTCGGCGGCCAGCACCAGGAAGCGCCGCTCAGGGCCGGGCGGGGCATACATCTGGATCGCGACCAGTCTGGCCCCGGGATCGGGCCTCCACGCGTGCTTCACTCCGGGCGGCACGCTCACGATCTGCCGGGGCCCGAGACGAGCTGATACGCCGTCCAGGACGAAGGTGCCGGACGCCTGGACGGCCGCGATGATCTCCCAGGAGGTCGGGTGGGTGTGCTCGGCGACGGGGGCGGTGCCCTCCAGACGACCGATATAAAGATCCGGTGAGAGCCTGGAGCCCGCGTCCCCCGAGCCCACGTCCAGGTGAGCGCGCATCGCGCCTCCTGCCCACGTCAGCTCGGACGCCACGCCGGCCCGCACCACGGCCCTCGAGGCGGCCGGCCGGGCCCGGACAGAGCAGTCAGGCACCGCGATCTGCGCCCACACGGCCTCTCCCTCACCTGTCGCGTCGAAGGGCTCGCCGTGGAGCACGACGAGCGCGTCCCCCGCTCCGAGCGCCTCACCGAGGGCCGTCACCCTCCCCGACACCACGGCCAGCACCGAGCGAGTACAGAGCGAGGCCTTGATCCTGGCCGGGACCTCGACGAAGGCCACGCTCACCGGAGGCTCCGGACGGGCCGCCGAGGACGCATCGGACGCGGGCGACGTATCGCTCGCGGGCGCCGCGTCGATCACGGGCGCCGGGACAGGGACAGGAACCGAGACAGGGAGCCGCGGAGGCTCGCCCCGAAGAGCCTCCCCTCCACAGGCGCCCAGGACGCCCACGACGCCCACGACGGAGGCGGAGAGCGAGGCGTGCGCGAGGAGCGTCGAGCGGGCGTTCATGAGAAACGGGCTTACCAGACTCCCGGCGCTCCCAGGAACCTCGACCGACCCACCGGGGACGCCACGGAGTCACCTCGGGCGTTGCGCACCGAAAGAGTTTATAGTACTCTTTGTGCGGATGCGCCGAACCGCATAGGCTTCCATGAACATGCGCGCCCTCCTCAAACGCGAGACCGGTGTCCGTCTCGAGCAGATCCCCGTCCCGGCGTTCACCCGCCCGGACGATGTCCGGATCCGGGTGGCCTTCGCAGGGATCTGCCGCACGGATCTCTACGTGGCCGACGGGCGCAGGAGGGCGCGCTCCGACATCGTGCTGGGCCACGAGCTCGCCGGCCTGGTCGACGAGGCCGCGCGAGGGGTGGACCTGGCCCCGGGGACCCCGGTCACGGTCGTCCCCGAGCTGGCCTGCCGCGCCTGCCGCCGCTGCGGGCGAGGAGAGGAGTGCTCGCGCCCTCGCATGCTGGGGCTGGACCATGACGGGGCGTTCGCGGACCATGTCCTGGTCCCTGCCGAGGCCGTGATCAGGCTCCCTCCGGGCCTGTCGCTGGCCAGGGCGGCCTATGTCGAGCCGGTGGCCGCGGCCCTCGCCGTGCTCGACGCGCCGGGCGTGACCGGCGGCCGATCTGGCATCTTGCTGGGGAAGAACCGGATCGCCGAGCTGGTCCGCCGGGTCTGCGCCCTGCGGGGCGTGGAGCTCGCTCAGGTAGGCGCGGAGCCGGAGGAGGCGAGGCAGGCCCACGCTCACCAGGGAGCCTTCGATTTCGTGGTGGAGACGCTGGCCACCCCGGACACCCTGGCGCTGGCGCTGGAGCTGGTGCGTCCAGGGGGTGTGGTGGTCCTCAAGAGCCGCCCCGACGCCCCGGTGGCCCTCGACATCGCCCGCGCGGTCCAGAAGCGAATCTCGTTGTGCGCGGTCAACTATGGCTCCTTTCACGAGGCCGTCCGCCTCCTGGCCTCGGGAGAGCTCTCGATCGACGATGTCCTGGCGGAGCCCGTGAGGCTCGAGGCCTGGAGCCGCGCCTTCCAGGACGCGAGGGAGCCGGGCGCCAAGAAGATCCTCTTCACGCTCGAGGCCTGAGATGTGCGGCGTCTTCGGTATCGTCTCCCAGGAGGACCCCGTCGACAGGGAGGCGCTCGCCAAGGGCACCCTCGCCCTCCGGCGTCGAGGCCCCGACGCCGAGGGGATCTGGCTGTCCCCGGACGGCCTCGTCGGGCTGGGGCACCGCCGCCTCGCCGTGCTGGACCTCGAGGGTGGCGCCCAGCCGCTCTCGAGCGAGGACGGGAACGTGACCGCCGTGGTGAACGGCGAGCTCTACGGGTTCTCGGCCATCCGGGCCGGCCTCCTCGCTCGAGGCCACGTCTTCCGCACCGGCGGAGACAGCGAGATCCTCGTTCACCTCTACGAGGAAGAAGGCCCGTCCGCCCTCCGGCACCTCCGGGGCGAGTTTGCCTTCTTGCTCTGGGATCAGCGGAGGCGCCGCCTCTTCGCGGCCAGGGACCGCTTCGGGATCAAGCCCCTCTCCTACGGCCTCCACGGGGGAGCGCTTCACCTGGCCTCCACGGCCAAGGCCCTCTTCGCAGCGGGGTTTCCAGCGGCGTGGGACCACGCGGCGCTCTTCCAGGCCTCGAGCCTCCAGTACCCACTTCCAGGGAGGACCCTGTTCCGGGGGATAAGCCAGCTCCCTCCAGGGCATTACCTCCTCGCTTGGCCGGGCGGCGTCAGCGTACACCGCTACTGGGATATGGACTACCCTGCCTCGCAGACCAGGGAGCCGGCCCGCGCCGAACTCACCTTGCTCGAGCGAACGGGCGACGCCGTGCGGGTGCGTCTCCGCGCGGACGTCCCCGTGGCCTTCCAGCTCAGCGGGGGCATCGACTCCAGCGCGGTGGTGGCTCTGGCCGCGAGGGAGCTGGGGGCAGGGCTCCCCTGCTTCACCGTGGGCTTCGACGAGGCGGACCGCGACCAGGCAGGCTACGACGAGGCGGAGCTGGCCGCCGAGGTCGCCAGGCACGTGGGCGCGCGCCACCACGTGATCCGCGTGGGAGGAGACGACATCGCCCGCCACTTCGAGGCGTCGGTCACCGCCGGGGAGGGCCTGGCGATCAACGGCCATATCACGGCCAAGTACATGCTCTCCCGGGCCATAAGGGAGGCCGGCTACAAGGTCGTCCTCACGGGCGAGGGCGCGGACGAGGTCCTCTGCGGCTATGCCCACCTCAGGCAAGATCTCAGAGGCTCTCCTTCGCACCTGGAGAGCACCAACCGGGCGCAGGTCGGGATCATGCTCCCCGGCGGGGCCTCGCTCTCGCTCTCGGCGGTCGAGGAGCGCCTTGGCTTCGTGCCCACCTGGCTCCTGGCCAAGGGGAGCCTGGGGCATCGTATACGGGGCGTGCTGCGCGAGGAGTGGATGAGGAGCGAGGAGCGCCCCGATCCCTTTGCCGAGCTGGTGGACGCCGTGGACGTGGCCGGGCAACTAAAAGGGAGAGAGCGCCCTCTTCAGTCCATTTACCTCTGGTCCAAGCTGGCGCTCGAAGGGTATATCCTCCGCACCCTGGGCGACGGAATGGAGATGGCGCACTCGATCGAGGGCCGCCTCCCTTTTCTGGACCACGAGCTCTTTGCGTGGCTCAAAGATCTCCCCCTCTCCCTCAAGATCAGGGGGGGCACCGAGAAGCATGTCCTGCGGGAGGCCATGAGGCCGCTCTTGCCCGCCTCGGTCGTCTCCCGCGAGAAGCACCCCTTCCTGGCTCCGCCTCACCTGGGCAGCGGCAACCCGGCCATGCGCGCGCTCCTCTTCGACACCCTGGGGAGCTCGGCCGCGCGCTCCCTCCCCTTCTTCGATCTGGCCAAGGTGAGGGCCATCGCCGAGCGGGCCCAGGAGGCGAGAGCGGAGCGCACCGCCCTCGATCCGGTGCTCTTCTTCTTCCTGAGCGCCTGTGCTCTACACGAGCATCTTCACCTCTCGGAGGGCCAATGAGCTGGTGGCAATCGCTCTACGACGAGCACCTGGCCGAGGTGCTCCTCACCCGGGAGAGCCTGGAGGAGGTGGTCCGGACATCGGACTTCCTGGAGCGGGTCCTCTGCCTCTCTCCGGGGATGAGGGTCTTCGATCAGTGCTCGGGCATAGGCGGCGTGGCCATCCCGCTGGCCGAGCGGGGGCTCCACGTGGTGGGCGTCGAGCAGTGCGGGGCCTATGTGCAGCGCTCCGTGGAGGAGGCGGCCCACGTGGCCGAGCGGTGCTCTTTCTTCGAGGGGGACGCGTTCGAGTTCGTCCCCGAGCGCCCGGTGCACGCCGCCTACAACTGGTGGACCAGCTTCGGCTACACGAGGAGCGACGACAAGAACTCCAGGATGCTGGCGAGGGCCTTCGAGTCGCTCCAGCCAGGCGGGAGGTTCGCCCTGGATTTCCTGAACCTCCCCGGGGTGCTCCGGGGCTTCCAGCGGCACGTGGTGCTACGCAAGCCCACCCCTTCGGGGGAGGTGGTCTTGCTGCGCGAGACGGCGCTGGATCTGCCCTCGGGCACCATGGAAAAAACATGGACCTATTTCTTGCCGGACGGACGCAGGGTGACCCACCAGAGCTCCCTCCGCCTCTATCTCCCTCACCAGCTCCGCGAGCTGCTCCTCGGCGTAGGCTTCGAGGACGTCTCGTTCTTCGGCGGGGTGGGCGGTGAGGCGCTCACCATGGACACCCTGCGCTGCATCGCCCTCGCCAGGAGACCCCCATGAAGATCCATCGAGCCCCGCCGCCCACCTTCGAGCTCCTCCGGGAGCGGCTCTACCGGGGCGACGCCTTCCTGCTCCCTCCCACGGGCGCCTCGGAGGCCCTGGTCACGGCGGTCCGAGAGCGGGTGAGGGAGGAGCTGGGCGGCGAGAATATACGAGAGATTCCCCTCTCGCTCGAGGACGACGATCTCTTTCGCCGCTTTGGCCGTATACGGAAGATCCTCTACACCGAGCCTCGCTTCCTGGAGCTCGCCCGTGACACGATCGCCCAGGGGGGCTTCGATCCGGCGCTCGCGGCCTTCGATCCCCTGAGGCTCAGGGTGATAGCCCACCGGGGCTTCGAGAACCCGAGGGCCCGTCCGGTGTATTATCCCCACCGGGATACATGGTATTCTCATCCCCAGTCCATCGTGACGTGGTGGATACCGCTCGACGACCTGGAGGAGCACGAGACCTTCGTGTTCCACCCTCGCTACTTCGGGGAGGCCGTGGACAACGACTCCGAGATCTTCGATTACAGGGAGTGGGTGGCGAGGGGCTGGGACCTCAAGATAGGGTGGCAGGATCCGGAGGCGGGCAGGACGGCGCGCTACCCGAGGGCCCACGAGGGCTTCGATCCCGGGCCCGGGCTTGGCTTCTCCTGCCGGCGTGGAGAAAACCTGCTCTTCTCGGGCTCTCACTTTCACCAGACCCGGCCTCAGGCCACCGGCAAGACCCGCTACAGCCTGGATTTTCGCGTGGTCCACCTGCCCGACGAGGCCATGGGCCTCGGGGCGCCCAACGTGGACAACCGCTCCAGGGGCTCGGCGCTCCCCGACTATACCCAGCCGCGCGTTCGGCTTGCCCAGGCGGAGGAGCAGGGGCGCGTCTTGCGTTAGAGATCAAGGAGCGGCCGCCAGACCTCCGAGTCGCCTGGGCTCGGCCGCGCCCACCCACTCCGTTCCGGCTCGGCCGATGGCCGGCGCGTCGGCCAGGTGATCGCGCTCCTTCATCGCGTAGCCCATCGCGCCAAGGCGCGCCCTGGTGGCCTCCGGAAGGCCGCCCTTCTCGAAGCTGACAAGGTCCGGCAGGTGCTGCATATGAAAGCGTGGCGCGCTCACCGCGGCGCCTACGTCGAGGCCGAAGTCGACGACCGAGGAGAGCTCCTGGAACACCGCCGTGATGATCGTGGGTCCCCCCGCGCCTCCGGCCACCAGGATGATCTTGCCCTCGGGGGTGGTCACGATCGCGGGCGTCATCGACGAGAGCATCCTCTTGCCTGGAGCGATCGCGTTGGGCTCGCCCTGCACGAGGCCGAAGCCATTGGCGTCGCCCGGGATCGCGGCGAAATCGTCCATCTCGTTGTTCAGGACGAAGCCCGCTCCCTTGACCGTGATCCCGGAGCCGAACCACCAGTTGATCGTCGTGGTGAGCGACACCGCGTTCCCTTCGCGATCCACCACCGAGAAGTGGGTGGTGTGAGGTCCAGCGCCCGACGCCCGGCCGTCCACCGCGATCTCCGAGGAGGGCGTCGCCCGGTCTGGCATGATCGTGGCGCGCTGCTCCTTGGCCCAGGCCTCGGACAGGAGCCGGTCGAGCGGGAGCTTGGTAAAATCTGGATCGCCGAGCCTGGCGTTGCGGGCGGCGTAGGCGCGGCGCATGGCCTCGAAGACGAGGTGCAGCGCCTCGGGCGACTGCCGCCCCATCTTGCCCAGCTCGTAGCCTTCGAGGATATGGCAAATCAGCGCGAGGGTCACGCCGCCGGACGAGGGAGGGGGCATGGAGGCGACCTTTTGCCCTCGGTAGGTGAACTCGAGGGGCCTTCGCCATTTTGCCTTGTAGCCTGAGAGGTCGGCGCGGGTGATCAGGCCGCCGTCGGCCTTCATCTGCGCCGTGATCGCGTCGGCGGTGGGGCCCTCGTAGAAGCCCTTTGGGCCTCGAGCCGCGATCCTCCCCAGGGTGGCGGCGAGCTCGGGGTTCTTCACCCGCGTCCCCAGGGCGGGCGGGCTCCCTCCGGGGAAGAAGAGCGCGGCCGAGGTCGGGTAGCGCTTCAGCCTCTCGCCTCCTTGCTGGAGCGTATCCAGATAAGCTTCGTCTGCGATGAAGCCCTGCTCCGCCAGGGCGACGGCCGGGGCGAGGAGCTCGGCCCAGGTCTTCACCTTGGAGCCCATGGCTCGATGGAGCTCCCAAAGACCCGCGACGCTGCCGGGTACCCCCACCGACCTGATGCCCTCGCCCGAGTCCTTGGTCGCCTTGCCCGCCGCGTCCACGTACATGTTGCGCGTGGCCGCCGCGGGCGCGGTCTCCCTGAAGTCGAGGGCCCGTAGCTCCCCGCCCATCCTGGTGACGGCGAAGCCGCCGCCCCCGATATTTCCTGCGGTCGGATACGTCACGGCCAGCGCGAAGGCTGTGGCGATCGCCGCGTCGACCGCGTTCCCTCCGGACGCGAGCACGTCGCGCCCCACCTTGGTGGCCGGAGCGTTGTCGGTCACCACCATCCCGTGGGCGCTACGGACGACGACGGGGGACGTATAGGGCCACGCAGGCCCGGCCGGAGCCGCGTCCGCCGGGAGCGTGGAGGACGCGACCGGAGCGGCTGGAGGCGTGACGCGGGCAGGAGCCGGAGGCGCAGGGGCCGCAGACGGGCTGCAGCCCAGGGCGAGGATCAGGATCAGCGACGCAAAGCGCATTCCCCTGATCTACTATGAGTAGGTGAATGAGAGGTGAGGATAGGCGATCAGGGAGGCGGATCGACGGGATCCTCGGGCGGATCGACGGGATCCTCGGGCGGATCGACGGGATCCTCGGGCGGATCCTCCGGGGGATCCACGACCGGAACGGGGAGAATGGGCATTCCAGGCTGAAACACGTTGTCCTCCTCGCCAGTGACCACCACGACCTGCGCGGGATCGATGGGCGCCAGGAGCTCATAGTAACTCTGTGGAGCATCGATGTTCATGAGCCCGCGGATCAACGTCATCGATCCACCGGGCGTACGGCCGAAGTAGCTCGGCATCGCGTTGGAGATCGTATCCATGTATTGGGTCGCGGGGGCGCCGCCGTTCACGGCCGAGATACGGTCTCCGAGGGTGGGGTCCACATAGGCGAACGTATCGCAGCTGTTTACTAGCCATATCAGGTACTTGTCCGGGACGAAATCCCCCTTGGTCATCAGGGAGCGGACGTTCTCACCCAGGCCCGCGTGCCCGTTATAGAGGATCATGTCGGCGGTGGGGGTCAGCGGGTTGTACCAGTCGTCGAGGGTAGTTCCATCCTGGTAGAGCCGATACCCCACCAGCATCACGTTCACGTTGAGCTGGCGGGGCGGGGCCGCGGGGTCGGCGCCAGGGTCGGGAGGGAGCGTGACGCTCACGCTCACCTGGGAGCTCGCGACCCCGGGGGTGTTGGTGAGGCCCGGGGTCTCAACGATCAGGGCAGGGTCGGGCTGGAGGGAGCGGGCATATTGCCGCACCGAGGCGACGAAGGTGTTATAGTCTCGAATACCGGCATCGCTGTTGCTGGTGGCGCCGTTCACGTTGCGACCAAACATGGCCACCACGTTGAGCTGGTTATCGGCCCAGACCTTGTCGTACTCGGGATACTGGCCCACCGTGTTCTCAGGGGACGGCGTGACCGTGGCCGTCAGCGTCACGATATCGGCGGGATTGAGCACGCAGCTCGCCAGGCGAGGACGGTAGTAATACCACAGGCTCCAGCGGTCCGAACCGCGCCCGTCCGATGCAGCGCAGGTGTTGTTGTAGGTGGCCGCAAAGGCGTCGAGATCCGCGTCCGACGCCCTGGCGGGGAGCTCGAAGGTATAGGTGGCGGGCTGCGCCGCGATCTTGCCCCACGCGACAGGCAACCTGGCGTGGTAGGTCACGTCGTAGCTGGTGCCGGCGCCCGTGGCCACGATATCGGTGAGCTCGAGCCGCTCGAACCGTCCTACGGACTTGTCGGCGTTCAGGCTTCCCACCGTGTACATCAGCTGCGCCCGGATCAGGTTCCGGAGCTGCGCAGTGTTCCTGGTGTTCGTATGGATCTGCCCATCGAACTCGAAGTCCATGTAGATGGCCTGGACGCTGGTAAAGGCCTGGTCGGTCTTTCCGGTATTTCCCTGGGGCGTGTCTTGGGCCACCGAGCAGCCTACCAGGCCCGCGAGAACTGGTGCTACCAGAGGTAGGAGTCTTTTCATGGGGGTTCTTTCAAGGGTGGAGCGATGGTAGTGGACGGGTACGATCCCATGAGTTGGCACGTCCTCCAGCCAGGCGCAAAAGAAGCTTTCGTAAGCTTTCACGGGGCCACGAGGCAACGCCTCGCAAGAGATGGGCAAGGTGGTAGTTCACACGGGGCAAGCCACGAGGCCACCGTCTCGCAAACGACGGGCAAGGTGGTCATTCACCGGGAGGTAGAGCGAGGAGGGAACGGCCTCGCAAGAGAAAGGACGGGATCAAATCCAAGGAAGGGAAGCGAGGAGGGAACGGCCTCGCAAGAGAAAGGACGGGATCAAACCCAAAGAAGGAGTGCGAGGAGGGCACCTCCTCGCACATAAAAATCTTCAAGGGGGGAGGCGAGGGGGGAACGCCCTCGCAGCCGCGCAATGGGATGATTCTACGGGGATCGAAATGGAGCGATCGGATTTTCAGGGAGGGTCGCCCGGGTCGATGGGGGGATCGACGGGCGGGTCCTCCGGGGGATCCACGACGGGCACCGGGAGGATGGGCATTCCAGGCTGGAACAGGTTGTCCTCTTCGCCGGTGACGAGCACCACCTGCGCCCGGTCGATGTTGACGAAGAGCTCCTGGTAGCTCCTTGGGTTCTCGATGTCGGTGAGGCCCCGGATGAGGGTCATCGATCCGTTGGCCAGAGCGCTGAAGGAGCCTGACATCGCATTGGTGATCGTGTCCAGATACAGGGTCGACGGAGCGCCGCCGTTGACCGCCGATATCTTGTCGCCCATCGTGGAGTCCACATAGGCAAAGGTGTCGCACCCGTTGGACAGGTACATCAGGTACTGCCCGGCGACGAAATCCCCCTTGGTGCTCAGGTTCCGGACGTTCTCACCCAGGCCCGCATGCCCGTTGTAGAGGATCATGTCGGCGGTGGGGGTCAGCGGGTTGTACCAGTCGTCGAGGGTGGTTCCGTCCTGGTAGAGCCGATACCCCACCAACATCACGTTCACATGGATCTGGCGAGGGAGGGCCGCGGGGTCGGCGCCAGGGTCGGGAGGGAGCGTGACGCTCACGCTCACCTGGGGTAGAGCCACTCCGGGCGTGTTGCTGATCCCGGGGGTCTCCTCGATAAGGGTCGGGTCGGGCTGGAGGGAGCGGGCATACTGCCGGATCTGGCGGACGAAGGAGTTGTACTCGTAGATGCCGGCGTCATTGTTGCTGGTGGCGCCGTCCACGGCGCGGCCGAACATGGCCACCACGTTGAGCTGGTTATCGGCCCAGACCTTGTCATACTCGGGATACTGACCCGCCGTGTTCTCCACGGAGGTGGTGACCGTGGCCGTGAGCGTCATGATGTCGGCCGGATCGAACGCGCAGCCTGCCTTGAGAGGGCGGTAATAATACCACATGGTCCACCGGTTCGCCCCCCGCCCGTCCGAGACGACGCAGGGGCCGCCGTTGTAGGTGGCCGCGAAGGTATCGAGGTCGGCGTCGGCCGCCCTGGCAGGGAGCAGGAAGGTATAGGTGGCCGGCTCCAGGCCAAGCCGCCCCCACGCGACAGGCAACCTGGCGTGGTAGGTGACGTCGTAGTGGCCGGCGCCGCCCGTGGCCACGATATCGGTGAGCTCCAGCCTCTCGAAGCGCCCCACGGAGTTGTCGGCGTTCAGGCTTCCCACCGTGTACATCAGCTGGGCCCGGATCAGGTTCCGGAGCTGGTTCTGGTTGGCAGTGGTGGCCACCAGCTGCCCGTCGAACTCGAAATCGAGGAGGACCGAATGCACGCTGGTAAAGGCCTGGTCCGTCTTGTCGACCTGGCCAGGGTGCGTGTTCCCGGAAACGGAGGTACAACCGACGAGACCGGCCAGGAGCGGAGCCGCCAGGGATAGTAGTCTTCGCATGGGGATTCTTTCGGGTTGGAGTCAGGACACAGCGCAGGAGAATGTCATGGACACTTGCACGGCCCGGGGGGCGCCACAAGACCAAACGTGAACCCCGCCTGGCTGTCCTCGTGGCGGGCGGGGCTCTCGACTAGAGTTGTTGATTTTACAGGGATTTTGGATACATCCTGGAGGGTTTAAGCTGAACCTTTCAGGGGGGGTCGGGGGGATCGACGGGGGGATCCTCGGGGGGATCGACGGGGGGATCCTCGGGGGGATCGACGACCGGAACAGGGAGGATGGGCATTCCAGGCTGGAACAGGTTGTCCTCCTCGCCGGTGACGAGCGCCACCTGCGATGGATCGATGGGCGCCAGGAGCTCATAATAGCTCTGCGGAGCGTCGATGTTCATGAGCCCGCGGATCAGCGTCATGGACGTGGTCGGCAGGGTGGTGAAATACCCAGGCATCGCGTTGGTGATCGTGTCGATGAACTGCGTGGCGGGTGCGCCTCCGTTGACCGCGGAGATACGATCGGGGAGGGTGGAGTCCACGTAGGCGAAGGTGTCACAGCCGTTGGACAGGTACATCACGTATTGTCCGGCGACGAAATCCCCCTTCGTGCTCAGGGTGCGGACGTTCTCACCCAGGCCCGCATGCCCGTTGTAGAGGATCATGTCGGCGGTGGGGGTCAGCGGGTTGTACCAGTCGTCGAACGTGGTTCCGTCCTGGTAGAGCCGATACCCCACCAGCATCACGTTCACGTTGAGCTGGCGAGGCGGGGCCGCGGGGTCGGCGCCAGGGTCGGGAGGGAGCGTGACGCTCACGCTCACCTGGGGGAGTCCCACCCCTGGTGTGTCGGTCAGACCAGGGGTCTCCGCGATCTGGGCAGGGTCGGGCTGGAGGGAGCGGGCATACTGCCGGATCTGGCGGACGAGGGTATTGTAGTCTCGAATACCGGCGTCGCTGTTGCTGGTGGCGCCGTTCACGTTACGGCTGACCATGGCCACCACGTTGAGCTGGTTATCGGCCCAGACCTTGTCGTATTCGGGATACTGGCCCACCGTGTTCTCAGGGGACAGCGTGACCGTGGCGGTGAACGACACGACGTCTGCAGGATCGAACGCACAGGTCGCCCTGAAGGGGCGGTAATAATACCATAGGCTCCACCGGTCCGAACCGCGCCCGCCCGGATCGACGCAGGTGGTGTTGTAGGTGGCCGCGAAGGTGTCGAGGTCGGCGTCGGTCGCCCTGGCAGGGAGGATAAAGTCGTAGGTGGCGGGCTCGGCGCCGAGCTGGCCCCACGCGACAGGCAACCTGGCGTGGTAGGTGACGTCGTAGTGGCCGGCGCCGCCCGTGGCCACGATATCGGTGAGCTCCAGCCTCTCGAAGCGCCCCACGGAATCGTTCCCGTTCAGGTTACCCACCGTGTACATCAGCTGGGCCCGGATCAGGTTCCGGAGCTGGTTCTGGTTGGCAGTGGTGGCCACCAGCTGCCCGTCGAACTCGAAATCGAGGAGGACCGATTGAACGCTGGTAAAGGCCTGGCCTGCTTTGCCGACCTGGCCAGGGAGAGTCTTGGCCTCGTGCGTACCTTGATCCGTCTCGGCGGCCGGGCTGGCGCAGCCCACCAGGCCCGCGACGAGAGGTGCAGCCAGAGAGCAGAGCTTTCGCATGGTGTTGTCTCGAGTGGGGCGAGGGGGAGAGGGATCGGTCCTTGTACCTTGGTTTACACTTCCACGGTCCACGCGCCAGAAAAAACGCGGCTTTCCTCGCCTCCCCCATGAAACCCGCGAGAATTTTGCGCGCCATCCCCATGAGCTCGAAGTATGCTGGGCGGAATGCCGCTCGTGCCCTGCCCGCAGTGCCATCGCCACGTGGCAAGATCCTCTCCTTGCCCCTTCTGTTCGCGCCGCACCGCGGGGCTGGCCGGCGCCCTGATCACCGCGGCCTCTCTGCTCGCCGCGGCGTGCCAGTCCAAGCCCGCCGAGCCCGTGGTGACCTTGCCCGATCCCGCGACGCAGGGCTCGTCGACCCAGGGACCGCCGCAGGCCTCGGCCACGACGACGACGCCCCCTCCCCCGTCGGCCACGGCGAGCCCTCCCCCGTCGGCCACGGCCACCGCGACCACGCCTGCACCCGAGCGCCCCAAACCCAAATACGGGATGCCACAGCCCATGCGTCCTGCACCCAAGTACGGTATGGCGCCCCCGCCCTGAGCGCCTGGTGGCCCGCTCGCTCCCCATCGCTCCCGAGGAGGGCGCGGCCTCGAGGCGGCGGGCCCTCCCCTTGCTCGGCGCCGCGCGCCCCGTCGACCGGGCGTCGAGGCCGCTCTACGCCGTATGGGAGATCACGCTGAGGTGCGATCTCTCGTGCCACCACTGCGGCTCCCGGGCAGGTAAACCTCGCCAGGACGAGCTCACCACCGAAGAAGCGCTGCGGCTGGTGGATGACATGGCCACGCTGGGCGTGACCGAGGTGAGCCTCATCGGCGGAGAGGTGTACCTCCGCGACGACTGGGCCAAGATCGCCGAGCGCGTGGTCTCCCGGGGAATGACCTGCGGCATCGTCACGGGAGGCCGGGGCTTTACCCGGGAGCGCGCCAGGATCGCCGTCGACGCGGGGGTGAGCGGGGTTTCGGTGTCCATCGACGGCCACCCGCCCGAGCACGACGCGCTACGGGGCCTCGCCGGGAGCCATGCCAGAGCCAGGCTGGCGCTGGAGAACCTGGCGGCCGAGGGGATGCCGCGGGCGGTCAATACCCAGATCAACCGCAAGAACCTGGCCACGATCCCTGGCTTCTTCGAGACGCTCTTGCCCTTAGGGATCTATGGCTGGCAGGTCCAGTTCACGGTGGCCATGGGGCGCGCGGCCGATCACCCCGAGGTGCTGCTCCAGCCTCATGACATGCTCGAGCTCCTCCCCATGCTCGCCTCGCTCAAGCCTCGTTGCGAGGCCGAGGGGATACGCCTCTGGCCAGGGAACAACATCGGATATTTTGGCCCGCTCGAGAGCGTATTCCGTGGGCGGATGCACAAGGGCCACGCGGAGCCATGCACCGCCGGCAAGACCACGCTGGGCATCGAGGCCAACGGGGATATCAAGGGGTGTCCCTCCCTGCCCTCCGCAGACTACGTGGGAGGCAATGTCCGAGAGCACTCCTTGCAAGATATCTGGGAGCGCGCGGAGGCGCTACGCTTCACGCGAGAGCGGCCGAGGACGGAGCTCTGGGGGCACTGCGCGACCTGCTACTACGCCGAGAACTGCATGGGGGGCTGCACCTGGACCAGCCATGTCCTCTTCGCCAGAAGGGGGAATAATCCCTATTGCCACCACCGCGCCCTCGAGCTCCTGGAGCGGGGGCTCAGGGAGCGGCTGGTGCTCGTGGAGCGGGCCGAGGGGGTGCCCTTCGATCACGGCGAGTTCGAGCTGATCGAGGAGCCGTGGCCCGAGGACGAGCTCCGCGCCACGCTGGCCCGGTCCGAGGCCCTCGTGGAGCAGGCGCGCTCCTCGCAAGATAGCCTCCTCAGAAGCTCGAGCCAGGCTCGGCCAGGAACGTGACCTCCTCGGCGGTCGACGCCCGGCCAACGATGGCATTTCGGTGGGGGAAGCGACCGAAGCGCTCGATGATGCGGGCGTGCTGGACCGCGTAGTCGCCGGCCGACAGGAGGAGCTTCTGGACGCCCTCGGGAGCGCCGCCCTCCCTGGCCTCGTCCGCGAGCGCCTTGAAGGCCAGCACGCTCCGGCGCTGAACGTCGAGGTCCTCGGAGTGCATCATCGGCATGAAGAAGATATAGCGCTCCATGAAGGGAAGGGCGCGATCGGCCCCACGCTCCTGGCCTCCCAGACATACCCGGAGAGCCCGTCCGTCCTGGGCAAAGGAGCGCGGGGTGCCCCGGAAGACATTGCGGGAGAACTGGTCCAGAAGGACCACGAGGGCGAGGGCCTCCTTGGGGTCGCCCTCGCCCCACGCGTCGAGCTCGCCGCGGGCGGCGCTCTCGAGCGCGTCCCCGAAGCGCTCCGCGATCTCGGCGTCGAAGGCGGGATCCTTGGTAAACCAGCGCTTTACCTGGGGGGAGTGGTCCGCGCCTGGCTCTCCGAACCAGAAGGTGAGGATCGTACGGGTCAGGTCGTTCATCCCACGATCCTAGATCGGATCAGGGCGGGGCGGGGCGGGGCGGGGGAGCGCGGAGGAGCTCCTCCACCGCGGAGATCGCCACCCTCAGGCGCTCCTCCCAGGAACCCCGGATCACCACGTACCGCAGACGTCGAGCGGACAGCGCCTCCTCGCAGCGCTCGAAGAAGCTCCTCCGCTCGTGGGGGAGGTAGCGCACCCCGTCGGCCACCCAGGGCACATCCACGTCGGTGAGCAGGTAGAGATCGAACGGGCGCGAGCCGGCGGTCTCGGCGATGAAGGGCGCCACGCTCCCCGCAAGCGCCTGGCTCCACAGCGACGTCAGGAGCAGATCGGTGTCGGCGAAGAGCACGCGGTTGGCGCTCCTCGACAGGGCCCGCTCCGAGGCCAGCTGGCCTCGCGCGATCGGCAGAAAATCCTCGGGGCGAGAGGGGGCGGCCAGGCCCTTGGCCTCCAGCCAGGTGCGGGCATACTCCGGGACGTGCACGGTCCCGAAGCGCGTGGCCAGATCCCTGGCGAGGGTGCTCTTGCCGGTGGACTCGGGTCCGAACACACACACACGGAGAACGAAATAGGGGCGGACGCAGCGGGGCAGGTGCTCCCAGTGGGCGAGGGGATTGGCCCTTATCGAGGTGCCGCTCACCGGGACGGCGATCCTCGCCGGATCGACGGGAATATACTCGGCGCCCAGGACACGGGCCAGCGTCGGGCCGTAGGGCTCCGACGCGAAGACGTAGTCCAGCGGCCCTGGCAATACGCGGGCAAGGCTGGCCTTCCAGATATCCCAGAAGTCAGGGTGCTCGGAAGGATCCTGGGGGTTCTCGTCCCTGAGGTGAACGACCCTGGCGTCGGGCAGGAGCTCGCGCATCCAGGCAAAGCGTAGCTCCCCCGGGATGGGCTCTCTCGAGAGGGTCCCGACCACCACGGTGAGCTCGTCCACGAAGCCGGCCGCCAGTTCGGCCAGATAGAGGTGCCCCGTGTGGGGCGGCATGAATTTGCCCAGCACCATGCCAGTCGTCGGCCTTGTCATACCGCCTCCGTGAAGATGGCTCGAAGATAGCGAGAGAGGAGGCGAGCGTCCGGAGGGGGGCAGCGATGCTCCGTGAAGCGCTCGGCGCGACGGCTGTCGAAGGAGATGTCGGTGGCCAGGAAGAGATCGAGCCCCGCGTGGCGATCGTGGCTCCCCAGGAGCCTGCGAGAGGCCGCCAGGAAGGCCGTCGTCAGATCCCTGTCCGCCGGGAGCTCCCTCAGCCTGGCCCTGAAGATCCCCACGGGCACACTCTCCACCGGAATACCGAAGTCGATCATCGCCCTCACCAGCTCCGAGACCCGGAGGGAGACCGGGTTGCATAGATGGAAAATGCGCTCGCCCGGAGGGGCCGAGAGCGAGAGATCGACCATGGCGCGCGCGGCGTGATCCACCGGGGTGACGTCGATGCGGAGGCGCGAGAGATCGAACTCGGGGAGGCAGCCGGCCCTCGCGATCCCTCGCACGAAGGACGCGAGGTGGCACGTCGCCGAGGAGCGCCCTGTCTCCGAGTCACCCGTGAGGAGACCGAGGCGGTAGGAGCGCACCCGGAGCCCGGACTCGCTCGCCCTGAGGACCAGCTCCTCCGAGGCCCACTTGCTGGCCGCGTAGCCGCCCACGACCCTCCCGGTGGTGGAGAGATCGTCGTCCTCGGTGAAGATGGCGGGGAGAGGATCCTGGCAGGCCCCCACCGAGAGAGTGGATGCATAATGCAATGTCTTCCTGGCGCCGGTCCCCAAGAGTCCAAGGATCCCCGCGGTCGCCACCAGGTTGGCGCCACGGAGCTCCTCGTAGGGGAGCACCATGTTGACATGGGCCGCCAGGTGGTAAATCCCCCCCACGCTCCCGGCGAGCCACTCCCACTCCCCTGGAGATAGCCCTAGCCGGGGCAGGGTGATATCGCCCTTCAGCCCATGAACCCTCCCCCCGCGCTCGCTCTCCGGGAGATCCAGCCTGGCCATTCCCTCCTCCCCCCGGACCAGACAGTGAATCCTCGCCGAGGTGCGGCGGAGGAGCTCGCGCAGGACCCACCTCCCAAGAAAGCCCGTGGCTCCGGTGAGAAAGATATCCGTCCCTTCGCCGACTCTGGTGTTTTTTCCATGGTTCAGCGAGAGGAGAGGGGCGGGGAGCGCCGGTGGCGTCGAGGGAGCGGGCTCGAGGCTGGAGAGCAGCCGGTCCACGTCCTCTCGTAACCAGGAGGCTTCGATCCCGGCCTCCTCCCTGCCAAGGCTGGAGGCGATATCGGCTATCGTGCGGTATCGGTAGAGCGTGGCCGAGGAGAGGGGGATCTCCCTGGACTCGGCGCTCGCCAGCAGATCCATCGCCGAGAGGGAGTCGCCTCCAAGGGCAAAGAAATCGTCGTTTCTGCCTGGATTGTCCTGCCCGAGCACCTCGCCAAAGCACCTGGCCAGCACCTCCTCCACAGGCCCCCTGGGCGGCTCGCCCGCGGAGCGCGAGCCCCTGGAGCGGGCGGTGAGCGCCGCGATATCGACCTTTCCGCTGGCGGTCTCCGGGAAATCGGGCACCTGCTCGAAGCGCGTCGGGCAGAGCCAGGGAGGGAGCGCGGCCTCCACGTGGGTCCGGAGGGCGCTCGCCAGGGCTGGGCCGGACAAGCGGGGCGAGACGACATAGGCCACGATCTGCGAGGTGCCCAGGGGGAGAGGTTCGGGCAGGACGAGCGCTCGCTCCACGTCCGGATGGGTGAGGAGCCTGGCCTCGATCTCGGCCGGCTCGATCAGGATGCCCCTCAGCTTGAATTGCCTGTCCAGACGCCCCAGAAACACCAGAGCTCCATCTCCGAGCTCCCTGACTCGATCGCCCGTGCGGTAGGCCCGCTCTCCGTCGATCGTGACGAACTTCGAGAGCGAAAGAACGGGCTCGTCCACGTAGCCCAGGGCGAGCCCAGTGCCGGAGATCACCAGCTCCTCGTCGATCACCCGATAACGGATCCCTGGCACCGTCGCTCCCAGCAGGGGCAAGGTCCACGCGCTGGCGTCGCAGACGCAGAGGCTGGTGCAGATGGTCGCCTCGGTCGGACCGTAGACGTTGACGACCCTCACCCGCTCGGCCCAGGCGCGCACCACCTCCGGGGGGCAGACCTCCCCTCCGATGATCACGGTCTCCAGGCAGGGGGGGAGAGAGCCTGGCTCCAGCCTGGTGAGCAGAGAGGGAGGCAGATCGGCGTGGGTGATCCCTCGGAGGGCCATGCTCGAGAGGAGCTGGGCGGACGAGCGGAGGGCCCGGTCGTCCTCGATGACCAGCGCGGCCCCCGAGAGGAGGGCCGTGCCCATGTCCGATAGCGACGCGTCGAAGCTCGGGCTCAGGTAAAAGAGGCAGCGCTTGGTCTCGTCCAGGCCAAAGACCTGGATCTGGGTACGGAGGACGCTCATCAGCCCGCGGTGACCGACCCTCACCCCCTTGGGGGCCCCCGAGCTGCCCGACGTGAAGAGGATATAGGCCAGATCCTCGTCGTGCCAGGTCCTCCTCGAGCCTCCGAGGGCCGCCCTGGGAGCGAGCTCCCCGTCCACCCGCTCGATCACCCGTCCCGCTCCGGTCACGGACAGGATATGGCGGACCCGCTCCTCGGGCAGGGAGATATCGATGGGCACGAACGCGGCCCTCGCCAGCCAGACCGCGAGGACGGCCGTCACCGTGGCTCTGGATTTGGGGACATGGATGCCGACGACGTCGCCCGGGGATATCCCATGTTCCAGGAGCTTGCCCGCCAGGAGCTCCGCCCCGGCCAGGAGCTGGGAGTAGGTGGTCTCCACCCCTCGGTCCAGGACGGCCGCCCGCCCCCCGTGCTGGCGGACCACCTCCCGGAGGGCGAGCATGAACGGAGGCTCAGCCTGCATCCTGACCCCCCAGCTCCTCTCTCACCACCTCGCGGACCGCCGTGACCACGGCTCAGGACGCGATGCCGAGCTTCGCCTCCAAGCGCGCGCCCCTCTCCTCGAGAGCGCCCTCGCTCGTCCGGGTCTGGCGGCCATCATGGATCCGTACGGCACGCCGCGCGGTAGCGCAAGAGATCCTCAACGAACGACGACGTCGGGTTTCTTCTGAAAGGGCACTTCGAAGCGGGCGAAGAAGCGGGCGGCGGCCGCGGCGAAGTGAGGATCGTTCCCGGTGAGGCTCGCCACCCAACGCACGGGATCGCGGTAGCGCGCGCCGCGTATCGTATAAATGTTGGGGAACGTGTGATCTTGCACCACCTCGGCCGAGAGCAGGATCTTCTTGTCCGGGAGGTACAGAGCGATCTCGCGAAACGCTGGCGCTCCGCGCTGGCCCTCGTGTACTTCTGGACGTGTGGTCGAGTGCGTAACGTGCAAGCTCACCTTGCGTGACGGCGCCGCGTTCTGCGGCGGCTGCGGCTCGCGCCAGCCCGCGCCGGTCGAGACGCCGGAGGCCGTGAGGCGCTACCGGGAGGTGGTCGCCAGGTTCCTGGGCGACGGGGGGCTCGACGGGGCCAAGCAGGGCCAGCTGGACGAGCTGAGGGTGCGCCTCTCGGTCTCGCTGGCCACCCACGCGGCCCTGCTGGCCGAGCTGGAGCCCGAGTCCCCTCCCCCCCCGTCCATCCGCCTCTCGATCGACGTGGTCACCCTCGCTCACTTCGCCGTGGGGGCCCGCTGCCTGGCCCGCTTCAAGGTCGAGAACGACGGGCCCCTGGCCCTCGAGACCCTGTCGCTGCAGGCCAGGCTCTCGGGGGAGGCGCTCCCGGCGGTGGAGGCGGCAACTCTCTTCCCGGGTCGAGCCTCGGTCCTGCCTCTGATCGTGACCCCGGAGGTCGCCGGCTTCCACGAGCTTTCAGGGGAGCTCCGGCTGGTCGATCTGATGGGCGAGGGCAGCCGCTACACCTTCTCGGATATCCATGTGCGCGTGGGAGGCGAGGGGCCCAAGGTCCAGGTCTTGAACATCGACCAGAGCGCCGCCAGGGTGGTCGACAACTCGCGCTCCAGCTTCGGAGGAGGGAGCACAGGGGGCCTGGTCTCCCATGGGGACTGGCAGCCGGTCCCCCTGGTCACGGCCAGGGAGCAGGGGGGAGCCAGGAGGGCTTCGAACTCGACCAACGCCAGGCGCGTGGAGTTCGCCGTCTAGACAGAGAAGGCCACCTACCAGGTCACCTCCACCCTGGCGGCGGGGGACATCTCCACGGTCTACGGGGGCCACGTGAGGGGCTCCAAGCCCC
>SXGT01468299.1_pt1 | contig 26309 bp, 28 predicted proteins | sample 3176221 | NCBI WGS metagenome assembly SXGT01 (sample SAMN11356862, study PRJNA531348) | freshwater metagenome | isolation source: freshwater sample F1-120 | place: China: Fuxian Lake, Yuxi | collected 2017-12-25
GAGGCGCACCGCAGCCAGTACGACTTCGTCGATGGTTTCGCGGCACACATGCGCAATGCGCTGCCAGGGGCGTCGTTCATCGGATTCACCGGCACCCCCATCGAAAAGGCTGACGCCAACACGCGGGCGGTCTTCGGGAACTATGTCAGCGTCTATGACATCGAACGGGCGGTAAAGGACGGCGCAACCGTACCGATCTATTACGAAAGCCGACTTGCCCGGTTAACGCTTGACGACGCGAAGAAGCCCAAGCTCGACGCGGAGTTTGAAGAAGCTACCGAGGGGGAGGAGGCATCCCATAAGGAGAAACTGAAGACGAAGTGGGCGGCGCTGGAAGCGCTGGTCGGCGCTGAAAAGCGGATCAACCTCGTAGCCGGGGACCTGGTGAAGCACTTCGAGGCTCGGCTGCTGGCGATGGACGGCAAGGCGATGATCGTCTGCATGAGCCGGCGCATCTGCATCGAACTCTATAAGGCCATCGTCGCGTTGCGCCCCGAGTGGCACCATGTGGACGACGATAAGGGCGCCGTGAAGATCATCATGACCGGGTCCGCGTCCGACCCGCTCGAATGGCAGCCACATATTCGCTCGAAGCCTCGACGCGAGGAGTTGGCCAAGCGATTCAAGGACGCGAAGGATCCGTTCAAGGTCGTTATTGTTCGGGACATGTGGTTGACCGGGTTCGATGCGCCCTGCCTGCACACGATGTACGCAGACAAGCCGATGCGTGGCCACGGTCTGATGCAGGCGATCGCGCGTGTCAACCGCGTCTTCAAGGACAAGCCTGGCGGGTTGATCGTCGATTACCTTGGCCTGGCTCACGAACTCAAGCAGGCGCTTGCAGCCTATACCGAAAGCGGCGGCAAAGGGCAGACGGCCATCGATCAGGAAGAGGCTGTCGCCTTGATGCAGGAGAAATTCGAGGTCTGCGAAGCGTTCTTCCACGGATTCGACCGCACGCCTTGGACGAACGGCGCGGCGACGGCAAAGCTGGGCATCCTCCCTGCCGCCCAGGAACACGTCCTGAAGCAACAAGACGGCAAGTACCGGTTTGTGCAAGCCGTCGCCAACCTATCAAAGGCGTTCGCACTCGCAGTGCCGGCCGACGAGGCGCTCGCCGTCGTGGACGACGTGGCGTTCTTTCAGGCGATCAAGTCGGTGCTGACGAAAAGCATAAGCGACGACAAGCGCGACCCAAGCCAGATTGATCACGCCATCCGTCAGATCGTTTCGCGGGCGGTGTCGTCGGACGAGGTCATCGACATCTTCGCGGCTGCCGGATTGAAGAAGCCCGACATCTCCGTGCTCTCCGATGAATTCCTGGCCGAGGTCCGCCAGCTACCGCAGCGCAACTTGGCCGTCGAAATGCTCCGCAAGCTCCTTGAGGGTGAAATCAAGCAGCGGTCGAAGAAGAACGTCGTTCAAGGCCGTTCGTTTCTGGAAATGTTGGAGAAGTCGATCACTCGCTACCAGAACCGGGCCATCGAGACAGCGGCGGTGATCGAGGAGTTGATCGGGCTCGCGAAGGACATGCGCAAAGCCCAGCAGCGCGGCGAACAACTGGGGCTGACAGATGACGAGATCGCCTTCTACGACGCGCTGGAGGTGAACGACAGTGCGGTCAAAGTCCTCGGCGACACGATCCTAAAACAGATCGCTCAGGACTTGGTCAAAGCCGTGCGAAACAATCTCACGATTGACTGGACGGTGCGTGAGAACGTTCGAGCCAACTTGCGAGTGATAATCAAACGAATCCTTCGCAAACACGGCTACCCACCAGACAAACAAGAGAAGGCGACCGCAACCGTTCTTGAACAAGCAGAGGCGCTTTCAAAGATGTGGACAAATGGCGGTGACGTCGGTGTTGAACATGGAGGTTCTCATACATGACAAAGAAAAAGGCAACCTTCGGCCAGGTTCTGCGTGAGAAACGGCTGGAGAAGAACTTTACGCTCCGCAAGTTCGCCGAGATGGTAGGGATCAGCCCGACCTACCTATCGCAGGTAGAACAGGACAACGTCGATCCGCCGACGGCCGAGCGCGTGAAGAAAATGGCTGAACTCCTGGGCGCAAACTCCGATGAATGGATCGCCTTGGCAGGTCGCGTGCCTGAGGATTTGCCGGGGATCATCCAAAAGGAACCGACCGCAATGCCAGAGCTTTTGAGAGAAGCGAGCGGCTTGACGGCGGACCAGTTACGCAAACTCAGCGAGCAGGTTCGCAAGATAAAGGAGCGGGGTAAGTCCGACGACGGAGAATAACGATGAAAAGCGACGTGCCCTACCTAACCAAGAATGCCATCGAACGGGAGGCGTGCCTCCTCTTGGCGGAATTCGCGCGCGACCATCGCCCGATCCTGACGCCGCCGGTGCCGATCGACGAGATCATCGAGTTGCATCTGAAGCTGTCGTTCGAGATCCGCGACCTCCGAGCGCTGTTCGGGTTCGGCGATGTTCACGGCGCGATCTGGTTCCGCGACAAGTTGATTGCCGTGGACCAGCAACTCGATCCGGACAAGTACCCGGTGAAGCGTGGCCGCTACCACTTCACGCTGGCGCACGAGACCGGCCACTGGCGGTTGCACCGGCATCTTTATCTTGGTCGCGTCGACCAGCCGAACCTTTTCGCCGACGAGGACTCGAAACCCAATTACGTCTGCCGGTCGAGCGACGCGAAGGTTCCGGTCGAGTTCCAGGCCGACCAGTTCGCGGCGTATCTGCTGATGCCGCGCGACCTTGTCACGCAAGCCTGGCAAGACTGGCGTGGCAACCTGGAGCCGATCGTGCTGGATGATTTGAAGGCGAATCGGGAGCAGATCTTGGCCGACGAGATGGGACGCCGGGGCGGTTTTCGCGCCGACGAAGATGACATGGTGCTCGAGCATTGTAGCCGACCGCTCGCGGAAAAGTGTCAGGTTTCCGCGAAGGCAATGCGAATTCGGTTGGAGGATCTGGGTCTACTGCTGCGGAAGAGGGAATTATCGCTGTTCGCGTGAGCGGCGATATTTTTTTTGTCTGTGCGTTTACTGTTCATTGGACAGAGAACGCGGATTGGGGGACTATCATGGCAAAGCATTTCGATCTGAGGAAGCAGCTCAGGCTGCACGACAAGGGGCTGCTTCGGCGCCTGTTTGCCGAGCATAAGGAGCTGCTCGAGTTCCCCTGGGACTCGATGAAGCCCCACGAGGTGAACCCACTCGTCGAAGCATGGGAGGGCCTTGATGAGGACAAGCGCAAGCAGGTCCAAGTCATCCTTCAGGACGTCCACGAGCTGGCCGACGAGCGCAGTCACAAGGTGCTGACCGAGGACCTGGAATGGCGTCACCCCGGCAAGCTGACAACTTTTGGCGAACAGAAGAGCCTGCTCGACAAGGCGCTGTGGGCATACCTCGAAACGCGGGACGCGTTCGATGAGGCGGCAATCTTCGCGCGCGCCGAGGCGTTGCGCAACGGGCAGTTCGCCAATCGCTGGAACAGCCTGCCGCCTAAGAAGATCAAACTGACCGAGGCAATGAAGGAAGCGCTCCAGGAGGAGATTCGCACCTACTACTGGAAGAAGGAGCTGCGCGGCGAGGTCTGCCGGGTCCATCACTATCCGCGGGCTAACGGTGCTGAGTTCTTCTTCGCGTACCTGCCGGACTGGCCCGACAAGCGGCTGGTCTTCGACACGGACGGAAACCTGACGCCGCGCGAGGAGTGCTACACCTTCACCAACGTCTTCATCTACATGCCCGACGAAGGCGCCATCGAGATGATCGCCAAGGGCGGCAAGAAGGTCCATCTCTCTCTGCGCAAGGCGTTCTGCAAGACGATCCTCGACGTCGATGTGGATGACGACGAGCCGATTCGGGCGACCTACCAGCTCGAGCACTTGCTCGACCCCAAGTTCGCGTTCACGACCGAGGACGACGACCGAATCGCCGTGGTCCGCCTGCGGCGCATGCGGTTGGTGCCGATGATGGGCGCGCCGGCAATCGAATTCGTCGAGCCGAAATTCCTGGAAGATGCCAGCCATGCCGACGTCGTGTCGGCGATCAATGCGCTCCTCGGGGCATACGAGTTGAATCGCTCCTTGGTCAATGTGACACAAGTCAGCATCCAACTCCAGTTCCTCAGCGACGGCCGACGCAAACCCAAGACGATGACCTTCAATGTCAGTTGTCCGACCTCCTGCGACCTGAAGAGCAAGCCCGACGATGTGCGTGTCGTCGGCGAGCGATGCATCAAGCGTTGGGGGATTCTCAAATGAACAACGCTCTCGCCTACCTTTGGCCGCTGATGGACGCTCCAAGGCCAATCGTGGCCGCGCACATCGTGGCAGCTTGGCCCGCGGGCGTTCACCAGCGCCTTCTCGAGCTTGGGTTCCTAGTCCAAGCTGCGGACGCCGATCGCGTGCTGTGCCCTGAGTGCCAGGGGCACATCGAGGAAGTGATCGCGAGCGATGGTCCTGGCGGAACCCCTCGGTTCTATGTCGCATGTCCCGAGGTCAGTCGCGCCCACGTTCCGGCAGCGACACGCCGCCAGTGGGCGGTGAACGCGCCCCGCTTCGCGGAGGCCCTCGCCGCCACGCTGAAGCTGACCGGAGTCTGCACGGAGCTTGCGCCGAATCGTGCATGGCGCCTGGGCTGCACAACGTGGCAGGATGCGACGCGCGACGTTGTGTTGGCTCGCGGCCTGCACTGGGGCGACGCGGCGACCGTGCGCGCAGTCATCGTGCGAGCGCGAAAACCGATCGTGTTTGTCCCTGACGCGAAACCGTCTGACGATCTTTGGCGTGGGCGGGTTCCCCCGATTCTTGCCCTGTCGCAGGTTGCGACGGATTGCGAGAAGGGAATTGACGTGGACCCGCTGGAGATCGCAGCGGCGATCCAGGACGCCGGCGAGCGGGTAAGTGACTCGGGCACCATCGCGATCGGCATGGATCAGCTCAAATCGTTGATCCGACAGCAAGTGAAAGCGGAAGGGAAAACCGGCCTTATCGACGACATCCTCGTGGCAGCCTACCGTCAGCACGGCACGGTTCGTGAGGCGGCCGCATACTTGTCGCGTGAGACGGGCCAGGAAGTCTCGAAGGACCAGGTTCATCGCGCATTGCAGCGATCCGGCGGCGTTGCTGTTGTCCTCAACAACCATGATAGCCCTTCGGTCGTCCGCTCGCGCCCCTCGGCACGCGGTCGGAAAACAAAAAAACCAACCACCTCCATCTAACAAACCATCACACCAATGAGGCTCCTATGCGAACCGAGAAGTTTACCCACCGCCAACTCGCCATACTCGATTTCATGCGGCGGCATCTGGTCGAATTCCAGCGCCTGCCAACGATCCGAGAGATCGCGTCAGCGTTCGGGATTCAATCCCCAAACGGCGCCGTGTACCACCTTCGGGCCCTGACGCGCAAGGGTGCTATTGTCCGAACGGCAAGATGCCAGAACCGAGCAAGCTATCGCTTGGCGGGCATAATCCTCCGTCTTGAGGTGGCGCCGACGGACTTGCGACGCTACGAACCGCGTGACGAAGAGTTGTCGCAGCGATGCGACAACTTGAATCCGCCGATGAAATCACCGAACTCGTTGGGAGAAAGGAGCTTGCAGACAGAACCGACAGTCACAGATCCGTGCGCATGATATCGCAATCGCGACAGGGCGGCCGCCGGGTGAAGGCCGTGAGGCAATAACCCGGCAGTATGCTCTCAGCGCTTGCGATGGATTCGCGGGGACACACCGCGACGCAGCGCTTCCGCCCACGCTGGGCGGATGTCCGTGGTTCAGCCTCCGGTCCCGGAGGCTCACATGGACCGCGCGCACGGAAAAGACTTCATTCTGACCAGCTACGCACGTAATCTGATCCGGGTCAAGGCACACCAACTTTGCACACGCCGGGACTTCCACACTTCCGATCCCGACGACCTTCAGCAAGAACTCTGGCTCGCCGTCTGCGAACGCATGGATCGGTTCGATCCGACCAAGGCATCCCTGGACACGTTCATCGACCTGGTCGTGAACAAGGCGCTCGCTTCGCTACTGCGGAGCCGACAGCGGCTCAAGCGGGACAAGGGGACCTACGTGCAATCCCTTGACAAGATGATGGCAACACCGAGCGGCGAAACCGTACCGCACGGCGACATCGTCACTGAATCCGACCTGGGCCGTCGCACAGGACACTACCCGCGTGAGACGGCCTGTGATCCTGCGATTGGGGAGGCATTAGCATACGCACTTTCCGAGATGCCCGAGGACCTTCAGGACATCAGTCGACGGCTGATGTCCGGCACGGTGAACTCGGTGGCCCGCGAACTGAAGGTGTCGCGGCGGTCAATTCGGAATGCCTGCCTGTCGATCCGCGATCATCTTGAGCGAGCCGGGCTGAAAAATTCGTAGATGGCGGACAACTCGCCGACAAACGGCGTACCTAACTGCCGTGGAGACTTTCGCGGCGGTTTACTTTTCGAGGACCAATGATGAACCGATTCCTGCTCTTCGTCTTTCGGCCAAACGTGCCGATTCGCGACGTTGAAGAGACGTTGCACCTGGCGATGTTCGCCGTCGAAGGCCTGGCCGGCCGCACCCGCGTTCGCCAGGACACCTTCTATTTTCTGGACCAGATCGGCCGGGCAGTTCTTATCTACGAAGGGAATTTCGTCGGCTGGCTCGTGGCCCGTGTTTTTGCGGCGTTGATCTCGCGGGAATTCGGGGATGGCGCATGCCAAGTCCTTGTTTCCCGTGATCCACAAATCCCATCCAGCGCCCGTCAAGCCGAGGAGGTGACCACATGAGTCTCCTGGCTAACGTTCAGCGCGGCCGCACGCCACGGCCGCCCCGTCTGCTCGTCTATGGAACGCCTGGCATCGGCAAAAGCACGTTCGGGTCGCAAACCCCGAAACCGATTTTCATTCCGACCGAGGACGGCCTGGACGAAATCGACTGTGCCAAGTTTCCGCTGGCCGCCAATGTCGAGGAAGTGATCTCGGCCCTCAAGGAGTTGCGGACACAGCAGCACGACTACGAAACCGTGGTTCTCGACAGCCTCGACTGGCTGGAACGGCTGATCTGGGATCGCGTGTGCGCCGAATTCTCGGTGAAGAACATCGAGAAGGCTGACGGCGGCTATGCCCGAGGCTACAACCACGCCCTCACCCATTGGCGCGAGGTCATCGACCAACTCAACCTGCTGCGCAGTCAGCGCGGCATGGTGATCATGCTGATCGCCCACGCGAAGGTCGAGAAGTTCGAGGATCCCGAGGCCCCGCCCTACGACCGCTACTCGCCGCGCTTGCACAAGCACGCCTCGGCTCTGGTCAGCGAGTGGTGCGACGCGGTGTTGTTCGCCACGCGGAAGTTCCGCACCCAGAGCGAGGACGCCGGCTTCGGTCGCAAACGCACGGTCGCGCACGCCATCGGCAAAGATGGCGGCGAACGCATTCTTCGTACCGTCGGCGGGCCAAGCTGTGTCGCCAAGAACCGTTTCGGACTCACCGAGGAGCTTCCCCTTTCGTGGGGAGCCTTCATCAACGCCCTTTCCAACCAACCCGCAACCCCAGGAGCAAACACAAATGGCTAACCTCGCCGGGTTCGATGCCAATCGCGTCGAGCCGTCCACCGATTACGATCCGCTTCCCGCCGGCAAATATCTCGCCGTCATCACCGACTCGGAGATGAAGCCGACCAAGGCCGGGACCGGGAGCTACCTGCAACTGACCTTCGAGATCATCGATGGGCCGCACAAGGGACGCAAGGTGTGGGCCCGGCTGAACCTGGTCAACAACAACGAGACGACCGTGAAGATTGCCCAGGCCGAACTGTCCGCCCTCTGCCGGGCGGTCGGCGTCCTGGCCCCCAACGACTCGGTGGAGCTGCACAACCTGCCGCTGGTGGTCACGGTGAAATGCAAGAAGCGGACCGACACCGACGAGATCTCCAACGAGGTGAAGGGGTACGCAAAGAAGGAAACGCCGCAACCACAACCGCCGGCGACGCCCGCACTGCCCGCGCCGTCGGCCAACGGCACGCCGCCCTGGAGGCGCTGATGTTCGAGGTCGAACTCCCCTATCCGCCGTCGATCAACCACTATTGGCGGCGGGTGGGACGTCGCACGCTGATAAGTCGCACCGGCCGCGCGTTTCGTACCGAGGTCGTCGCGATCTTGGCGCAGCGTCGTGTACTGATGCTCGACGGTCCATTGGAAATCGAGATCGAACTGCATCCGCCCGACCGGCGCCGGCGCGATGTCGACAACGCACTGAAATCGCTGCTCGACGCGCTTCAGCAAGGCGGCGCCTACGCGGACGACAGCCAGATCATTCGCCTCGAAGTGGCCAAGCATGAACCCGTGTCCGGCGGCAAGACCCTTGTTCGCATTCGGAAATTGTAATGCTCACTCTGCGTCCCTATCAGCATGAAGCCAAGCTCGCGGTCTACGAGCATCTGCGCGCTCGCGACGACAATCCGTGCGTGGTCATTCCCACGGCGGGCGGCAAGACTCCGGTGATGGCGTCGATCTGCCAGGACGCGGTCGGGCTATGGCAAGGCCGAGTCATGATCCTGGCCCACGTCAAGGAACTGCTCGAGCAAACCGCCGACAAGCTCAACGCGATCTGCCCCGAAGTCCGCTACGGCGTTTATTCGGCCGGCCTCAAGCGACGCGACAAGGCCAATTCGGTGATCATTGCGGGCATCCAGTCGGCGTACCAACGGGCGTGCGAGTTCGACCCCTTCGACCTGGTCGTGATCGACGAAGCCCACATGATTCCGCCCGACGGCGAAGGGATGTACCGGCAGTTCCTGGCCGACGCCCAGGTCGTCAATCCCAACCTGCGGATCATTGGCTTCACGGCCACGCCGTTCCGACTCAAGACCGGCAACCTCTGCACGGCGGACGGATTCTTGAACCACGTCTGCTATGAGGTTGGCGTCCGCGAGCTGATCGTCCAGGGCTTCCTGTGCCCCTTGATCACCAAGGCGGGAATCAACACGGCCGACTTCAGCCGCTTGCATGTGCGGGCCGGCGAATTTGTGCCCGACGAGGTCGAAGACCTCATGGACGACGATCGGCTCGTCGAGGCCGCCTGCGGAGAGATGGTCGCGTACACCGCCAATCGCAAGGCGGTGCTGATCTTTGCGAGCGGCATCAAGCACGGCGAACACATCGTTCGCGTGCTCTGCGAGAAACACGGGATCAAGTGCGGCTTCGTCACCGGCGAAACGCCAACCTGGGAGCGCGACGCGGTCCTGGCACGTTTCAAGGCTGGCGACCTCAAACACCTCTGCAACGTCAACGTGCTGACTACTGGCTTCGACGCGCCGAACATCGATTCAGTCGTGCTGGTACGGCCAACACTTTCGACGGGGCTTTACTACCAGATGGTCGGACGGGGATTTCGACTTCATCCGGGCAAGCAGGATTGCTTGGTTCTCGACTTTGGCGGCAACGTGCTGCGGCACGGACCGGTTGATCAACTCCGGATCAAGGCCCGCAACAACGCGGACGATGGCCAGGCGCCGGCGAAGGAATGCCCCGAATGCCGGTCTGTCGTTGCCGTCGGCTATGCGAAGTGTCCCGATTGCGGATACGAATTTCCACCGAAGGAGCGCTCCAAGCACGCTGCCAAGGCGAGCGAGGCCAGCATTCTTTCGGGTCAGGTCACGACCGAGAAATTCGTCGTGCAGGACGCGACCTTCAGTATCCACACCAAGCGCGGCGCCAGCGACGACGCACCGAAGTCGATGCGCGTCGATTACAAGATCGGTTGGCATCAGTGGAAGTCCGAGTGGGTTTGCCTGGAACACGACGGCTTCGCTCGGCAGAAGGCCGAGGCTTGGTGGAAGAAGCGGTCGCGTGAACCTGTGCCGACCACGGCGGCCGAAGCGGTGAACATCGCCAAGGCGGTTGGGCTGGCGCCGACGGCAAGCATCACCGTGCGGTCCGTCAGCGGCGAGGACTACGACCGCATCATCGACCACGAACTTGGCCCGATAGCAGATCTGGTCTTCACTCATGCCAGATCCTCGCAGTCTGACCCGTTCGATTTTCCATTCGGGTTCAACGTGGCGGCGACCGTCGAATCGCCGTGCCCGGCAACCACGGAGGAGGAGATTCCGTGGTGACATCGAATGAACTTTTGACGGCTGCGTTGCGTTATGCCGAGTTGGGCTACCAGGTCTTCCCCTGCGCGGCGGGAGACAACAAGCCGGCAACAGCGCACGGCTTCAAGGACGCGAGCACGGATGCCGCCCAGATCGAGCAATGGTGGACTGACATCGCGGGCGCAAACATCGGGATCGCGGCCGAGGGAATGCTGGTCGTCGATCTCGATCCCCTGAGTCCTGGCAGCCCCAACGCCTGGCTGAATGATGATCCAGAAAAACTGCTCGATCTGGTGGCTGCTCCATCGGCGCTGACGCCGCGTGGCGGTCGGCATCATGTGTTCCGCCGGCCCGCGGGCAAGGCCTGGCGTTGCACCGCGAGCCGCCTGGCCCCGAAGGTCGATACGCGAACGGATGGCGGCTACTTCGTAGTCGCGCCGTCGCGCCGGCCCGACGGGGTGTACCAGTGGATCGAGGGGCTGGAACTTGACGTGCCGCTCGACCAACTCTCCGAACCGCCGCCTTGGCTGGTGCAAGAACTCGACCGGATTGCTACGGAACGTCGGTCCAACGGACATGCGGCCAACGGAACGCCCACCTTGCCTAACGGGGCAAACGATTCGCCCGAGGCGAACAAGATCCCGGACGGCCAACGGAACGCAACCCTGGCACGCCTGGCCGGCGCGATGCGCCGCGTCGGGATGTCTCAGACCGAGATGGCCGCCGCGCTCCACCGAGTGAACCAGGAGCGGTGCGTACCGCCGGTGTCGTCGGAGAGGGTCGAGCGAACCGCCAGGAGCATTGCGCGCTACGCGCCAGATGAGGTGTCCGTCGCCCTCGTCGAGAACCATTACGCCCAGATGCAAGCCGAGTCCGAGGATGAGGTCGAACCGGCGCAGCCAGACCCCGGGCCAGTACCTGACGCGCTACTGTCCGTGCCAGGCTTCATCAACGAGGTGATGACCTACACACTCGAGTCCGCGCCGTACCCGGAGCCGGTCCTGGCGTTCGCCGGGGCGCTGACGCTGCAGGCGCTACTGGCCGGTCGCAAGGTGCGCGACACGATGGACAACCGCACGAACCTGTATGTCCTCAGTCTGGCCAACTCGGGCGTCGGCAAAGACCACGCACGGAAGGTCAACGCTCGCATTCTCTACGAAGCCGGCCTAGCGGACTGCCTGGGCACCAGCTTCGCCAGTGGAGAAGGGATCGAAGATCGGCTGTGCGTCCAGCCCGCGACCTTATTCCAGGTGGACGAAATCGACGGCCTGCTCTTGCGCGTCGGCCAGGCCCGCGACGCCCGGCACGAGGCCATCGTGTCGATGTTGTTGCAGATGTACTCATCGGCTTCGAGTATCTACGTGATGCGTGCCAAGGCGAATCAGGAACGCTCCGTCATCGACCAGCCGTGCTTGTGCCTGTTCGGCACCGCCGTGCCCAAGCACTTCTACGAATCGCTCTCGGCCAGGCTGTTGACCAACGGTTTCCTGGCCCGGCTTCTGATCCTGGAGTGCCGCGGGCGCGGCGTTGGTCGCGACGACACGGAGCGGCCGATTCCAGGCTCGATTCTCGAAGCCGCCCGCTGGTGGGCCGAATACAAACCTGGCGCGGCCGGCAACCTGACGGACTGGCATCCAGTTCCGCATCGTGTTCCGCAGTCCGACGCTGCCGGCGCCGTCTTCCGCGACGTCCGCGAGCGGGCCGACGCCGAATACGCTCAGTGCGAGCAGGCGAACGACCCGGCCGGCATGGCGATCTGGGCGCGGGCCTACGAAAAGGCCAGGCGGCTGGCGCTACTGCACACAATCAGCGCTTGTCGAGACAACCCTGTCATCACGCCCGAAGCGGCGACCTGGGCCGGGGCGTTCGTCGACCACCAGACCAGGCGAATGCTGTTCATGGCCCGCCATTACGCCAGCGAGAGCGAGTTCGACGGAAAGCGCAAGCGCCTGCTCGACGTGCTCGAACAATGGCGCCGGCAGCATGGCGACGAGTGGATGCCGTTCTGGCGGATCAACCGAAAGCTGCCGTGGTCGAGCCGGGAACACGAGGAGGTGCGGGACACACTACTGCAGCAGCGGCTCATCGAATTCGAGGTGACCCAGGCTGGTCGCAAAGGGGGACGCCCGACTGCCGGGTATCGCATCAAGCCGCCTGTAAGCGATGAGGCCGGGGAGTAATTGCCGTTTTTGCAGTTGTTGCACAGGCTCGCAAAGGAGAGAGAGATGGTGGAGAGGGAAGTAATTGCAGTTTTTGTAGTTCTTGCCTATGCGCGCGGTGAAAAGAAAGGGAATCGCGCGCATAGGCAAGAACTACAAAAACTGCAATTACTACTCTCTTCTTCTCTCTCCCTCTCTTCCCCTCCCTCCGTCCCGCCTAACCTCCGGGTCGACATAGGTACTCCCGGCCCGAATTTTCGTCCGTGCCCCCCGCGGGAACAATCGCGGGCTTAGAGAGACGTGCTTTCGCTTGTCCGAATTCCTGAGAGGTGCCCCATGAACTGCTGCGAATGGTGTGGTCGCGACACGACTGGCTTCCCGTACTGCAAACGCTGCGTTGGCGGATTCACGCAGGTCAGCGAGGCTGGATTGCGCCCTGCGCTGCCCGCTCCGACTGAACGGTGCCCGCTCGATGATAAGGACCACGAAATGACCGCCGCCGAGTTTTACCACGGCGAAACCTGGAGGGACGACCTATGAAGATCGAGCTATGGAAGATCGCTGACGTGAAGCCCTATCCTGGCAACCCCCGGCTCAACGACGACGCCGTCGACGCCGTGGCGGCAAGTTTGAAAGAGTTCGGGTTCCGCCAACCGATCGTGGTGGATGCCGACGGGGTGATCATCTGCGGTCACACGCGTTACAAGGCAGCGCTCAAGCTCGGGATGGAAAAGGTGCCCGTTCACGTCGCCAAGGATCTGACGCCGGAGAAAATCAAGGCGTACCGCATCGCGGACAACCAAACCGCGTCGCTGGCGACTTGGAATTACGACTTGCTGCCGATCGAGTTGGCCGAGCTTCAGGAAGCAAATTACGACCTGGGCCTGCTTGGTTTCGACGCTGATGAGCTGGCCAAACTGCTCGATCCGTCTCTCCAAGACGGTCTGTGCGATCCCGACGACGTGCCGGCACCACCGGACGAGGCGACCACGCAACCAGGTGACTTGTGGGTGCTTGGTAACCATCGGTTGCTCTGCGGCGACAGCAGCAAGCCCGAGGACGTGGACCGATTACTAGACGGTGCAGTCATCCACCTGGTGAACACCGACCCGCCGTACAACGTGAAGGTTGAACCGCGCAGCAATAACGCCATCGCTGCCGGGCTGTCGTCATTCGCTGGCACCACGCACCACCAAAAGCTTGACGTCGAGCGCCACCCCGAGAAGGCGAAACCAACGCAGAAAAAGCTGCGGCCCAAGGACCGGCCGCTCGCCAACGACTTCGTTTCCGACGAAGCGTTCGAGCAGATGCTCGACGCCTGGTTCGGGAACATGGCCCGCGTTCTTGTTCCGGGCCGGGGATTCTACATCTGGGGCGGGTACGCCAACTGTGGGAACTATCCACCCGTGCTGAAGTCCAAGGAGCTTTACTTTTCGCAGGCGATCATCTGGGTGAAGGAGCATCCCGTCCTGACCCGCAAAGATTTTATGGGCAACCACGAATGGTGCTTCTACGGCTGGAAGCTTGGCGCCGCGCACCACTTCCTGGGGCCCAACAACGCCGTCGATGTCTGGTCGGTCAAGAAGGTCAACCCGCAGAGCATGATCCATCTCACCGAAAAGCCGGTCGAGCTGGCGACACGGGCGATGCAGTATTCGTCGCGGGCTGGCGAGAACGTGATCGACCTGTTCGGTGGGTCCGGCTCGACGCTGATCGCTGCCGAGCAGACGGGCCGCAGGGCGTTCTTGATGGAACTCGACGCGCTCTATTGCGACGTCATCGTTCAGCGCTTCGAGAAGTTCACGGGCAAGAAGGCCGAGCGGATGCCCGCGACGGAGGAGGCCAAGGCATGATCTACCTGGCGTCGCCATACTCGCATCCTGACGCAGCCGTTCGCGAACAGCGATTCCGCGAGGCATGCCGCGCGGCGGCAGCGCTCCTGCGGGCCGGGCATTCGGTCTTCTCGCCGATCGCTTACAGCCATGCGCTCGTCGCGCATGGCCTGCCGAGCGATTGGTCATTCTGGGAACGGCACGACCGGGAGATGCTGACGTGCTGCGAGGAGGTGGTTGTGTTAGCGATTGACGGGTGGACCGAAAGCGTTGGCGTGCAGGCGGAGATTGCTCTGGCCCATGCGTTAGGCAAGCCTTTGTGGCTCGTGGAGCCAAGCCTTGTGGATCGGTGGCGAACGCCCACGTTGGCCCACGCGGCGACGGAGGTGGGAACATGACGCGGAACGCGACCAACGACAAGACGCCGCGACACGCGGCGTCCTGGGCGAACCGTGGTGTAGGCGGGCTACGTCTTGGCGGCGAACTTGCCTCGCTCGGTCTTGGTGAACCGGGCCTCGTCACCCTTAGTGGCCACTTCGCGCTGTATTGCGGAATAGAGCGTTGCCGAAGGGGTCTTGCCGCTGGGGCTAGTCCAGTACTTCTTCGCGGCCATCGCGTCGATCATCTCCTTGCAGTTCATCGCCGTGCCCGCCTCATTGAGGACTTTGGCAGCGGCGTCGATGGCGCTCAGCTTTTTGACGCTTGCTTCGGCCTTCGCGGTCTTGGCCCGTGTCGTTTTTGTGTGTCCAGTGCGCTGGGTCTTGGTCGTCTTTGTCGCGATCATGGTAAGTCTCCTATGCAAAACGGTGGATGGTTTGGCTGCCATCATCAGGCCCGGCCAGCCAAGGCCGGACGACGCGAACGTCGTGTCGCGTTTCGGCTTCGGTCAATTGTTTATCGTGGTCGCCTCCGGGTCGAACATCCGGTCGTCGAGAGCATGCACGATGGCGTACCCATCGGAAATCGGCTGTGGGATGGCAGGAAGCTCTCCGGGCAGGCTGCCGAAGTAGGCCCCTATGCGAGTCGCGCCGACCCAGAGTGGATTGCCGCGCCGCACCACCAGCAGTCGGGCGGGTCGCGACCAGACACCCAACATCGCGAGCGGTCCCTCCGTTGCGTCGACGGCGAACGCTGCCCGACGCTGCAGCGAGCCGGGAATTTTCGCCATGAGCAGGCCGAGGACCTCGCTGTCGCATTCGGTCTGCGTGATCAGCCCGTAGTGTTCGGCGATGCGAGCGTGGTTGCGGACCACGCCGTTGTGGACCAGCCAGCCTCGTCCGGCGCGGTGGGGATGGTTGTTGCGGTTCTCGTCGGGTGTTCCGTGCGTCGCGTAGCGGCAGTGGCCCGCTACTATCAACGCACCCTGGCAGCGGTCCAGCTCTGCCAGGTTGTCCGACGCCGGACCGGGGCACTTGAACGCGTGGAGTTTGCCGTCGCGCGCAATCCACGCCAGCCCGAAGGCGTGGTCGCCCCGAAGTTGCGTTTCCAGAGCGATGCGGCGCAGGCGATCCAGGTCCGGGCCGCGTCCGCTCCTGCTGATGAATCCAAAAAGTCCGCACATGGTGGTGTCCTCGTGGGTTTAGGCTTGGGCGTCGTATTTCTTGGCCAGCCGGCGGAACTCGGTCTTAACCTGGTCTTGATCGAAGCCGCTGGCGATCCAACCGAAGCAGCGGCCGCCGTGCAGGCGTGCGTAGCCCGGTGCCCAGGCGAGGTAGCCGATCAGGCGCTCCGCCTCGCTTTGACCTTCGCCGGCTTTCTTCCATCCGCCCTTGAGCGGTTTGGGGCTGAAGCTCGGCATCCGCCTGGCGACCAAGGCCCGCTGCACCAGACCCAGGCAGACCTGAATCCAGCCGATTACCTTGACCACCTGGAGCGACCCGGAAAAGACCCGGAACTCCACCGTGTCCTTGGTGCCGTGGGCGAGGTTGGTCAGGTTCAAGGCGTGGTAACGGCCGCGTTCGATGCGGTCCTTGGCTTGGTGCTGGTTGCCGTACCGGCGAACGCCGCCGCAGAACTGGCCCCGTTCGCGGTGTTTGGTTCCGGTGATCGCGTACAGGCCTTTCTCGACGTAGGCGACGATGGTCACCAACCGCGCCAGCGCTTCGCTGGGCCAGTGGCGTTTCCAGCCGATGTGAACGTGGACCCCGCAGCTTGCATTGACCCGATGCCCCTTGGCTTGCAATGTTTTGAGGACCTCCGCGACCTGGGCGATCCCGTCGGGGCCGCGAAGGACCGGGCTGACGATCTCGCAAGGGCGGCCGTCGTCGCTGCGAGCGATGGAAGAGTCGTTCTCCGCTGTCCAGCCAGCGGGCAGGTACGGCACCTGGATGCCGTGGCGGTAGGAGCCGATCCGCAGGCCGGCGGCGACGGCGTTTTCGGGGGCGAGGGTTTCGATCTCGATGCCGAAGGTCAGGTCGGTGGCGCTGGTCGCGGGTTCGTTGGTTGGTTCGGTGGTTGGCATGGTCGTTCTCCGGGGTGGTTGGTTCGTTCCGCCAGGCGATTGATCGCGTTGGCGTGACAGTCAGTTACCTCGCGTCGGGAACGACATCCAGTCAATTTGCCTGATTATTTGCTGATTTTTTGAGGTTTTTTGCATGCCCGACGACGCCAACCGAAACATCGGCCCGAGCCTGAATCCGATTGCGCTGACGCCGGAAGATGCCGCGCGATTAATGGCCCGCGTGAGTGGCCAACCGCTCACTGTGGCGATGCTGCATGCCGATCACGAGGCGGGCGCGCCGAGCAACGCGGACGGGACGATCAACCTGGTCCACTACGCCGCGTGGCTCGTGAAGGAGATGGGACACCGTGACTGACCCGCGCAAGCTGCGTCCGAGCGAGCTGTGCCGTCTGCTCAACTCGACCCCGCTGGGCGAGGTGATCAGCGAACGCCAGCTTCACCGCCATCGCGTGCGCGCCGGCCTACGCATCGGTGATGCACGGCACGTCGACCTCTTGCGCTATGTCGCCTGGCTCGTGCAAATTCGACATACGCCGAAGCCGGACACGGGCGATCCTTATGAGGAGGTCAAGGAGAGGGCACACGCCCGCAACCAGGCGATCTCACTTGCCGGTCGGGATATCGGCCGGCTTCCTGATGAGGTCGACGTGATCCGTCGGCGTCAGACGGCGAAGGACTTTCGCTTTTTCTGCGAATCATACTTCCCACTGACGTTCTCGCTGCCGTGGTCGCAGGATCATTTGAAGGTGATTTCTCGAATCGAGCAGGCGGTACTGCGTGGCGGATTGTTCGCGCTGGCGATGCCGCGCGGCTCGGGGAAGACGACCATCTGCGAATGTGCCTGTATCTGGGCAGTGCTAAACGGACACCGCGAGTTCGTCTGCTTGATCGGTTCGGACGAAGGCCACGCGATGGACATGCTTGATTCGATCAAGATGGAACTGGACGGCAATGACTTCCTACTCACCGACTATCCCGAGGTCGTCCACGCGATTCAGAGCCTCGACGGGATCGCGAACCGTTGCAACGGCCAGCTTTACGAACGCGAACGCACGCACATCGGCTGGACCGCCCGCGATGTTGTGTTGCCGACATTGAAGCCCGCGGGCTGGCTCGAGCGGGAAGACCGCCGCGAGTTCGTGCGGCCCGATGGCTATTCCCTGGCGTCGGGCGCCATCATCAAGGTCGCCGGCATTACAGGACGCATTCGCGGCATGAAGTACAAGCGCGCCGACGGCAAAACAGTTCGGCCGACGCTTGTCGTGCTTGACGATCCGCAAACGGACGAGTCGGCGCGGTCCTTGTCGCAGTGCGCCACGCGCGAGAGTATCCTGGCCGGCGCCGTCCTTGGCTTGGCCGGGCCCGGCAAGAAAATCTCCGGCATCATGCCCTGTACGGTGATTCGTCCCAACGACATGGCCGACAACATCCTCAACCGCGACAAACATCCTGAATGGAACGGCGAGCGGACCAAAATGGTCTACTCGTTCCCATCCGACGAGAAGTCATGGCAGCGCTATGCCGAGATTCGCGCGGAGAGCATGCGGCACGGCAACGCCGGCGACGAGGCGACTGAGTTCTATCGGCAGAATCGTGAGGCGATGGACGCAGGCTCGCACATCGCCTGGCCCGAGCGGTTCAACCACGACGAACTGTCAGCGATTCAGCACGCAATGAATCTGAAGCTTCAAGACGAGGCCGCATTTTTCGCCGAGTATCAGAATGAACCGCTGCTAGCAGAGACCGCGACCGAAGATGAACTGACCGTCGACCAGATCGCCGCGAAGTTTAATCGCATGAAGCGAGGCGATGTGCCGGTCGGTTGCGATCACATTACCACCTTCATCGATGTCCAGGCCAACTTACTCTTCTGGGTCGTGGCTGGTTGGGAAAGTGATTTCACCGGCTACGTTCTCGACTACGGTACGTGCCCCGATCAGAAGCGCATGTATTTCACGCTCCGCGATGCTCGGCTCACACTGGCTGGAGTCACCGGCGCGGCCGGACTTGAAGGCGCCATCTACGCCGGGCTCGAAGCGCACACAACCGAACTTCTTGGCCGGGTCTGGCGGCGCGACGACGGCGCGGATCTGCGAATCGAACGCTGTCTGATCGACGCCAATTGGGGTTCGTCCACCGACGTCGTCTATCAGTTCTGTCGGCAGTCCGCGCACGCTGGGATCGTGCTGCCTAGCCACGGCCGGTTCGTCGGTGCTTCAAGCCAGCCTTTCTCCGAGTACAAGCGGAAGCCCGGCGACCGTGTTGGCTTCAACTGGCGGATGCCGAATGTTCAAGGCAAGCGCGCCGTGCGGCATGCGCTGTTCGACGCCAACTTCTGGAAATCGTTCATCCATGCGCGGCTGGCCGTGCCGATGGGCGAGAAGGGCTGCTTGTCGCTATTCGGGGACAACGCCGAGGCACACCGATTGTTCGCGGAACATCTCACGGCCGAGTATCGCATCAAGACCGAGGGCCGAGGCCGCACGGTTGACGAATGGAAGATGCGTCCCGAACGCGGCGACAACCACTGGTTCGACTGCCTCGTCGGTTGCGCCGTGGCGGCATCGATCCAGGGCGCGAGCCTGCCAGGCACGGACGGCCGAGAGGCGGCAAAGAGGGGGCGCGTCAGCTTCGCCGAGTTGCAGCGGAGGGCCCGCCGATGAAGAACACAGCAATTGTTCGCCGGGAAGCCGGTATCGAATGTAGCCGTTGCGGCTGTCGGCACTTCAAGACAACCCACACGGAACCATTACGCGATGGCCGTATCCGCCGGCGCAAATCGTGCCGGCATTGTGGCAGAAAGGTCGTTACGTTCGAGGCGGTTCAAAAGCCAACCCCACCGGATTGCCATATGTAGCACAATTTCGCCGAAAATCCATCTTTGGCGGACAACTCAAAAACAGACGGCGTAGGTAACGATTAGGCCATTTTGCGAGCAGCCTGAGCGGGCTGGCAAAGTCGCTGTTTGCTTTGGACCGCGCTGATGCCAGAAAACCTCGAAGACACCATCGAGCAGAACGCCAAAGGGCCTGCCAAGGCGTCTAGCGATGCCGGGAGCATTGAGCAGCACCCACTCCCCGATCAGATCGAGGCCGACCGTTACTTAGCGTCGAAGAAGGCGGCTCAAGACAAGAAACGTGGCTTGAAGCTCAACAAGATTGTTCCGCCAGGAGTCAATTGAGTGTTCCGTTGGCTCGTCAACCTGTTGGCCTCTAAACCTCCATCGACGCGCCGGGCCGCGCGCGTGATTCGCGCCCGCTACGACGCTGCGGTGACCAATGCCGACAATCGCCGCCATTGGGCCAACGCCGATGGTCTTTCCGCAAATGCCGCCAATAGCTCCGAAGTTCGGCGCGTCTTGCGAAATCGGGCGCGCTACGAGGTCGCCAATAACAGCTACGCTCGGGGCATCGTGCTGACCCTGGCCAACGACGTAATCGGCACCGGACCGCGCTTGCAGATGCTCACGGACGACGCGGACGCCAATCGGCGAATTGAAAGGGACTTCGGACGTTGGGCAAAGGCGATCCGCCTTGCCGAAAAGCTCCGCACGATGCGGTGCGCTCGCGCCACGGATGGCGACTCTTTTGCCATCCTGACGAGTAACCCGATGTTGCCGCACCATGTGCAACTCGATCTCAAGCTCGTCGAGGCCGATCAGGTGACGACGCCAGACCCGCGACTCAGTGCAACCGTCGATGGGATTGTGTTCGATGCGTTCGGCAACCCAATTGAATACCACGTGCTCAGGGAGCACCCAGGAGACGTGACATTCCGGCAGGCGCTCGCGTTCGACCGCATTTCGGCACCGGCCATGTTGCACTGGTTCCGCGTTGACCGGCCTGGCCAGGCACGCGGCATTCCCGACATCATGCCGGCGCTGCCCCTCTTTGCACAGTTGCGGCGATTCACCTTGGCGGTGATTGCGGCTGCCGAGACCGCCGCTGACTTCGCGGGCATTCTTTACACCGACGCGCCCGCGGGCGGCGAATCGGAGGCGGCGGAACCGTTCGAGCCGATCGAACTGGAGCAGCGGGCGCTCGTGACGATGCCTGGCGGCTGGAAGATGTCGCAGTTGCAAGCGGAGCAACCCGCCACGACCTATGCCGAGTTCAAGAAGGAGATTCTGAATGAGATCGCCAGATGTCTGAACATGCCGTTCAACGTCGCGGCTGGCAATTCTTCCGCCTACAACTATGCATCCGGTCGGCTCGACCACCAGACTTACTTCAAAGCGATTCGCGTTGAGCAGGCCCAAATCGAAGACACGATGCTCGACCGGCTCCTTGCCGCGTGGCTAGACGAGGCAGCCTTTATTCCGAGTCTTCTACCGGCGGAACTCGGTCCGTTTATCGACCTTGACCATGCTTGGTTCTGGGACGGTCAGGAGCACGTCGATCCCGCCAAGGAAGCTACCGCTCAAGCCACACGGCTCGCCAATCACACGACGACCCTTGCGCACGAGTACGCTCGCCAAGGACGAGATTGGGAAGATGCCATGCGCCAACGGGCGAAGGAAGTCACGCTGATGGCCGAGTTGGGGCTTAGCCCTGCCCAGGCAGCGATGGCCAATCCCGATGACCAAAACTCGGAGGATCAGCATGCCGAAGAATCTGCTCGAAACGATGCCTGACAAGCTGTGGCTCACGGCAACGATGGAAATCGCCGCCGATGAGGCGGTGAAGGCCGGTGAGGCCCCGCCTTCATTGCCACGCTTCAGCATGGTCGCCTACACAGGCGGCTCGATGCGCTTGGCCGAGTGGAAGTATCCGGTTGTCGTCGACCTCGCAGGGATGGCAATTCCGTCGCAGAACCGCCCGATCCGTGTCGGCCACAACATCGACCGCCTCGTCGGCCATACGCACGCCATCGCACAAGACGTGGGCCGATTGGTTGCCTCGGGCGTTCTGAGTATTCCCGGCCCTGACACCGATCGCGTGGTCGCTGGCTCGCGAAATGGATTTCCTTGGCAGGCAAGCATCGGAGCGCGGGTCGATCAATTCGAGTTCGTGAAGGATGGCCAAGTGGCCACGGCCAATGGTCGGGAGTTTGCCGGCCCCGTCGTCATCGTCCGCAAGTCGACCTTGGGTGAGATCAGCTTCGTTGACCTTGGCGCGGACGGAAACACCAGTGCAAGCGTGGCCGCAACGGCCCAGGAGAATTCAACCATGACCACCGAAACGTCAACGACCAGCAACCAGGAAACGCCAGCGTTGGGCGCGTCAGAGTCTGTGCAGTCGCTTCGCAACGCGGCGGCAGGCGAGATCAAACGGATCGCGGCGATCCGGCGAATCTTCGCCGGCCAACACGCCGAGGCCGAGGCGACGGCCATCCAAGAAGGCTGGGACGAATCCCGCGCCGAGCTGGCAAAGCTGCGGCTGGATCGTCCGCTCGCTCCGGTCATCGCCGGCCCACGCACGGGTGATCGGTATCCGGTTGCGTGCGTGATTGAGGCCGCTCTCGCGCTCACGCGGACGCAGATGGAACCGGAACGTCACTACGACGCGGAATTGCTTCAGGCGGCCGAGGATCGCTTTGGCCGGCACTTGAAGTTCCGCCACGTTGTCTACCTCGTCGCTCAAGCCAATGGCTACACCGGTTCTCCCTATATCGACATGTCCAACCTGAGGGAAGCCTTGCACTTCGCATGGACCGTTCCACAGTCCATGCGGGCGTCAGGGGCGAGTACGCTTTCTTTGCCCGCGATCCTCTCCAACCTCGCCAACAAGGAACTTCTCGGCGCCTACCAGGAGGAAGACCAAACGTGGCGCGAGATCGCCGTCATCCGTTCGGTCAGCGACTTCAAGACCGTGACAAGTCACCGTCCCTTGGACGAAATGGAGTATGACGAGGTAGGGCCGGATGGCGAGCTGAAACATGGCAAAATGTCGGAAGAGACATACACGCGTCAGGCCAAGACGTACGGCAAGATGTTCTCATTGACGCGCGACAAGATCATCGACGACGACATGGGTGCGTTCGACGACATCCGCTCCAAACTTGGAGCGGGGGCGGCACGCCGGTTCAACACCGTGTTCTGGAAAACCTTCCTCGACAACACCTCGTTCTTCACGGGAGGCCGAGGCAATTACATCAGTGGAGCGAACACGGCGCTCGACGTCGACGGCGGCGGCCTGCAGCAAGGCATCCTGGCGTTTCGCAAGTTGAAATCGCCCGACAAGAAGCGGATTGGGGGCGTCCCGACCCTCCTCCTCATTCCACCGGAGCTTCAATTCATCGCGCAACGGCTCTTCCAGAGTACCACCGTCAACACCGGCGGCGCGTCGACCAAGGACACCGTGCCCAGCGACAACATCCACGCTGGCAAGTACCGCCCGATTGTGTGCGACTGGTTGAGCGACGCCGAGTTCGCGGGGAATTCGGCCAAAGCATGGTACTTGTTCCGCAATCCAGGCATTCTCGCCTCAACCGCAGTGAGCTTCCTGGACGGCGTGCAGACGCCGACCGTGGAAGCGGCCGACGCGGACTTCAACAAGCTGGGAATTCAGTTTCGCGGCTACTTCGATTTCGGCGTCGACCAGGCCGAGCCGCTCGCCGGCATCAAGGTCAAGGGCGAAGCGTAACACGAGGAGACTCAATCATGGCACAAGCCGTTTTCGTTCACCAAGGGGCCTCCATCGACTACACGCCGGGGTCCAACGTTTCCGCGGGCGATGTGATCGTCCAGGCCGAGCTGATCGGCGTGGCCAAGCTCGACATCGTAGCCAACAAGCTCGGCGCGCTGGCGGTCGAGGGTGTCTTCGACTTCGCCAAGGCGACTGGCGGCGGATCGGGAATCGCGGTCGGCACCACGGTGTACTGGGACGACACGAACAACGTCGCCACGGCTACGGCGACCGGCAACAAGCTGATCGGCAAGGTCGTCAAGGCGGCTGCGGACGCCGACGCCACGGTGCGCGTCCGGCTCAGCCAGTAATCGCGGAGGCTGCGCATGGCGAACTTGCTCGCGAACGGCATGGCCTGGCTCAACGGCCAGCTCGCCGAGCATGTCGCGGTAACGATGCGCTTCCATCGCAAGGGCCTGAGCGTTGCGGTGCAGGTCATCCCGCGCACGCCGGCGACAGCGCCGATTTCGCCGGGCGGTGCGCCGCTCAACCCGAGCATCTACGAGCGGGATCTGGATGTGCGTTTGGCGGACCTGGTGGGCGTCCTCGGCATGACGATGCCTTCCTCGTTCGACTACTTCACCGAGGAAATCAACGGCCGAAAGGTGGTTTACAAGATCACGCAGCCTATCGGCGGCGGGCCGCGCTTTGATTGGGTTAACGGTGATCGCGGACCGGAAGCAAGGATTAGGATTCACACCAAGCAGACGGGCGCAGCAACCGGCGAAGGCGGCTTGACACTCGGGAAGCAGACCATCGCTGCGAATGGGACGCTGACATGATTGGCGCGGGCTCGCTAAGGCTTGGAACAATGCACTCAAGCGGCGCCGGCGTTCGCTGGGTAATCGGCCGTGGTTCTTTGATCACGAGGACCGGGCAAGCAAGCGGAACAGGCCATCGTCGTCCACCGCCGCCTCCCTTGCCGCCCAAGATCACCGTGCTGCGGGATGCTCTCGTCGTAGACATCAACGCGACGGTTCGACCGAGCTCGCCGACGGCATTCGTGGCTGAACCGGCCTTCAGCGTGATCGATTCCGAGGCCCTGAAAGTCTGCGTCCTCGGTGTTGACCAGACCGAAGAGCATGACGCCGCCAAGGAAACCGACACGCAGCATTTGCAGATTCACGTTGTCGTCCGGGAAAAGGTGGAAGCCGCGGATGTCACGGAAAACGATCGGCTGCTCGCGCTCGTGAATGCCATCGCCACTCGCTACAAGCTCGACACGGACGTCAGTCAACTGAGCGCCGAGCTGGCTGGCGTCGGGCAGATGGTCTTGGTCGAGAAGCGATGGTTTCCGCTGTATCACCGCTATCTGATGGACACGACGGGCTTCTTCCACAGCGAGTTGGTGCTGACCTTCCGCGAATGGGTTGATCGACCATGAGCGAGATCACGGCAAAATTCTCCGGCAACGTCGATGGCAAGGCAATCTTGTCCGCTGCCGATCGCGCCGAGCAGAAACTTCTGATGCAGTTTGGCGCATACGTGATGAGGACGGCGAAGCGCTCCATCAAGAAAGGCGGTCGGAAGGAAACGTCGGCTCCCGGCTCGCCTCCCGTGGGTCACGGCCAAGAGCTATACGCGAACTTCATTGCGTTCGCCCACGATCCGACGCGGCATGAGGTCGTGATCGGCAGCCAGCTACTGAGCGTAACTCTCGGCAGCGTGGTGCCGGAGAAGATCGAGTACGGCGGCACCCAGGCCATCATCGTCGGCAAGTGGCCGTTGCGTCGGCGGAAGGTCGTTCACTACCTGCCGCGTCCAGCGATGCGGCTTGCCTACGATGTCGCGGTGAAAAAGTTCCTGCCCAAGTTGATCGAGAACAGCATCGTGCCGTGATGGAGATTTGTCATGCCCCGACCACTCGGAACCGAGCTAACGATGAACCGCAATACCGGCGCGGGGTATAGCTCGCCGGCGTGGACGCACATCCGTGGCCTCCAGGACGTCAAGCTCAACATCCAACCTGCGGCGATGGTGAAGTCCAGCGATCGGTCCATCAATGTCGATACCGAGGTCCCGACGCGCTACAAGATTGAAGTCGATGCGACCGCTTTCTGGAACGGCGGGGCTGGCCTGACCGCACTGCGCACGGCGTTCTTGAATGGCACGCCCATCGAGTTGGCGGTGCTCTACGGCCCCGCCGCGACGAACAAGAAAGGCGTCCGCGCGGAGTGGGCGGTCACGCAGTTCCCGATTGACTTCCCGCTTGGGGAGAATCAGAAGATCGCGATCAAGCTCCAGCCGCACGCCGACTACGCCAATGCACCGCTGTTCTATTCAGACGCGACTTCTGCCGCCGGCGCCGCCGAGGCGATCTCGACCAAGAAGGTTGGCTCGGCCGCTGCGGTATGCGTCGTTGCTGGCACGCCAATCGGGGCGGCGATGGACATCAAACTCGGTCTGCAACCGGGCGCACTGATCGATTCGAGCGACCGCGATTCCTTGTTCGATGTGGTCAAACCAACACGGTTCAAATTTGAGCCGGAGTTTTCCTTCTTGTGGAATCCAGCCAACGCGCAGCTCATGTCGCTGTACACGGCAGCGACGACCAACGCACCGATCGAGCTGTTCATTCTCGACGGCCCCTTCGACCAAATTGGGGCCTGGGGCGTTCACTCGGACTGGGCGATCAACGGCTTCCCCATCGATGCGAAGCTCAAGGACGGGCAACAGGTGACGATCAAGCTAACGCCGCACGGCGATGGCACGGTAGCGCCTGCGTTCTACACGGTGATGTGATCGGAGTTTGCTCATGTTCGACAAGCATTTTCTCGACCGCAAGAACCGGCGCTGGGACCTCGATCTCACCTGGTCGGCGGTGCAGCAGCTCAAACGCGAGATCGGCCTCGACATCGAGGAGCTTGTGCCCAAGCAAGGTGATGTCAAAGGCGCGAGCTTCCAGGCGTTCCACGACTTCATTACGGATGGCCTGCGATTGTTTGAGGCCCTCTGGGTCCTGCTCAAGCCCGAGTGCGAGCGGCAGAACATCACGCAGGAGGATTTCGGGGCCGGGTTCGGCGGCGATACCTTCGAGGCCGCGGGCCAGGCGTTCACGCAGGCGCTGATCGATTTTTTCCCGAACCACCTCCGAAAAGCCCTGCTTCGGAAGGTTCTGGAGAAGGGCAAGGCGGCGATGGCGATTGCGGGATC
>SXGT01906267.1_pt1 | contig 26300 bp, 27 predicted proteins | sample 3176221 | NCBI WGS metagenome assembly SXGT01 (sample SAMN11356862, study PRJNA531348) | freshwater metagenome | isolation source: freshwater sample F1-120 | place: China: Fuxian Lake, Yuxi | collected 2017-12-25
AGCGTCTTGCCCTCGCCCGTCCGCATCTCGGCGATGTTGCCGCGGTGGAGCACCATGCCGCCGCTGAGCTGGACGTCGTAGTGCCGCATCCTCAGGGCGCGCTTGCCGGCCTCGCGCGCGACGGCGAACGCCTCCACGAGGATGTCATCGAGGGTGGCGCCGTTGTCGAGCTTCTCCTTGAGCTCGCCGGTCTTGGCCTTGAGCTCCGGGTCGGAGAGCTTGGCGATCCCCGCCTCGAGCTTGTTGATCTCGTCCACGTAGGGGCGGATGCGCTTGATCTCGCGCTCGTGGGAGGTACCGAGGATCTTCTTGAGGGCCCAGGCGAACATGGTGCAGCGTGCGTTCCTTTCCCCCCGAAACCGGCGAGGGGCGAGACGATTTCCCGGTGGGCGAGGCCGCCCGCGGGCCGGTCACGGTAGTCATCCCGCGGCCCGATGGCAAACGGCCCTTTGTCACGTCGCTAGTGCATGAAATGAATCACTTTTTATGGGTACCCCGTCCGCGCGCGCGTGCGTCCTCGACCCGGCCGGGCCAGGATCGAGGTGTAGCTTGCGACCTTGCCGAAGGCCGCGCCGTGTGCCACTAGAGGGGCGCGGCCGCCCCGTGGCCGGTGTGGAGGATTTCTCGACCATGGTTGATCGACAGGGCTGGGCGGTTCGGGGGACGGTGTTGGGGGCGCTCGCGGCCTCGGGGCTGCTCGCGGTGGCCATCAACGGCTGCTCCTCGGCGACGCGCGCGCCGAGCGGCTTCGGCGACGCGAAGGACGCAGGCCTGGACACGGGGTCGCCCGACTCCCAGCCGGGGCCGTCGCTCATCGGGGACGACGCGTCCCTCAAGTGCGACGACCTCCTGTGCCAGGTCGACACGACGTGCGGCGACAGCCCGACGACCCTCACGGGCAAGGTCTTCGATCCAGCGGGCACGACGCCGCTCTACAACGCCATCGTCTACATCCCCCGCTCCCGGCAGGACGCGCTTCCCCCCATCAAGGACTCCACGAAGGACGGCGTCTCGTGCGACCGCTGCGGCGCGACCGCCATCAACCCGCTCGCGGTGGCCCTCACCAACACGAAGGGCGAGTTCACGCTGACCGACGTGCCCGTCGACAAGGACGTCCCCATCGTGGTGCAGATCGGCAAGTGGCGGCGCAAGATGTCCATCGACATCACCAAGCGCTGCGACGTGAACAAGGCCCCCGAGACCGACCGCGACAAGGTGCTCCGCCTCCCGCGCAACGGCAAGGAGGGCGACATGCCGCACGTGGCCGTCACCACCGGCGGCTGCGACCAGCTCGAGTGCCTGCTGCGCGGCATGGGCGTCGACGACAGCGAGTTCGTGGTGGGCAACTCCACGGCGGGCCACATCCACATGTTCCAGGGCTCCGGGGGCGGCGGCGGCTTCAGCGGCATCGCGTCGGCCAACGCGAACCAGACGTTCTGGAACGACTCCAAGCTCATGCTGAAGTACGACATCACGATGCTGTCGTGCGAGTGTTCGGACAACACCCCGAACCCCAACCCGGACAACGCTCGCCTGCAGATGATCGACTACGTGAACAAGGGCGGCCGCGTCTTCGGCAGCCACTACCACGTGACCTGGATGCGCAACGCTCCGGACACGAACTTCAAGAACGTGGCGACCTTCCCGCCGAACGAGGGCTCGGCCACGGACGGCGTCCACTTCATCGAGACGCAGCTCGGCATCGGCGGCGTCTTCCCGAAGGGCAAGGCCATGGCCGAGTGGCTCTTCAACATCGGCTCGTCGACCAAGCTCGGCGAGATCCAGCTCAAGAACACGCGCGCGGGCGTGCTGTCGACGAACGCCCTGCTCTCCCAGGCGTGGATCAAGTCCTCGACCGGCGCCCCCCGCTACTTCTCGTTCAACACGCCCATCGGCGCGCCCGAGAAGGACATCTGCGGCCGCTTCGTGTTTGCCGACCTGCACGTGATGGACAGCTCGGGCACGTTCCCGTCCAGCTGCCCGGCCCCGGGCGGGCTGAACGCCCAGCAGAAGGCGCTCGAGTTCATGTTCCTCGACCTGTCGTCCTGCGTGCAGAGCGACAAGGAGCCGCCGATCATCCCGAAGTGAGCTTCGGGGGACGGGGCGAAGGGCCATCGAGAACGGCCTACGCGAAGGGGCGAGAACCGCGAGTCAGATCCAGCGGTTGTCGCGGTACCAGGTCGCCGTGAGGCGCGAACCCTCGTCGAACTTGACGCTGGGGCTCCACCCGAACGTGGCCCTGGCGTCCTCTCCGTCGCAGACCCAGTGGTGCCCGAGGGAGGCGGCCTTCTCACGCGTGAGCATCACCGCGCGATCGCGCGCCCTGCCATACGCCTCGACGCCGACCGACACGGCCTGGACGACGCCGAGGGGAAGGCCGAAGCGGACGCGGGCGCGCTTCTGGAGGGCCCGCTCGATGGACTCCATCATCTGGCGCTGCGTGTAGATCTCGCCATCGCTGACGAAGTAGGCCGAGCCGCTCGGGACCTCGGCCTCGAGCGCCTTCACGACGAGCGCCGCGCAGTCGGGGCCGTAGACGAGAGAGTACCGTGTCTTGCCGTCGCCGGTGATCGGCAGGACACCCCGGCTCACCGACTTGAACGCCTCGAGGATCTCCTGATCGCGGGGCCCGTAGATGCCACCGGGGCGCAGGATGGTGATGGGCAGCGCGCCCTTCATCTCGGCGAGCAGCCGGTCGGCGGCGAGCTTGGAGTTCCCGTACCGCGTGACGGGCGCGTCCTGATCGATCCGCACGCCCGCGCCGTCCTTCGACGGGCCCGCGGCCTCCAGGCTGGAGATCTGCACGAACCGCCGCAGGCCCGGCGCGTGCTTTCGCGCGGCGTTCGCGAGGTTGCGCGTCCCGTCGACGTTGGTCGCGACGAAGTCGGCCTCGCTCTTCGCCTTCACGAGCCCGGCCGAGTGGACGATCGCGTCCACACCCTTCACGGCCTCCTCGACGGGCCCAGGCTCCTCCACCGAGCCCGTGGCCAGCTCCACGCGAGGGAGCGTGTCGAGGAACTTCCTGTTCGACGTGCGCCGCACGAGCGCGCGGACCGTGTGCCCGGCCTGGGAGAGCTGCTCGGCGATGTGGCTGCCGAGGAACCCGCTCGCGCCCGTGACGAGGACCCGCATGTCAGGCCAGCGCCTTCTCGAAGACGCGGTACGTCTTGTACTTCTTCGCGCCGACCATCCGGATGGCCGTGTTGACCGCGGCGTTGTCCTCGAGCGTCCACGAGAGCTCGCCCTTGGTCGTGCCGACGCGCCGCCCGGAGTCGTTGAGCTCGGCGTACAGGTACACGCTCATGGCCGCGTACTTGCGCACGTGCCGGAACTTCTTCTTGATGCCGAGGAGCACGAGGCGCGCGCTCTTCGGGCCCTGCACCTTGAGACGGTAGAGGAGCTTGAGGAAGCCGAGCGGGACGAGCTTGCCCTCGAGGTCGTGGACGAGCTCGTTGAGGTTCGGGATGGCCACGGCCATCGCCGCGACCTCGCCCTCGATCTCGACGAAGCGCGTGAGCTCCGGCACCAGGATGAGCTTGAAGTCCGCGGCGAGCTTGCGCGCCTCGGCGCGCGTCATCGGCACGAAGCCCCAGTTCTCGCTCCAGGCGTCGGTGAAGATCTCGACCGCGAGCTCGACGTCGCGCTGGAGGTGCTTCATCGAGAACGGCCGCACCTTGACCTCGGGCATCGCGCGGAACTCGGCCTGCGCCCTGCGCACGCGCGCGTTCATGTCGTTCGTCTCGTACAGCCAGGCGAAGACGTCCTTCGCCTTCGCGTAGCCGGCATGCTCGATGAGCTCCGCCTGGTAGGGCTGGTGGTGCGGCATCAGGACGAACGGCGGCGCGTCGAAGCCATCGACCAGGCAACCCATCTCCTCGTTGATCGAGAGCGACAGCGGGCCGCGCGCTCGCTTCATGCCGCGCTCCTTCAGCCACTTCTCGGCGCGCGCCAGGAGGGCGTCGGCGACCTCCTGATCGTTCACCGTGTCGAGGAAGCCGAAGAAACCCGTCTCGTCCTTGTGGATCCGGAGGTGGTCGCGGTCGATCTGCGCGGTGATGCGCCCGACGCACCGGCCGTTCTTGTACGCGGTGAAGGTCGTGCCCTCGCCGTGCTCGAAGAAGGGGTTCTTCTTCGGGTTCAGGCGATCCTTGAGGTCCATGTCGAGCGGACGGACGTAGTTCCGGTCGCTCGCGTAGAGGTCGGACACGACGTCGAGGAAGTCGCGGAGGTTACCCCCCATCGGCGTCTCACGGATCTCGAGCATGCGTGCCCGGTTACCGCCATTTCGCTGGCGAGGCCAGAGAAAGTCGCGTTGCGGCGAGCGGCTACTTCTTCAGGAGCGCGTAGAAGGCCGCGTCGCGGCGCCGCACGCGGACGAGCACCTGGCCGTCCCTCGCCTGCTCCTGGAGCTGCGCGCTCGACGGATCCAGCACCCCGTCGACCTCCATCACCACGTCGCCGATCTTCACGCCGGCGCGATCCGCGGCCGACCCTGGCGCGACCTGCGTGACCACCGCCACGGGCTTCGCGAGCCTGAGCTGGGCGGCCTCCTGCGGCGTGAGGTCGCGCACGTTGAAGCCGAGACCCGCCTGGGGCACGCCCTGTTGCTGCACCGGCAAGAGGGGCACCGGCTGCTCCGGGCGCGCCGCGAGGGTGAGCTGCGACCCGTAGCGCTTGCCGTCCCGGAGGATCTCGAGCGACACGCTCGTGCCCACGTCGTGCAGGAGGACCTCGCGGATGAGCTCGCGACTGTCCTTCGTGCCCTTGCCCGCGACCGACGCGATCACGTCGCCCGCCTTCATGTTGGCCTTCTGGGCCGGCCCGCCCTCCGCGACGCTCGTGACGAGGACGCCCGCGCCCGGCTCGAGCTTCATGGCGCCCGCGAGGTCGGGCGTGAGATCCTGGAGACCCACCCCGAGCCACGCGCGCTGCACGCGGCCGTTCTTGACGAGCTGCTCGGCGACGCGCTTGGCCATGTTCGAAGGCACCGCGAAGCCGATGTTGGCGCCACCGCCGACCTTGATGCTGTTGATGCCCAGAACGCGCCCCTCGAGGTCGCAGAGGGGGCCGCCCGAGTTCCCCGGGTTGATGCTCGCGTCCGTCTGCAGGTAGTCCTCGATCGCGTTCTGGCCGATGCCGCTCCGGCCCTTCGCGCTGAGCACGCCGGCCGTCACGGTGTAGCGGAGCCCGAACGGTGAGCCGATCGCGACGACCCACTCGCCCACGCGCGCCGCGTCGGAGTCGGCGAGCTTCGCGGCGGGGAGGCCCGTCGCGTCCACCCGCACGACAGCGAGATCGGTCGCCGGATCGCGGCCCACGAGCTTCGCCTGGTGGATGCGCCCGTTCTGGAGGCGCACGCTGATGGAGAGCGCGCCGTCGATGACGTGGTTGTTCGTGAGGATCGCGCCGTCGGACGACATGATGACGCCCGAGCCCGAACCCCGCGCGATCGGCGAGTCGTTGCCGCCGAAGAGCCGGAGCATCGGATCCTGATCCTCACGCGCGGTCACCTCGATCTGCACGACGCTCGGGCCCACCTTCTCGGCAACCGCCACGAACGCGTCCGAGAGCTTCCGCGCCTCGGCCTGGGAGGCCGAGAGCTGGGCCGCGGTCGGCGGCGCGGGCGCGTTTGGCTGCGCCGTCGCGCCTCCCGGCGACGCCAGCGCCGCCAGCACCACCCCCGTGAGCACACCGAAAAACCTCGTCCGCATCGCGATCACCTCCGCCCATGAGACGTGGGCACAAGCGCTTCCGGTTGGATCTTATGCCTCCGCGAGCGGGCTACGCCATCTTTTCTACCACACGTGACCACCTCACCGCGCCCGTCGCGAGCGCCGATTCGTGGAGGATCCCGGGAGGAATGTCGAGGTCGGTGATCTCCATCAGCGGCGCGCCACGGGACACGGCGAGGCGCCCCGCCACGCGGAGGAGCGCGTCCAGCAGCGGGCGCGGGTGGAGCGCCGGATCGGTCGTGATGCGGCCGAGGAGCGCCCGCTTCGCCGGGACGAACGGCGGGTCGAGCGGGGACACCACGAGGGTCGCGCCGGCCCTCACCTGACCGCGGGGATCCGTGACCACGAGCTCCACGGGATCCGCCGGACCGGTGGGCCTGGCCAGATGCGCCGCGATCGCCCCGACGAGCGTGGCCTCGACCGCGCGGGGCCGATCGAAGCGCATGTCGCGCTGGAGGCGGCGACGTCGCGCGAGGACGGACTCGAGCCTCGCGAGCGAGAGGGCGTCGTCCGGCCGCGCCGTGCGCGCGACGAGATCCCCGGGCGACGGCAGCGTCGCCGCCCGTACGGCCTCGATGCGCGCGCTGTACGAGACGGAGCGGTACCCGATCTTCGCGTAGAACGCCTGGGCCGGGTTGTCCTCGAGCACCTCGGCGGCGAGGACGCACGGCCCGCGGGCGAGGTACGCGGCGTACCGGGCGAGCACGTCGAGCAACTCGCGCCCTGCGCCTCGCGCGCGAGAGGCGCCCGTGACGATGAGCGATCGTACCTCGCAGGTGCAGGGCGTCGCCTCCTCCCAGCCGTGCTTCTCGAACCAGCCCTCGACCTGTCCCACCATGGCCCCCGCGTGCTCGCAGACGAGGTGGATGTGGCGCCCGAGCACGGGCTGGCCCATGCGGACGCGGGCGTCCTCGTCGAGGCGGCGCGCGACCTCCGCGTACACCTTAGGGTCGCGTGTGCCGGTGTAGCCGCCCCACGCCTCGTGCGCGTCCCAGAGTTCGCGCCACAAGCCCGCGATCGCGGCGCCCTCGCCGGGGGCGGCGGCGCGGACCTCGAGCACCTTCGGCGTCAGGAGGGCGGCCATGGCTCCCCTGTGCCGGGCGGCATATCGAGGTCCACGAGGGCGAGGAGCAGCCCCTGCGGCGGAGCCGTCGGCCCGAGCGCCGAGCGATCCTTCTCGACGAAGGCGCGCGGGATGCAGCCCTCGTCGAGGCGCCCCTTGCCGATGTCCACGAGCGTGCCCACGAGGATGCGGACCATGTTGTAGAGGAACGCCGTGCCGCGGAACGAGAACCGTACGCGTGACGGCCCCTCGCGCGCGACGGTGACCTCGAGCAGGGTTCGCGTCGTGCTCGTCCGCTCGTCCCGCGCGGTGCGGAACGCCGCGAAGTCGTGCGTCCCCACGAGGTGCCGCGCAGCGCAGGCCATGCGCTCGACGTCGACCCCGGGGCCGACGCGCCAGGCGCGCGCGTCCGTCAGCGGGCAGCGGACGGGATCGGTCGACACGACGTACTCGTAAAGCTTGTGCCGGCAGGCGAACCGCGGCGCGAACCCGGGAGGCACGGCCCGCGCGCCGCGCACGGCCACGTCGTCCGGGAGGTTCTGGTTGAGCCCGAGCACCCAGCCCCGCGGCGGGATGGGTCGCGACGTGTCGAAGGCGACCATCTGGGCGCGCGCGTGCACCCCCGCGTCCGTCCGGCTCGTGCCGCGCGGCGGCGACGCCTCTGGCGCCATCTCACGGAGCGCGCCGCGGAGCGTCTCCTCCACGGTGCGAACGCCGCCCGGCTGCGCGGCCCAGCCGTGGAACCTGGCGCCGTCGTACGCCACGGTCAAGAGGACTCCGTGAAGACCCTCGAGGGCGGACGCCGCGATCGGATCGGCGAGGCCCACCGGATCACCCGCCCTGCGCGTCCGCGGGGGCGTCGACGCCGACGTCCGGCGCGACGCCAGCATCGCTGCCCACGGAGGGCGGCGGCGACGTCGCGCCGCCGAGGAGGATCGGCGCGCCGACGCAGGTGCGCGCGGTGCAGAAGCCAGAGAGGCAGTCGTCGTTCTTCAGGCACTCCTCGCCGACACCCCGACGCGTCTCTCCACACGCCAGGAGAGAGCCCACGAAGCCGATGACGACCAGCGCCCCTCTGGCGGGCGTGGCCGCCCTCGCGCTCACGCGTCGCGCGCGTCGCCGAGGGCGTCGACGCCCGTGTCGGCCGCGTCGGTGCCCGCGTCGGTCGCGCCCGTATCGTTGGCGGCGTCCGTCGCCGCGGGCCCGTCCGTGGCGGCCTCCGCGGGAAGCGGCGCGACCGACCCGCAGCCGACGGCCGGATCCGCGCAGTTCGGCGTCGCGCCCTCGGAGTTGCACGCCAGGACCGCCAGGCCTCCCACGAGGAGCGAGACGCCCACGGTGGCCACCCGCAGAGTGGCACCGTGACGTCGGGCCATCCTTGCGAGGGGCGTCGAGGGTATCATCGCGTCGACCCTCGCAACCTAGAGCTTGTTGACGAAGTTGATCGGCACGACGGTGTCGACGCAGCCGCCCTTCGGCTGCGGGAACATGCCGCCCCGGAAGAACCCGACCACGCACTGGGACACGGCCGCGTTGGGAAGGTCGTTGGAGGCGACGTTCGCCGAGCACGACACGCCGTTCGAGCCGACGCGGACGGCGATCGACATCTTGCCCTTGAGGTTCGGGTCCTGCGCGAGCGCGTTGTCGTAGCACCGGTGCGCCTGCCGCGCGCGCTGGGCGAGGGCCCCCTCGAGGTCCGGGCTCGTGGCGCCGGCGCACTTCTTCGAGTCGCAGCCGTGGGTCACGTACACGATCTGCACACGCGGTCCCCCGTCGATGCCGGCGTCGGGCTTCTCGGGGGGCGGGATGTCGTCGTCCGCCCGGACCACCATGACCTCTGCGTCGTTCGCGCCGGCGTCCGGCGTCGACACGTTCGGCGGCGGCTTGCCGCACATCTTCCACGCGATGAGCACGCCCACGAGGAGGAGGAGCAACAGGACGACTGCGATGTACTTGCCGTTGCCCGTGGGCAGCCCCTGCGGCGGGGGGATCGAAGTCGACGTCTTCGCGCTCATCTCTCTCTGACCTCACAACACACGCGAGACCCGGAGGCCACGCGAGGCCAGTATACACGTTTCGCCGGCAGGTGTTAGCTTTCGGGGCGTGCGCGTCACGGGAGGCAAGCTCCGCTCGCGGAGGCTCGTGTGCCCCCGAGGCGACGGCACGCGACCGACGAGCGACCGCGTGCGGGAGGCGCTCTTTTCGATCCTCGAGAGCCGGGGGCGGATCGCGGGGGGTGTCGTGCTCGACGTCTACGCGGGCACGGGCGCGCTCGCGATCGAGGCCCTCTCCCGCGGCGCGGCGCGCGCGGTCCTCGTCGAGTCCGACCGCCACGCGCTCGCCGCCATCCGGCGCAACCTCGCGGACCTCGACCTCGGCGGCTCGGCCGAGGTCGTCGCGACCGGGGCCGAGCGGTTCCTCCGCGCTGGCTCCACCGCCCGGAGCGGCGTGGGGTTCACGCTCGTGTTGGCCGACCCTCCGTGGGCCCACGTCGGCGCCGCCGCGGCGCTCCTCGGCGAGGTGGCGCAGGCGGACGCGTCGGGCGGCCTTCTTGCCACCGGAGCGTGCGTGGTGCTCGAGCACGCAAGCCGCGACGGCCCCCCCGACATCCCCGGGCTCGCGCGGGAGGACACCCGCGCCTGGGGAGACACCGCGATCTCTTTTTATGGGCAGGCGGGGCTTTGAACGGTACGCTTTCCCTCATGCTACGCCGGCTGGCCTTCCTCCTCCTCGCGACCTTCTCGCTCGTCTCGTTCGGCCTGCCGCGCCCCGCGCGCGCCGACGGGGCCCGCCTCTCCATCGCCGTGCTCAGCGTCGAGTCGGACGACGCCGAAGACCAGGCCGAGGCCCTCACGCAAGCCATGCGCTCCAAGCTGCGCTCCGGTCCGAGCTTCCAGGTCGTCGAGGTCACCCAGTCGCTCGGTATGCTGATGGGCGCGCTTCGCTGCGGCAAGACGCTGGACGTGGCGTGCCAGGCCAAGATCGCCGACCAGCTCAAGGTCGAGCGCCTCATCTGGGGGAAGATGGCGAAGAGTCCGAACAAGGAGGTCACGGCCGACCTCCACCTGTTCCACAAGGGCAAGGGCGACACGGGCGTGCGCGAGTCGTACAGCGACAACCTCAAGGACGGGAACGACGACGCCCTGCGCCGCGTCGCGCAGCGCATCCTCGATCGCCTGCTGGCGAAGGATCCGGGCTTCGTCGTCATCAAGGGGAACGCCTCCGAGGTCGTCGTCGACGGCGCCAGGCGCGCCCCTCTCGACAAGGGCTCCGCGCGCCTCGACCTCGCGCCGGGAGCGCACACGCTGGAGCTGAGCGGCAAGGGCCTGAAGGCGCAGAAGCGCGAGGTCACGGTCGCCCCCGGCCAGGAGGTCGCGATCTCCGTCACGCTCGGGTCGGACGCGGTCGCCACGCCGGGCGTCGTCGTCCCGCCGAACGAGCCGGAGCAGGGCGGCTCCTCGAGCCGCAAGATCATCGGCTACAGCCTGATGGGCGTGGGCGCGGCCGGCGTCATCACGGGCGGCGTGTTCGGGGCGATGTACCTCGACAAGAGCGGCAAGCAGGCCGACCTCAACGCGGGCTTCCCCTCCAACGTGGGAGACGCGTGCGAGTTCGCCGACAACAACGTCGCGGGCGGCGGCACCAGCAAGGCCAACGCGAAGGAGGCCTGCAACAACTCCAGGTCCGGCGAGAAGGCCGGAACGATCGCGTGGATCGTGGGCGGCGCGGGCGCAGCGCTCCTCGGCGCGGGCGCGTACTTCGCGTTCACGGGCGGCGACTCGCAGGACAAGGAGAAGCCGAGGCGTGGGATGGTGAGGGTGACGCCCACCGTCGGGCGCGAGTCGGGCGGCGTGCTCGTGTTCGGTCAGTTCTGACGGGGTCACCGAGCCCGTGAGGGCCCAGTCAAGGCGAGCGGGTCACCGTGAGCGACGTGACGAACGCGGGAGATGGACCGCTCCGCACGGCGACCGACACGCGTGCGTCTCGCGGGAGGCGCGGCGCGCAGGTGACGTCCGGCCCGCGGTCCACGGACGCGCGCACGACCTCCCGGTCGCGCTCGACGTGGACACGCGAGCCGACGACCAGAGGGCACGTCGGGCCCCCGACGACGACCTCCCCGCCGAGCTCCTCTCTCAGCACGACGAGCGGCGCGCCGCCGGAGGGGGACTCGACGTCGACCGACACCCGCGCGAAGGTGGCGTCCGCGAGCAGGGCCGTCGCGCCGTTGGCGAGCGCGAGCCCCTTCCGGCGATCGTCGTACCGCGCGCTCTCGCCCGGTAGACGGTCGGGCGTCACGTACGCGGGACCGTCCGCGAGGAGCGACCGCGGGACGCCCTGGTACGGCCCTCTCACGCCGTGGCGAAATCCCCACACGTGCATGCCCTGATCCAGATCGTCGGAGAGCCACACCACGAGCCCGCTGTCCGGCGCGGTCGCGGCCCCCTCGCGTGGCCCGGTGGAGGGCCCGTCGGGGATGGGCTGGAACGTGCCCGACCAGGGCGCCCAGCGCAGCCACCGCGATCCCGTCCAGAGGACCGGCGCCCCCTCCGTCCCCGGGAAGAGCGCCACGTCCCCGAGGCCCGCGACCGGGATCCCCGCCTCCAGCGCGCCGTCTCCCGTGATGGCCCAGACCGTCGTCGACGCTGGCGGATCCGAGGACATGACGACGAGTGCGCCCCCCGCCGGCAGCGCCGCGAAGGTCTCGCGCGCGCCTGGCTTCAGCTCGATCTCCCGCTTCGCGGGGCCGGTCGCGTCGGGGCGCAGGAACTCGATCGTTGCGACGCCCTTCCCGTCCGCGTCCGTGCCACCCCCGACGAGGATCTCGCCCGAGGCCAGGCGCAGCGCGATCGGCCTCCGCCTCGGGACCCGCAGCGTGGCCACGCCCTGGCTGATCGCGCGACGGCTCGTCGGATCCACGATCTGCATCGTGCGGAGGAGCCCGTCCCGGCCCGCGCCCCCGACGAGCAGCGTCTCGCCCGTCCGCAGGACGACCGCCGCGTGGTCGGCCCGCGGCTCGATCGCGATCTTCTCCGGCACGAAGTCGCCCCCCCCGTCGGAGGCGACGAACACCTCGGCTGTGTCGAGCGGCGTGCCGGTGTCCGGGACGCGGCCGCCGGCCACCAGCGCGCCGCTGGCGCGACCGTCGGCCGCCCGACCGAACGCGGTGATGGTGGGCCCGTCGCGCGGCGTCGCGATCCCGAAGCGCAGCGGGACGACGTCGCCCGTGGTCATGTCCGCGAGATACGATCTCGGGATGGAGGCCCCCGACGCGGAGCGTCCACCGACGACGAGCACGCGCCGCTCGTCGACGGCCCCGATCGTGGTGGCCTGGCGTCGCTCGACGTCGGCGGTCAGGCGGCAGGCCTCGCGCTCCGGCCAGGCGAGCACGTCCACGGCGCCGGCGCGCGCGACGGGCGCCATCCCCCGCCACCTCCGCGCTTGCTGCGCGTCCGACGCGTCAACGACCAGGGCGCGGGTGTCCGCCGGCATGCTCGCGAGCGCCTTGCCCTTCTCACGCAGGAACAGCGACTCGAACGCTCCGAGGACGCCGGGCTCGAAGTCCCCGGCGGGGTACATCTGCGCGAACCCGCGCGCCGGCTCGAGCGCGCAGGCGCGCGGCGTGTGCACCGTGACGACGCGCTCCTCGACGCGAGGATCCGGCCGGCACGCGACCGCGGCGACGGCGAGGAAGGCTGCGGTGAGGACCGTACCTTGCTCGTGCGACACGCCGGGATGATACAGTGGATCTGCGCCATGTACCCGCAGATGTTTGGGAAATACGTGCTGGAGCGCGAGCTCGCGCGGGGCGGCATGGCGCGCGTCCTGCTCGCGACCCTGCGCGGCGCGGGCGGCTTCGAGAAGCGGCTCGTGGTGAAGCAGATCCGGGACGATCTCGCGTTCGACAGCGAGTTCGTGCGCCGCTTCGTGGAGGAAGCGAAGACCACGGTGGCCCTGAGCCACCCGAACATCGTGCCGGTGTACGAGCTCGGCGTCGAGCAGGGCACGTACTTCCTCGCGATGGAGCTCGTCGAGGGGGTGAGCGTGACCGAGCTCCTCCGCGACGCGGGCGCGAGGGTCGACGGGGGCCGCGGGCTCTCTCCGGAGGAGGCGGCGTACATCGGGGTGGAGACGTGCCGCGCGCTCGACTACGCGCACCGCCGCATGAAGGTGGTCCACCGCGACATCACGCCTCGCAACGTGATGGTCGACGAGGAGGGCCAGGTGAAGATCATCGACTTCGGCATCGCGGCCCCCGCCCGCGTGGCCGGCCACGAGGTCTTCGGGTCGCCCGGGCACATGCCGCCCGAGCAGGTCGACGGCGAGGAGCTCGGGCCCCCCACCGACGTGTTCGCGCTCGCCGTCCTGCTCATGGAAGCCTGGAGCGGCACGCCCCCCTTCCGCCGCCCCACGCCGGAGGAGTGCGCGCAGGCGATGCGCGCAGCCCACCCGAGGCCGAGCGACGCCGATCCCCGGCTGGCGCCTCTGGACGCCGTCATCGGGCGCGCCATGAGCCTCGATCCGAGCGCGCGCCCGAAGGACGCGGACGACCTCGGCCGCGCGCTCCGCGGCTTCCTCTCGGGCTGCGACATGGGCGACATCGCGCGCGCGCTCGGCGATCGCGTGAGGATCACGAGGGAGCGCGCGCGCGAGCCCCCGCCGCCGGCCTCGGAGGGGCCGAAGCCAGACCGAACCTCGCCGAGCTTCGGCGACATCGGCACGAAGACCTTCGCCGCACGGCAGGAGGTGGATCGCTGGTCTTCCCCGCCGCCCGCGGAGGCGCCCTCGACACGGCGCCTCGACGACGGCGCACCGCCCCCCTCCACGCGCAAGCTCGAGGCGAGCGGCCCGCCCGGGCCGCCGCACGACGTGCCCGTGGAGACGATCGCGACCAAGCCGACCACGGGGCGGGCCCCCCCCGCCGCGCCCAGCCCCGCGGGGTCGAGCCGTACGCCGCTGTACCTGGTCGCCGGGATCCTCCTGGCGGCGGGCACGGCGTACGTCGCGGGAACACGCACCGCTCGGCCCACGATCACGACACCGTCGATCGCGACGACGCCGACGACGTCCACGTCGGCCCCGCCGCCGCTCGCGTACTCGGCCACCTCCTCGACCGCGAGCGCCGCACCGAGCGCCCTGCAGACTGCGCAGATCGCGCCCGCCCCGGGCACGGCCCTCGGCGTGACGGCGACCGCGCGCGCACGCCTCTCGCTGAATGGCGACCCTGGCACCTGGGTGACCGTCGACGGCACCTCGCGAGGGAGGTGTCCCGCGGTCGCGCTGGTGGAGCCAGGGGAGCATCGCATCCGCTTCACCTTCGATCCGACGCGCGAGTCGCAGGAGACCCGCCTCACGACGAGGGGAACCGAGACGATCACGGTGCGCGCGGACTTCACCGGCGCGACGCCCACCGTCTCCGTGCAGAGATGAGGCCGCGAGGGGTCGGGCCGACCGCCCGCGAGAAGTGACCTTGCGATTCCCCCCTCCGGGGGGTACGAGGTGGCCACCATGGCCGATTTCTTCGAGCTCTCCCGCCACTTCTCCGCCGAGGAGCGCGCGATCCAGCGCGAGGTGCGCGCGTTCATAGACGCCCGCGTCCTGCCCGTCATCGGCGACCACTTCGAGCGAGGCACCTTCCCCACCGACCTCATCGGCGAGATCGCGGCGATGGGCCTGCTCGGCTGCAACCTCCAGGGGTACGGCTGCGCGGGCCTGTCGGAGATCGGCTACGGCCTCGCGATGCAGGAGCTCGAGCGCGGCGACTCCGGCGTCCGCAGCTTCGCGAGCGTGCAGGGCAGCCTCGTCATGTACCCCATCCACGCCTTCGGGTCCGACGCGCAGAAGGATCGCCTGCTCCCGCGCATGGCCAAGGGGGAGGTCATCGGCTGCTTCGGCCTCACCGAGCCCGACGCCGGATCGAACCCCTCGGCGATGCGCACCGTGGCGATCGACGACGGCGACGCATGGGTACTGAACGGTACGAAGCGCTGGATCACCAACGGAAACCTCGCGCACGTCGCGCTCGTCTGGGCGAAGGTCGGCGGGCAGACCGGCGACGTACACGGCTTCCTCGTCCCCGCCGACACGAGGGGTTTCGAGGCCCGGGCGATCCACAAGAAGATGAGCCTCCGCGCCAGCGTGACGAGCGAGCTCATCCTCGAGGACGTGCGCATCCCCAAGGACGCCATCCTCCCCGGCGTGAAGGGCATGCGTGGGCCGCTCTCGTGCCTCACCCAGGCGCGCTTCGGCATCGCGTGGGGAGTGATCGGCGCGATGCACGCGTGCTTCGACGCCGCCGTGGACTACGCGAAGCACCGCGTCCAGTTCGCCGGCAGGCCGATCGCATCGCACCAGCTCGTGCAGGCGAAGCTCGCCGAGATGCAGACCCAGATCGCGACCGCCGAGCTCATGGCGCTGGAGGCGGCTCGCCTCAAGGCCGAGAAGCGCCTCCGCCCGCAGCACGTCTCCATGATCAAGCGCAACAACGTGCGCGCCGCGCTCGACATCGCGCGCGTGTCCCGCGACATCCTCGGCGGCAACGGGATCACCCTCGAGTACCCGATCATGCGGCACCTCCTGAACCTCGAGACGGTCTACACGTACGAGGGGACGCACGACGTGCACACCCTGATCCTCGGACAGGACATCACCGGGATCGCCGCGTTCGAGTGAGATGCAGCGGCTCCGCGCGCGCCCGATCCCGAGACCGTTCCACGTCGTCCTCGTGGAGCCGGAGATCCCGCCCAACACCGGCAACATCGCGCGTCTCTGCGCGGCCACTTGCTCGCCCCTCCACCTCGTGGGCAAGCTCGGGTTCTCGATCGACGCGCACGCGGTCCGGCGCGCGGGCGTCGACTACTGGCACCTCGTCGACGTGCGCACGCACGGCACGTTCGACGGGTTCCTCGAGGCGTTCGCCGCCGCGTCGCCGGGCGGCGCCCTCCTCCTGCACAGCGCGATCGCCGCGCGGAGCTACCTCGCCGCAGCCCCCGCCGCGGGCGACGCGCTCGTCTTCGGGCGGGAGAGCGTGGGCCTGCCGCCCGAGCTGCTCGAGCGGTACAAAGATCGGGTCGTGGGGATACCGACGCTCGGCGCGGTGCGCTCTCTCAACCTCGCCAACGCCGTCTCGATCGCGCTCTACGAAGCGCTGCGCAGCTCCGGAGCGCTCGACGACACGTTCCTCGGCTGATCGCACATTCCCTTGACGCAGGAAGACCGGCCCTCGTAGCCTCAGCGTGGGATTTCACCCGGAGATCTTCTCGTTGGGCCCGCGATCGCGCCTCCTCTCCATCACAGCGGCTGCACTGGTGATCGCGTTCGCCGGGCCCACACGCGCCGCGCCGATGGATCCCTCCCCGGAGCGACTCGTCCTGCAGCCGCCGGGCCTGCCCGCGGGGCAGACGTGTCAGAGCCTCGCCGCCAACCCGAACGGCGCCGTCCAGCTCGGCATCCAGCCCGGTGCCGCGGGGTGCCGCCCGAACAACGCGGCCTTCCAGAACATGGTCTCCGAGCTCGGCATGGCGATCGCGCCGAGCGCGTTCTACCCGGCGCGCACGACCGGCCTGTCGGGCATCGTGCTCACGCTCGAGGCGAACTGGACGCGGCTCAACTCGGACACCTCGGTCCAGAACGCAGACGGGTCCACGACGAAGTACTGGCATCACGGCACGCGCGGGGCACGTGACAAGTCCACGAACGACTTCCGCTCGGTGAACGACGGCCCCGACTCCGTCCTCCAAGTCTACTCGCTCAAGGCGCGCAAGGGCCTCCCCTTCGGCCTCGAGCTCGTTGGATCGCTGGGCTACATCGCGAACACGACGCTCATCGTCGGCGGCGGCGACCTCCGCTGGGCTTTCCTGGAGGGCTTCCGCACGGGCCCGATGGGCATCATCCCGGACGTCTCGGTGGGCGGTGGCGTGCGCTCGCTCGCCGGCTCGACGAAGTTCTACCTGACGGTTGCGTCCTTCGACATCAAGGTGTCGAAGCCGGTCCCGCTGGCCGACTCGGCGACCTTGACACCCACCCTGGGCTACCAGCGGCTGTTCATCTACGGCGACTCGGCGATCATGGACCTCACCCCCAACGTCGACGCCCTCCAGCAGTGCGGGTACACGGGAAACGACCCGCAGACAGGCGCGCCGGTCTGCAAGAACAAGCTCTCGAACGGAGCGGACAACAACGGCGACTTCAACAACAACGCCACGTTCGACAGGGTGCGCGTGCACCGTCACCGCGCCCTCGCGAGCCTGCACTACCGTTACCAGATGGTGTTCCTCGGCGCGCAGTTCGGGTGGGACCTGACCGATCCCAAGGACGAGAACCCGGGGATCGTGGGCCCGCGCCAGTGGACGCTGTCGCTCGAGGGCGGGACGCACTTCTAGTCCCCGTGCGGAGAGCGGCGGTCGGACTTCTGGCGCTCCTCGTCTTGCTGGCGTGCGGCGCCCGCGAGCGGCCCGCGACCGGCGTGTCCCACGGACCTCCGACGCGAGGCAGCACGACGGCGGACGCGGGTCGCGTGCGGGTCCCCACGGGTATCCCGGACGACTTCCGCACGACGATGTTGCGGCTGAACAAGGAGCGGGTCGCGTCGAAGGGGCACGCGGGGGACCGCTTCATGGTCGACGTCTACGTCGATCCCCTCGGCAAGCAGGCGATCCTCGCTGGCGTGAGGGAGCTGCCCGTGGGCGTGATGCTCGTGAAGGAGCACTTCGAGCGTGGCGTCGGCGCGGAGCCCACGAGGGGGCCGCTCATGATGATGGAGAAGCGGCCGAAGGGCTATGCGCCCGAGCACGGCGACTGGCGGTACGTCACGGTCTCCGCCGCCGGCGACCTCGTGAAGGACGGCGCGATCGAGGCCTGCGCCGGATGCCACGACGAAGCGCCCATCGACCGCGTGTTCCGCGTGGAGTGACCCGTCACATGACCGCGGCGGCGATCGCCGCGATCACGAGCGCCGCGGAGACCACGGTCGCGACCGTCGCCGCCGCGTAGGACACGTGGAGGGCCTTCCGCGCGCGCGCTCCGTCGAGCCCGTACGCCCCTCGCAGGAACCCCAGCGTCGCGCGCGTGGGCATCCCGCTGGTGAGCCCGATGAGCCCGAAGGCGGGCCGGACCCCGCCGTCGAGCGCCGTCGCGAGGAAACCGAAGGGGCCGAGGGCGAGATCCCAGCCGGTCGAGTACAGCCCGAACCGGAGCGCGCGAGAGACCCTCGCGGGGGCGCCGGACATGCGCGCGCCGCAGGCGATGCCCAGGCCGTGGAACACGTGCGCGGCGACGAGGAGCATGGACAGCGCGGGGAGCCCGACCAGCACACCGCGCAGGACGGCCCAGCAGGCCGCCGGGTCCTGCACGAGCTGCTGCACGAGACCGGGCGCGACGAGGACGACGAGCGGACCCACGAGCAAGGCGAGGGTCGAGACCGCGACGACCTCCGCCGCGACGGCGAAGCGGAGCGCGGGCCCCGCGGGACCATCGGGGAGGACCTCGAAGAACGCGGCCGCGTCGCGCGAGGTCGCGCGCGTGGTCTGCCAGAGGCGCGAGACGAACCCCGCGCCGGGGCGCTCCCAGGCGACGATGCTGACGATCCCCGACCTGGACCGCTCCTCGTAGCAACCGAGGCAGTCGGCGTTCCCGCAGATGGCGCACACGACCGCAGCGGGCACGTCCACGAGCTCGTACAGCTCGCGATCGGACGACGGTGCCGCGGGGACGGGAGTCGCGGCGCTCGGGCTGTTCGCCTGATGGAGCCCCGCACCGTCCGCCCTGGCGACGGTGTAGACGCCGGAGTCCTCGCGCTTGCGTACGGGGTCCAAGAGATCTCCGCGTCAAGCGTGCGCCATTTCCATCGCGCCTGCCACCCCGCGGCGATCGGATCTTCAGTGGAGGTTCTGACCCTGGCTCGAGCCGCGCTGGACGCGGATGTCCGTGGCCGTCCCACCCAGGCGGACCGCGAATACGACGCCGACCACGGCCGCGGCGAGGGTCACCCAGATCGGCCAGCCATACGAGAACCGGATCGTGATCCCGCCGGACACGGATCTCGGGGGGAACATCATGAGCATCGCGACGGCCACCGCGGGGATCGCAGCGAGGAACGCGGCGGCGACGCGCGCCCCCCACATCTGCACGATGCTGCGCCGGCTCAGGACGGTGGGGAGGAGGACCATCCACGCGCACGCCACCGCCCACAGCCAGCCCATCCGCCCCGATGCCATGTTGAACGCGCTGCGATCGTCCATGTACGGAAACGTGAGATGGACCCAGGGCAGGAAGAACATCCCGAGTCCCACGAGCGCAACTCCCACGAGGATCCCCTTTCCGCGCCCCATGTAGGTCCACGGGAGCAGCTCGGCCTCTGGAGCGGTCGGCACCCCATCCTCCGCGGCGGCGTCCATCGAGAGGGGCAGCTTCTCCAGGGCGGAGAGCTTCATGTTGCAGACGGGGCAGTCCTCGTGTTCTCCGACCTCGAACATCTCACGGCAGAAGGGACAGGCGACGAGACCCACGCCACGAGCATAACGGATGGATCGGCGGGAGGATGCACGGGAAGGGGTCGTTCGGGACATGGGGGCTCGTGAAAGCTGGCGGGACGGAAAGTTCCCGCCAGCCAGCTGATTCTTCTCTCGCGCGCCAGACCCGCCATGCGCCGTCCGGCGTGCGCCGTCGGGCGTTCGCCGCACGCCTGGCCTCTTTCCCCTTCCCTCCCCGTGTGCCACTCTCCCGCCCGATGCCGCGCCCCACCAAGCTGGACCCCACCGAGATCGACGCATGGCTCGCCGCCCACCCGGGCTGGTCGCGTGAAGGCGAGGCGCTCGCGCGCACCTTCCGCTTCCCGGACTTCTCGGCCGCCCTCGGCTTCGTGGTTCGGGTCGGGCTCGCCGCCGAGAAGCACGATCACCACCCCGATGTCCTCCTCGGATGGGGGCGCGCGAAGGTCTCGTGGGCGACGCACGATGCGGGCGGGATCACGGCGCTGGATCTCGCGCTCGCCGAGGCCACGGACGCCGTTTCGTGACGGCGCGAAGAGCGCGTGACGACCACACGCGCGAGAGCGCCCGCGCAGCCCTCCGCGCGATGGTCGAGCGCGCCGCGGGCCCCGGTCCCCTCCCTCGGCTCGAGGAGGCGCTCACGCACCCGAGCTTCGCGAACGAGGCGGCCGTGCCGGACAACCAGCGGCTCGAGTTCCTCGGCGACGCGGTCCTCGGGCTCGCCGTGAGCGAGATTCTCGCCCAGGAGCACCCGGGCGCCGACGAGGGGGCGCTCACGCTGATGCGGGCCGCGCTGGTGAACACGAAGGCGCTCGCGCGATGGGGCCGCTCCGCGAACATCGGTCCGAGCCTCGCGCTCGGCCGCGGCGCGCGCGCGAGCGGCGACGACGCGCAGGCCAACGTCCTCGCCGACGCGGTCGAGGCGCTCGTCGCCTGCGTGTATCTTGCACATGGTCTCGACGGAGCCCGCCGCTTCGTGCGCGAGATCGTCCGGGAGCCCCTCGGAGAGCGGCAGCGCCTCGGCGCGCGCGATCCGAAGAACGCGCTGCAGGAGCTGGTGCAGGCGCGCGGCCTCCCCGCGCCCACGTACAGGGTGATCGACGTCCAGGGCCCCGCGCACGCTCGATCCTGCACGGTCGAGGTGCTCGTCGACGGCGAGGTGAAGGGCACAGGGACGGGCCGATCGCGCAAGGAGGCGGAGCGCGGCGCGGCGGAAGAGGCCACGGCGGCCCTCGAGACGATCGAGGACGGACCGCCGACCGCGGACGGATCCTGAGCGGCGGACCACGGGCCGTCGACCGCGATCAGCCCGGACCTCGGCCTGCGTCCTCCAGCCCCTTGCGGCGCGGACCGAGCGACCCGTCGTCGACCTTGATCTCCAGGAGCCGGATCGGCGCAGGATCCAGGTCGCGCACCTGCGCCTTGCGGAGCTCCGCGATGCGCTCGCGGGTCGCCCGCTCGACGGCCTCGCGGTGGAGCGCGTCGCGGATCGCCTCCTCGACCTGCGCGAGCGGCCGGCTCCGCGCGGGCGTCGTGCCGCGCCGCCAGACGACGGCGAAGTTCGGTCCCTCGGCGACGGGCTCGGGGACAAGCTCGCCGTCCTTGACGCTGCGCGCCGCGGTCGCGATCGCCGGATCGACCGTGAGCGCCGCCTCGTCCGACTTGCCGTCCGCCGAGAGGAAGCCGAGGTCGCCCCGGCGCATGTGCGTGGCCCTGTCGAGGCTCTTCTCGCGGGCGAGATCGCCGAAGGCCTTCACGCTGGGGTCCTTCTTCGTTCGCGCGAGGATGTCGACCGCCTCCGACCGCGACGCGACGAGGATGCGCCAGACCTGGACGCGCTCGGGGGCGTCGTAGAGATCCTTGTGCCTCTCGTAGTACGCCGCGATGTCCTCGCGCTTCACCTCGGCCGGACCCGGCGCATCCCGTCGGATGCGACGGATCGTGGCGTTGGATCGTGCGCGCGCGATGAGATCCTCCGTCGGGAGCTCGTGATCGAGCCGGCGATCCTCCGCGGCCTGCGCGTAGAGCAGCTCGGGGAGGACGATCTCGTCGAGGAAGCGGCGCCGGATCTGATCGGGGGTCGCGCCGAACGTCGCGAGCTGGAAGGCGGGCAGCTCCGCGAGGCGCGTCTCGAGGTCCGCCACCGTGACCGTGCGCTTGCCCACCCGCGCCACGACGCGCGCACCGCCGACCGCGGACGGGGAGCCCCCGGCGTCTCCCGACGCGAGCGCGGCAGGGGACGAGGCGAGGGCGATCACGACGAACGCCGACCCGAAGCGACGCCGCGCAGCCGAAGAGGCCGGAAAGGCCAGCGTGAGGAGAGGGCGCCACACGCCGGCCTGGTTACGCCGAACGCGAGCCTCTTTCAAGCCTGGCGGCGGCCACCGCGAGCGGGCGACGGCTTCTCGTCCCTGTCGCGTGCGCGGCCGGTGACCCCCGCCTCGGCGAGCACGTCGTCGCCGATGCCGACGAAGCGATACACCTCGGGGCGGAACGCGTAGGCCTTGTGGAGGCGCCCCACGGCGTCGACGAGCATGTCGGCGGAGGCAGGGAGCTTGCGAACCTTGGCGACCTTCTTGATGGAGGCGAGGGGCTCGTCGAGGTCGAGCAGCTCCTGCACGCGCTGAAGGACGTCGAGCGGCTTGAGCTCGCGCTTCGTCTTCGTCGCGCCCGCCTCGAGCTCCTCGAGCAGGCGCTTCCGACGCTTCTCGGTGCGGCCGTCGAGCCGGGTGCGGCCGGCGCGGTCGCCCAGGACGTCGTTGAAGAGGCGGCCGGCGCGCCGCTTCTCGATGGCCTCGATGCTGCCGCGCCGGTTCGGGGGCTTCTCTCGGCGGGATCGAGCCATCCGGGTGGAGACGGTAGCGGATCAAACGTGATTGTCAATGGTTGAAGGTACGAGCGGCCTGGTATTGTGCTGCAACTTGCCATGCAAGCCCGAAGGCCACGCGCGTAACGCCATTTGAATGAACGGCCTCAGTCCCCCCGCCACACCCAGGCCGCCGCCATCGCCAGCACCAGCACCACCCACAGCACCCACGTGCGCCGCACGAACTCCCCCATCCCCGCCCCGAGCGCGCGCACCTCCTTGCGCGCGAGCTCCTTCTTCCCGACGATCCGCGCCGCCTCGTCCGCGATCTCGGCGCGCTCGGCCTCGTCCATGGGATCCTCCCCCGTCAGGTGGTTCACGTGGTGCTCCAGCTCGTGCGCGATCGTCTCGTGGATCTCCGCATCCCAGTCGTACGGCCCGTCGTCGTCCCACATCGCGCGGAACGTCCTCAGGTAGATCGTCACCGTCGCCGGCTTGGTGGGGGACGCGCCGCCGCCTGGATCCGGAGGGAGGTACGATCCGAGGAGCGGCGCTCCCCCATCGTCGCAGTCGGCGGGCCCCTCCTCGACGACGAGCATCACGCGATCACCCGGGATCGAGTCCTCGAGGAGATCGAAGATCTCCTTGCACCGCAGCGCGAAGGTCTCCGCGTCGGGGAACCTTCCCTCGTCTTCCGGCGCGGGCGGCAGCTCCGGCTCGAGCTCGCGCTCGTAGGGCGCGTCCACCGGGTTGGCCGCGCCGCAGTCCGGACAAAGCGCGATGCCGCAGAGCCGCTCGGGGTAGTGCGACCGCAGCCAGGCCTCGACGAAGTCGGCCCAGGTGCCGTCCGGGAGCTCCGCGAGGGCATGGGCGATCTTGCTCGGGTCCTTCTCGTCCCCGAGCGCGGTCACGCCCAGCGCGCTCACGATCCCTGACGTGAATCGCGGAAGCTCGGCGGTGGACGCGCCGAGCGCCGCGTGGAGCGGGCGGGCTCGCGCGAGCGTGACGCCCTCGAACGTGACCGTCTCGTCGCCCGCGAGGTCGATCGGCTCCTCGAGCGGGAGCGTGCGATCGAGCTCGTCGTCGCCGAGCTCGCCGTCCTTGTACGGCCCGATCTCCAGGAGCGCGCACGGGGCGACGGACAGCTCGCTCTCGCAGTTGACGCACCGGATGGGGAGCACCTCCTCGTGCACGAACCCGCTCCTCGTCAGGATGGCGCGCAGCGTGTGGAAGTCGCTAAGCTCGAGGGCGTCGACATCCACCGGCACAGCCCCCTCGGTGATCGCGATGTCCTCCGCGGCGCGCCCCACCTCCGAGAACAGGGGCGCCCCCGGCTCGCGCCGGAGCCCGCCCGGCGCGAGCCGCGGCGCGAGATCCACGACGCGCCCGGACGGCAGGTGCACGCGACGAGGCAGGTCGGGCGCGGTCATGCTTTCCGCGGGGGGAGCTTCTCGGGCTCGATGCCGAGCCAGCGGACGATCGCGGCGTGGAGCGCGTACACCACGGGCGTCAGCAAGACCGCGACGAAGAGCTTGATCCCGTACTCGCGACCGATCTTGAGCCCGATCCACGACCAGCGGCCCGCGGGGTCCATCTTCCCGAGGAACGAGGCCGGATCCGCGGCCGCCGTCCAGGACCAGAAGATCACGTTGATGGTGACCGTGTCGACGATCTGGCTCAGCGCCGTCGACCCCGTCGCGCGGAGCCACAGGTGGCGTGACTCGGTGAGCGCCTTCCACAGCTGGAACACGTGGATGTCGAGGAACTGCCCGATGAGGTACGCGATCATCGACGCGACGAAGAGCTGGGCGCTCCCGCCGAAGATCTTGGCGTACTCCGCCTGCGTGAAGTAGGTCGAAGGGTCAGGCTGCCACCATGTCGTGAGCTGGAGGATGATCCACGCAAGGACCGCCATGCAGAATCCCAGGATCGTGACGAAGCGCGCCCCGGCCTTTCCGTAGAAGTCGTTGACGATGTCGGTGAGCAGGAACGTCACGGGGAACGGGAGGATGCCGACCGAGATCGCCCCGAGGTAGGGCATCGTGATGGTCTTGCCGCCGATGATGTCGCCGAGGAGCAGGCACGACACGAACACCGCGCAGAGGTAGACGTACAGTTTGTGCGTCGCGGTCATCCGCCCGAACGGCGACGCCGCGACCTCTGCCTGCTCGCTCATGCAGCCGTGTTAGCGCAGATCGCGGCCACCGGGCACCCTGGGCTTCCCCGGCCGTGCTCAGGCTCGTTGTGGGCCTCCGCTCGCGGTGGTACCTTCGCGCCGTCGGTCCGCGAGGAGACGCGGGCCACGAACGGGAGAAGAGCCCATGCCTGAAGCCCTCGATGACGTGGCGGTGGTCGGTCTTGGCGTGATGGGGGCGAACCTCGCACGGAACTTCGCGCACCACGGGTTCAAGGTCGCCGGGTTCGATCTCGACGCGGAGGCCGGCCGCAAGCTGACGGCCCTCGATCCAGACGCGAAGATCCGCATCCCCGCCGACGCCGTCGACATGGTGAAGGGGCTCGACCGCCCGCGGCGCATCGTCATCCTCGTCAACTCGGGGAAGGCCGTCGACGCGGTCATCAACAGCCTCGACCCGCTGCTCGAGGAGGGCGACGTCATCGTCGACGCGGGGAACTCCTACTGGGGGGACACCGACCGGCGCGACGCCCTCGCGGCCACCCGCCCGTGGCGGTTCGTCGGCATGGGGATCTCCGGCGGGAGCGAGGGCGCGCTGCTCGGACCCGCGATGATGCCCGGCGGCGATCCGGAGGCGTGGGATCGGCTGAAGAACGTGCTCGAGGCGGCCGCCGCGCGCTCCCCGTCCGGCGTCTGCGTCACGCACTGCGGGAAGGGATCGGCGGGGCACTTCGTCAAGACGGTCCACAACGGCATCGAGTACGGCGACATGCAGCTCATCGCCGAGACGGCGATGCTCATGCGCGCGGGGCTCGGGCTCTCCGCGAACGAGGTCGCCGACACGTTCTCGGCGTGGAACGCGGGGGACCTGTCGAGCTTCCTCATCGAGATCACCGCCGACATCTTCCGCGCGCCGGATCCGGAGAAGCCCGGCCAGCTCCTCGTCGACGCCATCATGGACGCCGCAGGCCAGAAGGGCACCGGCAAGTGGACGCTGGAGGCCGCGAGCGAGGCGGCGATCGCGATCCCCACCATCACGGCCGCCGTCGACGCGCGCATCGTGAGCTCGCGCAAGGCCCTGCGCGTCAAGGCCGAGGCCGCGTTCGCGAGCAAGCGGGCGCCCCTCGCGGGCGTCGACCGGAGCGATCTCGCCGATGCGCTGTACGCGTCCAAGATCGCGAGCTACACCCAGGGCTTCGCGCTGATCCAGGCCGGCAGCGAGATGCGCGGCTACGGGACGAACCTCGCCGAGGTCGCCCGCATCTGGACGGCCGGCTGCATCATCCGGGCGGTGTTCCTCGACCGCATCCGCGCCGCGTTCGCGAGCCAGCCGGTCCCCGAGCTGCTCGCGCTCGCCCCGGACTTCGCGGCCGACCTCGCGCGCCGCCTGCCCGCGTGGCGCCGCGTCGTCTGCGCGGCGATGTCCGCGGGCTACGCCATACCCGGCCTGGCGGCCTCGCTGGCGTGGTTCGACTCCATCACGACGGCCCGCGGGAGCGCCAACGTCATCCAGGCGCAGCGCGACTTCTTCGGCAGTCACACGTACGAGCGGGTGGACCGCCCGGGCGTCTTCGTCCACACGGACTGGCCGCGCACGAAGCGCTGATCCTGCCTACTGGTAGCCGCTACCCACGTTCCCGGGCGAGTGTACCAGGGCCGCGAGGTACGCGATCGTCCCGGCGATCCCGAGGAGGGCCGCGACGACGATCGCGGCGAGGAGGAGCTTCCCCTTGAGGACATCGCCGCGGACCTCCGCGTCGAGCTCTCGACGCAGGTTCTCCTCGTCCTCGGCCGTGGGGAAGCGCCGTGGGGGAGGGACTGCGGAGTCCTCGACGCTCTGCTTGACCTGTTTCTCCATCCGCAAACCGCCCGAACGGGTGAAGCATGGGCCCGTCCCGCGGCGCGGTCAACCGGTGGTTGGAGGCGACGGGGCTAACCGCAATGCCGTTCGGATAAGGCATTCGTTGGAGCGAGGGTGCCCCCACCCGTCGCGCTTCGCGCGCGAAGAGGTTCCGTGGAGGCGGTGGGGCGCCCGCGCAGACCTCACCCCCCGTCCCCCTCTCCCTGAAGGGAGAGGGGG
>SXGT01131717.1_pt1 | contig 26299 bp, 23 predicted proteins | sample 3176221 | NCBI WGS metagenome assembly SXGT01 (sample SAMN11356862, study PRJNA531348) | freshwater metagenome | isolation source: freshwater sample F1-120 | place: China: Fuxian Lake, Yuxi | collected 2017-12-25
GAGGTCGACTACGAGACGACATGTATCTCGTTCGTCGAGTGCCTCGAGCAGATCGAGACATGGTCGAACGCCAACCCGAACCACCTTCCCCTCGCCGTGCTGGTCGAGTTGAAGGACGATGTGATTCCGGATCCGATCAACGCGGGGTTCACACAACCAATTCAGATCGAAGCCGAACACCTCGATGCACTCGACGCCGAGATCCGTTCGGTGTTCGACGAGTCCGAGATGATCACCCCCGATCAGGTTCGTGGCGGCGCGGCGACGTTGGAGTCGGCGATCTTGACGAATGGTTGGCCCACGATCGAGGCGTCGCGCGGCAAGGTCATGTTCTTGATGGACAACGAGGGCTCCGAGCGATCCGACTACCTCGCCGGACACCCCACGCTGGAGGGTCGTCCGATGTTCGTCTCGTCGGCACCCGGACAACCGTCGGCCGCATTCGTGAAGCGCAACAACCCGCTGGGCGCGAACACCACGGCCATCCAGGATCTCGTCGCCGCGGGATACCTCGTTCGTACCCGTGCCGACGGCGACACGGTGCAAGCGCGCAGCGGCGACACCACACAGCGCGACGCCGCGCTCGAAAGTGGCGCGCAGTGGATCAGCACCGACTACCCCGTGGTGGGACGAGCGGCAATGTTCGGTACCGACTACGTTGCCCGCATTCCTGACGGTCAACCGGCACGATGCAATCCCGTCAACAGCGGGCCGGGTTGTCAGAACAGTGCGCTCGAGCCTGCTTCGGGCGACGGGTTCGTCGACAACTCGTGGATGCGAGCGCGCCAACGGGCATATCTCGATTTCGCCACGACTTCGTTGCAACCGCGCTCGATCACCAACGTGATCGCGCACGCGGCGGCAGGAAACGACATCAGTTCGGTGCACGTCGCCGACTTCCAGACGGTGTTCGATCGCATCGACACGCTGCGCGACACGACCGACTTCGACCTGCTGTACCTGTTGAACCTCTGGCTGCCGTATCGAGACCAACTCGACCCGGCGCTGCGAGCCGAGATCGAGTCGAAGTTGCACACGTTCAAGTACTGGTTCACCGAACCGACCCCACCCGGCCGAGTCGACGATCGTTGGTACTGGAGCGAGAACCACCGCATCATCTTCCACACGCTCGAGTACTTGGCCGGTGATGCGTTCGCCGGCGATGTGTTCACGAACGACGGTCGTACTGGCGCGGTGCACCGCGACGAGGCGAAGCAACGCATCGAAGAATGGCTCGACGAGAAGGTGCGCTTCGGATGGAGCGAGTGGCACTCTGACGTCTACTACCAAAAAGACGCGACACCGCTGCTGACCCTTGTGGAGCACGCGCCCGATCCCGAGATCGCCCAGAAGGCGGCGATGGTGCTCGATCTGTTGCTGCTCGACATCGCCATGCACCTTCAGAACGGCAACTTCGGAGCAACCCACGGCCGCAGCTATATGAAAGACAAGAGCGTCGCGACCGATCAAGACACCTTTGCGATGTCGAAGTTGTTGTTCGCCGACACCGATGTGCCGTATCCGAGCGCCTCGGACGCGGGTGCCGTGCTCTTCGCCCGAGCCGAGAAGTACCGACTCCCCGAGGCCATCCGTCGCATCGCGATCTCGAAGGAGGTGAGCATCGATCGGGAACGTATGAACGTTCCACTCGACCCGTTGGCCGAGATCGATCTCAACGCCCCTGCGCCGTATGGCTACGACTTCAATGACCCCGCCAACGTCGGGTTCTGGTGGGAGCGCGGCAACCAAACGACGTGGCAAGGCGTCGAGCTCACGTTCGAAACGCTGACCCAGCACGGTCTGTGGGAGTCAGAGTTCTTCTCACCGTTCATTCCGCTGCGTGATGCCGTGAACAGCGACCCGGCGTTGGCACGCCCGTTCGCTCGCGCCCTCGCGCCGATGCTCGCGTTCGGACTGCTCAGCGAGATCAACTCGTACACCTATCGCGCCCCCGAGGTGATGTTGTCGACGGCGCAACACCATCGCCCGGGAATGTTCGCCGACCAGCACCACGCGTGGCAGGCCACGCTCGACGAATCGGCGATTGTCTTCACGACGCACGCGAAGAACGAACCCGAGATCGGGAGCCAGTGGCCCGACCGCGACGGCTATTGGACCGGCACTGGCTCGATGCCGTCCAGCGTGCAACACGGCGCCGCAGGGATTCACGTGTACGACCCGGCGTTCGATGCTCCCGGTCCGGGTGCACTCGAAACGTTCAACTACATCGAGCTGACGCACGCCTACTTCCCGCAAGAAAAGTTCGACGAGGTCGTCACCCACGCAGGCGGACATTGGGTTTTCGGTCGGCAGGGCAAGGGCTTCGTCGGCCTGTGGAGCGAGCGACCGGTCGAGTGGCGCGACGCGCCACCGGGCGCCTTCACCCATGGACTCACACAACCCTTCGATTTGGTCGCGCCCGGCGGCTCCGACAATGTCTGGGTCGTCGAAGTGGGTCGCGCTGCCGACGGCACCTTCGCGGAATTCCAAGCCGATCTGCTGGGCGCGGCCATCACCAACGTCGGCGGCGTCGTGACCTTCGCGTCGCCGTCACAGGGCGCGATGCGTTGGGATTCCGACACCGGCGCGCTTCAGGTCAAGGGGCAGGGGGTCGCGACGGCGGATTACCCCCGCTTCGACACACCGTGGGTCCGAGCTCCGTTCGATGCCCGCATGTTCGAAATCGCCATCGACGACGCCACACTCACCCTGGACTTCGACACCCTGACCCGTAACGCTTCCTGATCGGAACCGACACGTACGCCAGACGCGCAAGCCAGTCACCCCAGGCAAGGCACGTACGGGCCGGTGACCCGGCGTCCTCCCTCGGTTCGACGGCATCGGAGCTGCATCGGCGGGGCTGGTGGAGCGACATGTCGGCGCGCAGGGCAGGATGGAGCGATGGATGTCCTCTTCGTTGCCGGATTTGCTCCGATCGTGCGCGACCCGCTCACCGCGCACGCCTTGTATCGCGACCGCCTCGGCCTCCCGTTGGAGAACGTCAGCGGCGACTACGTAGCGGTCGACGGTTGGGGCGACGTTCGCCATCTCGGTGTCTGGCCGCTCGCCGACGCCGCGCGGTCGTGTTTCGGTACGAGTGCGTGGCCGGCGCACCTCCCGATCCCGCAGGCCACGATCGAGTTCGAGGTCGCCGACGTCGCTGCCGCGGCCGCCGAACTCACGGGCTCGGGTTACACCCTGCTCCATGACGTCCGCACCGAACCGTGGGGTCAGGTCATCGCTCGGCTGCTCACGCCAGACGGACTCCTGCTCGGTCTCTGCTGGTGTCCTTGGATGCACGAAACAACTGATTGAAGCCGCTGTTCGAGTGCCATTGGGACGAAGCCAACCCTGGCGGTATCGGCGCCGGTGATCGTTCAATGCGTCGAGTTGGGGCGTCGAGTTGGGGCGTCGAGTTGGGGCGTCGAGTTGGGGCGTCGAGTTGGGGCGTCGAGTTGGGCGGTGGTGCCTCGACGGGGTGTGTCAAGGAACCTTGTCAGCCGTGCAGGGTGACTCCACTCGATGGAGGTGGTTGATCCGAGCGCCGATCTCGGCCATCGTGTGACGCAGTTCGGTGGGCAACAGCACTTCGATCTCCGGGCCGAGCGCGACCAGTTCCCGCAGTGCGGAGCGGTACGAATCGAAGCGGAAGGACCCCTCGATCCAGTCCGGCCGATCCGCAGCCGCTTCGGCGTTGGGACGCGGGCGCCACCCGTCGGGTCGGCCCGCCAACAACGCAATCTGCAGCGTCGTCGGCGAGATCCGAACCCGAACTCGGCGCAACGGTCCGGTGCCGGAGGTCAGTCCGGGCGGCAGCGCTGGCACGGCCTGTTCGAACGTATCGAGTAACTCGAACCCGCCCCTCGGGCCGCGTGTGGCGTAGACCGGTACCCCCGAACCCGATAGGACGTCGAGGTCGCGCAACACCGTACGCGGCGACACCCCGAGGCGCTCGGCCAGCTGAGGTGCGGTGAACCGCCCTCCGTTCTGCAGCATCAACAGCAGGCTCAGGAGCCGTCCTGCGCGCATCGTTCCCATCCCGGTCTGGAGAAAACCCGAATATTCATGACACATGGTGTCATGAATGATCCGTCATGATGGCGCAGACCTGTACCGCCGGGTGCTACCGGCACGTCGAATGGAGTACCCGATGCCCGACCACGTCGAAGGAGCCGGAACCGCCGAGGATCCTTGGATTCTCACCACTCCGCCCGGCAAATCCGAGTTCGACGCCTGGCGCGACGAAGCCGCGAACCCACCAGCGTTGAAGATCCGGGTCGGATCGACGACGCTCAGCTACCAACTCCGATGCATCGAGGATCTCCACGCGATGTTGGTGCAACACGGCGACTGGGTGCCCCTCGGTAACGCCGACGAGCAAAAGGATGCCGCGCCCGGCAGCGTCGAGGCCTGGGCTCGCTCCGACAGCAATCCGGTTGGCGGGTGGTACGGACTGCGCAAGGGCTACCGCGGGCGCTTCGGCAACTACGTCCCGCCGGTGCTCGAACACCTGGGACTCGCCGAAGTCGAACACAACGCCCGCAACAACCGGATGCGAGCGATCTGACCCGCCGTGGCATGTACAGGATCGGCGGCGGAGACCAACCAGCAGTAGTGAGCGTCACCGTCGCAACATCGCAACGTCGCCCCCGATACCGTCGGACGTCATGACCCCAGGCATGCCGCGCCGCGGATTCGTCCTCGGAGTACTCGCCGCTGCGGCCGTTGCGGCGGCGTGCTCCGACTCCAACGACGACGACGGGTCCGATCGACACACCGCTCTGACCGACGCCGCGCCACGCGTCGACGACATCGAGTGGTTCATGCCAGCGGAAGAGACCGAACACGAACGTACGTGGATGTGTTGGCCGTCGAACCCCGACGTATGGGGCGACGATCTCGAAGGAGTGCAGGACACCATCATCGAGATTGCGTTGGCAATCGCCGAGTTCGAACCCGTCACAATGCTGTGCCGCGCCGAGCAACTCGATGCCGTCCGAGCCCGGACCGGCGCGACGATCGAACTGGTCGAAGCGCCCGTGGACGACTTGTGGGCGCGCGACACCCTGCCGAGTTTCCTCACCGGTACCGACTCGAACGGCACGGCTCAGCTCGCTGCGGCGCGGTTTCGGTTCAACGGTTGGGGCGGCAAACAGGTCCATGACGGCGACACCCAGCTCGCTGGCCTCGTCGCCGAACACCTCGGGATCGAGCTGATCGACAGCGGATTGGTCGGCGAAGGCGGCGGTATCGAAACCGACGGCGACGGCACGGTGCTCGCTGCTCAGTCGAGTTGGGTGAACGACAACCGCAACCCTGGCCTCGGCGAGACCGCCATCGACGCGGCGCTCACGGCCACGTTGGGTGCCGAACGCGTGATTTGGATCGACGGACTCGCCGGCGCCGATATCACCGACGGCCACATCGACACACTTGCCCGATTCGTCGGCTCGGGAACCATCGTGGTCGACGTCCCCGCGTTCGACGATCCCGACGATCCGTGGGTGCTCGTCGCGGAGTCAACCCGGGACACAGTCGCTGCCGCGCGAACCTTGAACGGCGAGCGGTACGCGATCGTCGAGATCGTCCAACCCGCGACGACGCGAGGAAGCGGCAACGAATTCCTCGCCACCTACATGAACTACTACGTCTGCAACGGCGCGGTGATCGCTCCCCAGTTCGGTGACCCTGCCGCAGATGCTGCCGCCGAAGCGGTGCTGCAGGACCTGTTCGGTGATCGCGAGATCGTCATGCTCAACATCGATCCCCTCGCGGCCGGCGGCGGCGGCATTCACTGCGCCACGCAGCAACAACCAAAGCTCCCCTGATGCGGGTCTGACGCCGACCAACGCGCGAACCGCTGGGTCCCAACTTCAACTCGGCTGCAATCGAGGCAAGCCGCATCGCTCGTGCGCCAGCCGCGATGTGGTCGGCGGACCGTCATGGCGGTCGAGATCAGATTCCACGCGTGAACGTGACCGGCTCGTTACGTCAGTGGAGTACTGCTGGCGATCTCGTGTTGGAGCACGACCGCCTCGATGATCGCACCGTCGAGGTCGCTGGACGAATCCGCACCGCGGAAAGCCTCGACCGCCTCGACGGACTCCCATTGTTCGAAAACGTTGATGCGGTCGTCGTCGATCGGGTCCGGCGACAGGCGAAAGTCGATGCAACCCGGGGTCGCGCGAGCGATGCGCGCGACCTCGATACACGACCGCAAATACGTCTCGCGGTTGCGAGGCTCGACGCGTAAGTGTCCGGCGACGATGATCACGTTCGCAGGCTAGGAGTGTGGTGAGAACGCAACAATTCGTCGACGGCAGTCGTCGATCAGGAAGCGAGGCCGTACCGCTCCGAGGATTCGATCGGTTCGCCCGATGTCAACGGGGCGTTGCGATGAATACCGGGATCTCGCGGTCGGTCCGCTCCTGGTACTCGGTATATGGCGGGTACGCGTCGACCGCCCGTGACCACCAGGTCGCCTTCTCGGTGCCGTGGACCTCGCGAATCGACACTGCGAACGGCGCCGGACCGTCTTGCACGAACACGTCGTCGGGGCGCGCGAGCAGGTTGAAATACCACGCGGGGTTGTGCGGCGCGCCGCCCATCGACGCCACCAGCGCGTACTCGCCGTCGTGTTCGACCCGCAACAACGGAGTCTTGCGAATCGCTCCGGTACGCGCGCCTGTGGTGGTCACGATGATGATTCGCATGTCCGTGTCGGTGAGCACGTTGGCGCGCGTCCCACCCGATGCCTCGTACTCGGCAACTTGATCGCGTACCCATTCCCACGGGCTCGGTGCGTATTGGCTTGTCTCGGACATCCTGGACCTCTCGTTGGAATCGCGCGACGAGCCTAGGTAGCGGATCCGGTCGAGGTGCGCGGTAGTCATCGAACGACCCTGCTCGTTGGTCCGGGGCATCTGTCAGACTCTGCTCATGCGAAAAGGTGAGACGGGCTCGGCCAGTATCCACATCGCGGCGTCACCTGACGTGGTGTACCGCGTCGTGAGCGACGTCACCCGCATGGGGGAGTGGTCGCCGGAGACCATCAAGTGCGCGTGGGTCGACGGCGCGACGGAACCGACCGTCGGTGCCAAGTTCAAGGGTGTGAACAAACGCGGTTGGGTTCGCTGGTCGAATACGCCCGTGGTGATCGCCGCCGATCCCGGCAACGAGTTCGCATTCGACGTAGCCGACGACACGCGCTGGCGGTACACCTTTGTGGCCGAAGGCACCGGCACGCGTGTCACCGAACAGTTCGAGCTGCTTGTCGATCTGAAGTGGTACTACGCCTTCGCCGAGCGCTACTTGATGCGCGTCAAGGACCGGAAAGCCGATCTCGAAGCGGCGATGCACATCACACTCGAACGCATCAAGGCCGTCGTCGAAACAGCCGGCTGATCGCGGTCGGTCGCGGTGGTCTTGGTCAACGCGGCTCGTCGACCAAGCGGGCGAGCGTCGCGCCCACTGCGAGTTCGTCGACTTGGCCGAATGCGTGGAGCCGGATCAGGCCGTGTCGATCGATCGCGATGAGGCTCGGCGTGCCCCGCATTCCGAAGGCGCGCATGGTGTTCGGAATCGAGTCCGAGCCATCGTTGCGATCGACGCCAACCGGGAACCCGATTCGATACTCGTACAGAAACGCTTCGAGCGAAACCGGCCGCATCGCTTCGTGATGCTCGAACACCGTGTGCAGACCGAGAATCACGAGATCGCGCCCGAAGGTATTGGCGATGCGCTGGGCCTGCGGGAGCCCATGGGAAACACAGCCTGGACAAAGCATCTGGAACGCCTCGATGACGACGACCTCGCCGCGCAATCCAGCCAGCGTCGGCGTCGATTCGGTGTTGAACCAACGTTCGACATCGAGTTCGGGCGCAGGGACGGCTGCAACCGTCATCTGTCGGAGCCGCCGTCCGCGTCGACGCGCTCGGTGCCGTTGGACGACTTCACACGCCGAATCGTACCGAAGCGCGGCGGTCGTGACGCGGCCGCGTCGTCGGGCCCGACGCGGCCGAAGACCGGCCGATGAGCCGGGGTCGACGCGCTCGTGACCTGGTCAAGCGGGGACGGCCCCGGCCGAGGCCGAGGTCGAGTTGCCCCTGCAGTGGACGCACGGTGCCCGAAGGGCGAAGAATGGGTAGATGCGTCGGTCGAGGTTCCTCAGAGTTGGTCTGGTTGCGATGCTGCTCACCGGCGTGAGCACCCAGGCACGAGCGCTCGACGGGGACCGGGCGGCGTCGACCAAGCTGCTCTATGCCTGCCGCAGCACTGCAGCGACCAAGTACCTCCCGCGCGGCAACGTCAGGATCGTTGCGGCCACGACCAAGTGCGCCAACAACGAGGTCAAGTTCTCGTTTCCGGCCGAGCTGCCCGTCGCGGTGCAAGGCGCGCGGGGTCCTGCTGGTCCGGTCGGTGCAACCGGCCCTGCTGGTCCTGCTGGTCCGGTCGGTGCAACCGGCCCTGCTGGTCCTGTTGGCCCTGCTGGTCCCGCTGGTCCTGCTGGTCCTGCTGGGACACCCGGTCCTGCTGGTCCCGCTGGTCTTGTTGGTCCTGCTGGTCCTGTTGGTCCTGCTGGGACACCCGGTCCTGTCGGTCCGGTGGGCCCATCCGGTCCTGCGTCGGGGTTCGGAACGTTCGCGTCAGCGGTGGTCATCAGCGCGACCGCGACTGGCTGCACAACTGGGTCGTTCCGCCCGGTGATCGACGAGGCCTGGGGCGCTTCGTTGGTGACGAGCCCGTGGGACGACGGCGGCCCGACATCAACGGGTGGGGGTTGCACGACGCCGCAGTTCGACGGTGTGGCGTGGAGTTGGGCGGGCAGCCTCGAAGTGGAGCGCCCTTCGCTGCCGTCGCGGTATTACATCGCGCCGCTGTCGACCGCCGGTTCCATGATCTTCTGTTCGCTGCGCGAAGCGCGAGCCGGTGAGCCATGGCGATTCTCATGTTTGGCGCACGCCAACGTCGCGGAGAACCCGACATCGGAGACATCGGATTACCTTGCCATCTTCGCTGTCCCCGTTCCGGCGTGATTGCTGTGTACGCATGGATTCGCACTGCACGGGATCGATTCCATGCGACCCCGTGAACTCCAACGTCGCCTCCGACTGATCGAACGGCTGCGAGGCCTGGTCGGTCGGCGGGTCCTCGACGAAGACGATTTCCGCTCGTTGCACCGCGGGTTGATCGACGCGACCAGCGGGCAGAAGCCCATCTCGGAACGACAGGTGCGAGAACTCGAACGACTCGTCATCGAACGTGATCGAGGCGCAGTCGCGGGTGCACTCGTCGACGAGATCCGCCAGGCTGTCCTCGCCGGTCGTCGCGTGCCGTGGCCGACTTCCGTGCGCGATGCTGCAAGCCGCGAAAGGTCGATCGGTACGTCCCGCCACGCCCGGCGGCGCATGATGACGGTGGCGTTGGTTGCGACCGTCGGCATGGGGGCAGTCGGAGCCGTGCTGCTGCGCGACGAAGGCGTCGTGATCGACGCGGGTGAAGCACTGACCACCGCAACGCTTGCCGCCGCCGACACCACCGATTCGGCAACGACGAGTACGTCGTTTCGCAGTTGGGCGGTCGTCGGCGTGGCGTCCGAACCGCCGACGACCAGCGCCGCGACGACCACGGTGACGTCAACGATCGCGACAACAACGACAAGGTTCGTGCCGACAACAGTGACGAACTCACCGGCTGGTGTCACGACGCCGCCGGCCGCAACGTCGCCGCCAACGGAACCGCCGACCGCGCCGCCGACAACTGCTCCGAAACCGTGTCCGGTAGGGGTCGCCACGATCCGCACGACGAACGTCGTGAAAACGAAACTCCCAGTCACACCCGGAGTCCCGGCAACCGAGGATCGATTCGCAGTGAGCGTCGACGTCGTAATCCGGAACGCAGCGTCGTCGACGACGCGCGCGCGAACGGTACTCGTGGTGACGAGCGACTACGAAGGTGCGGCACCGGTGGTGCTGCAAGCCGACGTCGCACCCGGTGCGACGCGGACCACGACGAAGCGCTTCGAGCTGTACGCGTCCGGACGAGCCGTTATCAACGTGGGTCTGGAGAACACGACCATCACCTACCGGTGCAACGGATCGTTCGCCTGACCCGATAGATCGATCTGAACTGTCACATCCATTGGCATGTACCGACAAGGAGCGCACTCGGCAATGAACCCTCAGCTCGATCTCATGTTCGAACGCGTCGTGCCCATCGCTCCCGAGGCGGTGTGGGCGGCTTGGACCGAGCCCGAACACCTCACCAAATGGTTCACGCCGTCCCCATGGACCACGCCCGAAGCCGAAGTCGACCTACGCCCGGGTGGGATCTTTCGAACGGTGATGTGCGGACCCGACGGTGAACGCAACGAAAGCGCGGGCTGCTACCTAGAAGTCGTCCCCAACCGACGGCTCGTCTGGACCGCGGCGCTGGGCCCCGGCTTCCGACCGAACGACTTTTCCGAGGGCGGCTTCCCGTTCACCGCGACGTTGACGTTCGAACCTGACGGCAGCGGCACCCGCTACCGCGCGCACGTGCAGCACGCAACCGAACCGGCGAATCGCACCCATGCGGACATGGGCTTTGTCGAAGGCTGGGGCGCCGCGCTGGATCAACTGGTGGCCTACATGCAGTCGCGCCCGGCCTGACGAACGGGTGCTGGCGTCAGGAGTCGCCGTTCGCTCGGGCGAGCACGACCGGAATCACGGGACCGCTTCCCGCTGCGAGGAGGCGACGGCCGACTTCGGTGAGCGTCCAGCGTGAGCTCACGAGATCATCGACGAGCAACACCGGCCCCTCGCTGACTCGACCGGCAACGTCGAAGGCGCCTTCGACGTTGGCCGCCTGCTGGGCGCTGTTGTTCATCGTGCGTTGCGGATCGGTCACTCGGTTCGCTCGCACGACCGGCCGATATTCGAGGTCGAGCGCCGCTGCGAGTCGCCGGGCAAGGTCGTGCACGAGCTCGGGTTGTCGCTGCGAGGCGACTGCGGTAACCCAGGTCGGGCGCGGGTCAGGACGCCAGGTTCGAACCAGCCGTGCCACTGCATCGATCAGCGCATCGTCGAAGCGGCCGTCTCGCCGCCCGCGCTCGACCAGCGCGCCCCAACCGCCATCGCCGAGCTGACACAACGCCTTACCTGGTTCGAGTCGCTCGGCGTTGGCGATGGCCCGATTGTCGGCAGTGCGCTTGCGCGGCTCGATGTCGATGCTGTGACCGCGCAGGAACTGGACGGCGCGAGCGGCGAGTGCACGGTCGATCGTGACGTCAACCAGCGAGGTACCCACGCAGCGAACGCAGCGTCCGCACGGTGCGGCCAGCGGATCGTCGAGCGCTCGTCGCAGGTGTTCCATGAGGCAACCGTCGCCCTCGATGTACACGCGCATCTCGGCCTGTTCGCGCCTGCGTTGTGCTGTGACCTGTTCGACGCGTTCGGTGGGATACGCCCAATGGTGCGCTGTGCGTCGGTACTTCGATCGATCGCGTTCGATCGCTCCGTCGACCTCGAGCTGTTTCAGCAGATTCGTCAATCGTGTCCGACGGAGGTTCACCTCGGCTTCGATCGCGCCGATGCCAATCGAATCGTCTGCCGCTTCGAGCAAGGCCACCACCCGCTCGGCGTGCTCCGCCGACGGAAAGGCCGTGTTGATGAACCAGTCCTGGATCTGTTCGTCTTCTGCCCCGCACAGCATCACCGCCACGGCCCGATCGAGGGCTCTGCCCGCTCGACCGACCTGCTGGTAGTAGGCGATCACCGAGCCGGGTTGTTGGAAGTGCACGACGAACGCGAGGTCGGGTTTGTCGTACCCCATCCCGAGCGCGGAGGTCGCGACCAGCGCCTTGAGCTCGTTGCGTTGGAGCCGCCCCTCGACCGCTTGTTTGTTCGCGAGGTCCTCTCCGCCGAAGTACGCCGCTGCCGCGATGCCGTTGGCGTTCAGCCACTCCGCGACCAGATTCGCGTCGCGTACGGTGAGCGTGTACACGATGCCGCAACCGGGGAGCGTCGGGAGCGCTTGCGCGAGCCACGCCAAGCGTTCGGCGGGCATCGGTAGCTGCACCACGTCGAGCGCGAGGCTCACTCGCTCGAGCGGGCCTCGAATCACGAGAAGGTCGTCTCCGAGTTGGGCGGTGATGTCGTCGACGACGCGGTCGTTCGCCGTTGCGGTGGTGCACAGCACCGGCACACTGGCGGGCAGCGTGTCGAGTACGCGAGCGAGCCGGCGGTAGTCGGGCCGGAAGTCGTGACCCCAGTCGCTGATGCAATGAGCTTCATCGATCACGAACAGCCCGACATTCGCCGCCACGATCGGCAAGACGTTTGCCCGGAACTGCGGATTGGCGAACCGTTCCGGCGAGACCAACAAGATGTCGATCTCGTCGCGTTCGAGCCGGTCGAGGATCGTGGACCAATCGTCCAAGTTGTCGGAGTTGATCGTGGCAGCTCGAACGCCCCCTCGCTCGGCCGCCTCGATTTGGTTGCGCATCAGCGCCAACAACGGCGAGACGAGCAGCGTCGGCCCCGCGCCGTCGTCGCGGAGCAGTCGGGTCGCAACGAAGTAGACCGCGCTCTTGCCCCAACCCGTCCGTTGGACACACAACACCCGGCGGTGTTCGTCGACGAGCGTGCGAATCGCCGGAAGCTGACCGTCGCGAAACTCTGCGTCGTCGTGTCCGACGAGTTGTCGCAGCGCTCGGCGAGCGCGATCTTCGAGGTTCATCGACCTGATTCTCTCTGATGGCTGGGACAAACCCGTCGTGGCGAGAGCGACGTCATCACGCTTCCCACGGTTCGTCGGTCAGACAACCGCAGGACAACAACTGACCTCCACAACTCGGGCACTCTTCGATGTCGCACCCGAGGTGGTGCGTTCCCCTGGAGGCCACGTTGCAGTCGTAGCAACGTTGGTTGGTGCGTCGCCAGGAACGTTCGCTGCCCCAACGAACTCGGGGCATGACCTCGCCGGCGATGCGCAGCTCCGAGAGGGTGCAACTTGGTGCGTGCAGCAAATCAAGGCGGCAATCAAGGCAGACAGCCATGTGGATCCGGCCCTTTCGTGGACCCACTCGACTCCCTCGACGCGCACAGTAGCCACTGGTTCGGACATCGGCAGCCAGACGTCGACGCCGAGCGAGCAATCCCGTAACGTCAGGGCGTTCGCGGGGCCGAAGGGCGGGGGACACGATGTCGATCGAATCGCTGATCGGGGGCCGACTCGAGCGCGACGCCGTTGCGGACCGCACCGCCGACTTGGTCGTCGCCGCGATGCGCGGCGACGACGCGTTGCGCGCAGCACTCGACGGCGTCACCGTTGCGCGTCCCGCCTCGGCCACCGCCGCCGCAAACGCCACGCCGACCACCTGGTTTCTCGGCGACGTCGAGGTCGCCGGTTTTCGCGGCATCGCCGGGCTCACGACCCTGAAGCTCATCCCCAAACCAGGTTTGACGCTCGTGGTCGGGCGCAATGGTTCAGGGAAGTCGACCTTCGCCGAAGCCGCCGAGTTCGGGCTCGCGGGCACGTGCTCCCGCTGGGAGGAACGGACAACGGTCGACTGGCGCAACGGCTGGCGCAACCTCCACTTCGCGGGAACCCGCCGGATCCAAGTCGAGCTGCGGGACGACACCGGCGGCTCGACGAAGATCACCCGCCAGTGGGCGGCCGACGTCACCGAGGTCGCCGACGCCGATGTGACGACCGCGGGTGCCCGATCGCTTGACGATATGGGTCTCGGCGAGTCGCTCGCCGAGTTCCGTCCGATTCTTTCGTACAACGAACTCGGTGAGCTCCTTCACCAGCGGCCCGTCGACCTTCATGACGCGATCGGTCACGGGCTCGGCACCGACGAGATCGACGCGGCACGCGAACGGCTGCGCAAGGCGCGGCTCGATCTGAAGAAGGTCGCCGACCGGTTCAAGGCGCTCACGCACTCCCTTGTCGACGATCTCGCGTCGGCCGACGACGAACGGGCGGTAACGGTCCGTCCGTTGCTCGTCGCGAAGGCCCCCGACCTCGAGGCGATTGCAACCGCGCTCGGAGGCGGACCTGACGATCACGACGAACTCGCGAACCTCGAACGGCTTGCGGCACTGACGTTGCCTGATCCGGCGACGGTCGCGACGCTGCTCGCCGAGATGGAAGCGGCGCTCGATGCGCGCGAAGCGGCGGCGCAAACGGCGAGCGAGCGAGCGGATCTGCTCGCCGAACTGCTCACTCGCGCGCTGTCGCTGCACGATCACCACCCCGAAGTCGTCGACTGTCCCGTCTGCGGTAACCCCGGAGTCATCGACGACCAATGGTCTGCCCGAACGCAACGCGCGGTCGGCGAACAGCGTCAGCTCAGCGCCGCATTGCGCGACGCGAACGCTCTGGTCGACGCACTCGACCGAGCGTTGCTCGACTCGATCCACGCATTGCCGGGTGCGTTGCAAGCGCAGGGCGCGATCGACGTGACCTCATTGCGCGACTCCTGGCAGGCCTGGACCGACCTGCGGGCCGAACCTGACCAACGGATCCGGGCGAAACACTTCGAGTCCCGGCTTGACGCCGTCCGCGTCGCGCTGGACGCGGCAGCCGGACACGCACGCGCCGAACTCGAGCGACGATCGGCGGCGTGGGCCCCGTTCGCGGTTCGCATCGGTGAATGGATCGGCGACGCGCTCGACGCCCTCGCGGCGCCGGAGCGAACTCGCGAGGTGACCGCAGCGGAAGACTGGCTGAAGGACGCCGTGGTATCGATTCGCGCCGAGCGCCTGGCTCCGATCGTCGATCGAGTCCGCGAGATCTGGGACACACTGCGGCGCGACAGCAACGTCGAACTTGCCGACATCGAACTCACCGGCACAGGCAATGCCCGCAAAGCCAAGCTCGGCGTCACGGTCGATGGCGCACAGTCCGTTGCGTTGTCCGTGATGTCCCAAGGCGAACTCCACGCGCTTGCGTTGAGTCTGTTCCTACCGCGAGCGACGCTCGACTCGAGTCCGTTTCGTTTCGTCATCGTCGACGACCCGGTGCAGGCTATGGACTCGGCCCGAGTCGAGGGGCTGGCGCGTGTGCTCGACAGCATCGCGACCACGCGGCAAGTGATTGTGTTCACGCACGACGAACGACTGCCGCGTGCGTGCCGGCATCTCGGTGTCGACGCGCGCATCATCGAGGTCACTCGCGATGCGAAGTCGATCGTGAGCACCAAGATGCGCGCCGAACCGGCCGAGAACCTCGTCGAGGACGCACACAAGTTCCTGAAAGATCGCGATCTCCCGGCTGAAATTCGTGGGCGAGTCGTGCCGGGTTTGTGTCGTCAGGCGATCGAAGCGGCGGCGATCGATGTCGTCTGGCGTCGGGGCCTGCGTCGGGCCAAACCGCACGCGCAGATCGAAGCGCAGTTCGAGCAGCCGTTGAAACTCAAAGAGACGCTCGGACTCGCGATGTTCGGTGACCGCGATCGAGCCGGCGATGTGCTCGGCGCACTCAACGGCGCTCCTGGTTCGTGGGCCGCGGATGCGGTGCAGCAGGCCGATCGAGGGATGCATGGCGACGCGACCGGCATCGACCTGTCCAGTCTTGTCGATTCCACTCGCAAGCTGATCGACTTTCTCGACAAGAAAGAACGCGAATGACGACCGTCACCGAGCTGATCGACTGCGGACGGCAGCTGGGGGCGATGCGCGTCCAACCCATGGGGATGTCGACCCGGCTGGCCGGCGCGATCGTGTTGCGACAGGCGTACGAGCAATGCGTCGATGAGTACTGGCAGTGGGTTGCGCCCGCGCTGCAAGGGGCGAGCCAGCGCAACCAACTTGTTGCGTTGCGGTCGTACGCAGGGCAGGACGCGGCCAAGACTGCGGCGTACCTCTGGCACGTCCTGAGCGACGCGTGCCACTACGACGGTTACGAGCTGCCGCCGACCACACACGAAATCGAACACCTCGCGAGCCGTCTCGACGAACTGCGCGCCGCTCTCGTCGTCGCCGCGCGCCGCTCGCCACGCCGGACATCGGCGCGTCGCGGTGGCGCACCGCTCACAACGAACCCAAGCCCGGACCCCTCGGTGTGACCGCCTGTCGGCGATCGGCCCCGGCGGTCTCAGCCGGCGCTCGTGGTTCCGTCGACAGAGAGTTGGTAGCTGTTGTTGAGCTCGTCTTGGATGACGGCCGCGAATCCGTCGATGTCCTCGACGACGAGTTCGGCGTCGAGCACGCGGCTGGAAAAAGTCCAGCCGGCCGGGAGCTCGAGGCGGTCGCCCAGCGCCGCGAGTGCGTCGGCCGTGAGCGTCGGGTCGCGCTCGATCGTGTAGGACTGCATGATGTAGACGGACCCGTCGGGTGACGTGAGTTCGTAGACCTCGCGACCCGCTTCGAAGACGAACTCGGTATCGCGTTCGACCCGACGGGGGATGTACGGGGAACGATCCGGCACGCCGGGGCCGAGCTCGACGAACGCGATCGAACGCATCTCGATGCCCCCGAAGTCGTGGGTCTCCAACGATCCGGCGAGTTCGTTGGCAACGATGCGGTCGAGCACCCAGAAACGAGGACCGTTCGCCAGCGCCACGGTCGCGCCCAAGTCGGTCGCGGCAACTGCAGGGTCGATGGCGCGGAACGCCTCGTCGGGACAGTCGTTGATGCCTTGGGTGCCCCAGACCTCGGCGGTCGTATTGACGGCGTCGATCGTCACCGCAAGGATCTCGCAGTAGCGAACGCCGTACAGGTCGGCTCCGCTCGCAACGGTGGTCGACGTCGGCGCGATGGTCGAGGTCGGCTCGGCTTCGGAGGTGATGCTTGCCGTGCTCTCGGTCGGTGCAGTGTTGGGGACGTCATCGCCGCATCCCGCGAGCGCAACACCAGCGAACAGGGCAAGCGGGACGACGTGACGGCTGCGCATCCGCGGACCCTAGGGTTTGCGGTACGGGTGCATCACATCTGGGAACGGCGCGACGTCGCGTGCGCGGCACGCGACGAACCCATCGCCTGGACGTGAGCATTTCGTCCACGACCCGCCGCCCACGGGTGGCAACCACCACCAGGAGTCGATCGTGACCACGGCATCCCACCCGCCAACTGCAACGAACCCGTACCTCGCGGGCAACTTCGCGCCGATCCTCGAGGAGACGACGGCGTTCGACCTGCGCATCAGTGGGTCGCTCCCAGCCGAACTCGACGGCCGCCTGCTGCGCATCGGACCGAACCCCCCGGGTCTTGCCGACCCGGAGCGTCACCACTGGTTCATCGGCAGCGGCATGACGCACGGCGTGCGCCTGCGCGATGGCTCGGCCGAGTGGTATCGCAGCCGCTACGTCATCGACGACGAGGTGGTGCGCGCGCTTGGACGAGCACCGCTGAGCGGTCCGCATCACGGGATGGGCGGCGGCGGAGCAAACACCAATGTCATCGGCATCGGCGGACGGACCTTCGCAATCGTCGAGGCCGGATCGCTCCCAGTGGAACTCACCGATGAACTCGAGTGCATCGCGCGAAACGACTTCGACGGCACCTTGCCGGGGTCGTTCACCGCGCACCCGAAGGTCGATCCCGACACTGGCGATCTGCACGCAGTCGTCTACTACTGGGAGTGGGATTACGTGCAGTACGTCGTCGTCGGCGCAGATGCGCGCGTGAAGCACGCGGCGAACATCGCGGTGCCTGGCAAGCCGATGACTCACGATTGTGCGATCTCGGCGAGCCAGGTCGTGGTGTTCGACCTGCCATGCACCTTCGATCTCGAGATGGCGATGAGCGGACCGACGCTCCCGTACCGTTGGACGCCCGACTACGGCGCGCGCGTCGGTCTGATTCCGAAGTTCGGAAGTGCCGACGAGGTGCGGTGGTGTGAACTCGACGAGCCGTGTTACGTGTACCACCCCATGAACGCCGTCGATCAAGCCGACGGCACCGTCGTGATGGAAGCCGTGGTGCATCCGTCGACGTTTGCTGATGATCTGCGAGGACCGAACGAAGGCGGCACGACATTCGAGCGATGGACGATCGACCCGAAGGCCGGGCGGGTTCGTCGCGCGGTGCTCGACGACACGTCGCAAGAGTTTCCCCGGCATCACGAGGGGCTCATCGGGAAGCCGTACCGATACGGATACGCGGCGCAGTTCGATTCGATTGGACCGAACGAATCGCTGCGGCTCGGATCGCTGCTCAAACACGATCTCGCGAACGGTACGACCGAACGACACGAGGTCGGCGCGGGTCGGGCGTCGAACGAGGCCGTGTTCGTGCCGCGCCTCGGAGCAGAAACCGAGGACGACGGCTGGGTCTTGGCCTACGTCTACGACGGCGCGACCGATACGAGCGACATCATCGTGGTCGACGCGCAGGATTTCACCGGCGAACCCGTTGCTCGAGTGCACCTTCCGGTCCGCGTTCCCTTCGGATTCCACGGCAACTGGGTTCCGACTGCACGCGTGTGATCACGAGTCGCTGAGGGCGTGAACGACTCGCAGGTGACGCCGCGTTGAACGAGTGTCGACGATCAGAAGTTGCGGGCGTGCCAGATTCGGGCGACGACACCCATCACGGCACCGTGCGATCGCGAGGTCACACCGATATCGGTGAGTACCTCGTCGAGATGGGCGAGCACCGCCGTGACTTGAGCGTCGGTGATGTCGAGTCCGGCGTGAACCGTCCGCAGGTCGACCGGCAGCGGCGCGCCGGTGAGTGCGGCCGCGAACCATGCCCGCTGCCCGGCCTTCAATGACTCGAGCCGGTCGGGATCGAACTGATGGCGAACGATCGGGTCGTTGGTGAGGCGGTCGTAGAGCGCATCGACGACGCGCTCGATCGCGCCGTCGCCCCCGATTGCTCGGTACAACTCACCCGAGGTCAACGGATCGGTATTCATGCAGCAGATCCGATCATCAAGGGACCGAGTGCATCAGCGAGCTCGGCTCTGCTGTTGATGCCGAGCTTGTCGTAGATGCGCGCGAGGTGCGTTTCGACCGTTCGCACCGACAAGAAGCAGGCCTCGGCAACCCCACGGCTCGTGCGGCCCGCCGCGACGAGCACCGCGATCTCGCGTTCGCGTCGCGTGAGCGGGATGACCGATTCGACGACTGCGAAGAGGGGTGTGACACCGCCTTCTGTCTTCGCAATGAGTTCGGCGGCCTTCCTCGCGCACCCGCCGGCATCGCGTTGACGACCCTGTCGGGCGAGAGCGTCGCGCGCTGCCGATGCAGCTTCGGCGGCGAGCGCCGCGTACTCGATCGTCGCGAGTTCGTCGGATGCTGCCATGAGTTCGTTGGGTTCGTCGGCAGCGATCGCGCGTACGAAGCGCAACATGGTGAGAAGGCCGGGGCTGTCGATCGCGTCGTGGATCGCGTCGGCGCGAAGCGACGCGGTGGTCGCGTCGCCAAGCCGGGTCAGGTCGACGATGACTCGCACGGCTTGAGTCAAGAACTTGCGTTCGATCAGATCGTCGGCCAGCCGGGTGAGCGAAGCGCGTCCTTCGGTCGGTTCGCCGCCCAAGACCGCCACCCAGCCGCGTGCGCGGTGCGCCGTGACTTCGAAGTACAGCGCCGGGAAGTAGGTCATGGCGTCGAGGTCGCTGAGTGCGGCTCGGGCGCCATCGATGTCGCCGAGTTGGGCGAGGACCAACGCACGTGCGCCGAGACCTGGAGCTCGGCTCGATAGCTGAGCCATGGCGGTTGCGGTATCGATCCAGCGCAATGCGGTGGCGCACTGCCCGCGATGGTGGTGCAGGTGTCCGAGTGCGAACGCTGCCAATAGCTGTAGGGAACGATCGCCGCTGTCGGTCGCTTGCTCCCATGCTTGGGTGACAATTGCTTCGCACTCTGCGATCCGCCCGCTGTCCAGCAACGTGAACCAGTGAGCGTCGACGAACTGCAACCCGGAGGTGCCGCTCCCGGCTCGTTGGATGAAGGCGTCGCTGGTCGACGCGGCGGTGCCCGGACGGCCGGTCGCGGCGAGCGCCTTGACATAGACCGCGGTTGCGCTGACGTCGTTCGGGTCGTTGTCGCGCAACGATGTTGCCAGTGCCAGGCTCTCGGCTGGGTTGCCGCGCAGCAACTCTGCGCTCGCGATCATGATGTCCGCTCGTCGACGGGTGCCCGCCGTTGGTGCGGCCGCGGTGACCTCTCGGAGGACCTCGAGCGCGTCTTCGTAGTGACCGAGACCTTCGAAGCGGACCAAGCCCTCGAGAAATCGCAGGCGAATCCAGTCGTCGCTGCCCGGCTCGGCTGCATCGATCGCCGGGCCGATCGCGTCCAATGCCTCCTGGGGCCGACCGAGGAGGTGGCGGGCGGTGACCAACGTTCTCGTCACGTTGGCGTCGGGCGAATGCTCGTGTGCAGCCAGCGCGAGTCGTTCGGCGAGCTCGACGTCGTAACGACGGATGGCGTCGCGTGCGGCCGCAGTGAATCGCTGGGGGTCGACATCGCCGGATTCGAGCCGCCACGTTGCGACTGCCAGCGCGTCGTCGCGGCGTCGAGCACCGTACGCCTCGACCGCCGCGGCAAGCTCACGGCGAATCTTGCGGGCGCGGAGGTGTGAGGTGCGGGCCCGGATCACCTCGCCATAGAGCGGGTGGGTCAACCGAATGATCGTGCGCCGACGATCGTGGGAGACCACGATCAGCCCAGCCTCTTCGAGCGCGATGAGCGCGTCGTCGGTCGCGACGCGTTCGAGGAGTCCTGCGCCGGCGGGTTCACTCAACGCCACGCAACACAGCGCATGCTGTTCGTCGGCGCTCAGTGCCTCGAGATGGCTGGTCACCAAGTCGCCCAGCGCGTCGGAGGTTTCGAGTGTTCCTTGTTGACGCCACACGCCGTCGGCGGCGGCGATGGCACCGGATGCTTTCGAACCGAGAATCAACTCGCGCAAGAACAGTGGATTGCCCGCCGAGCGCGTCCAGAGTTCGTGCTCGAGCGTTGGGTGTAACGACCCGCCGAGCATCTCGGCGGCGATCGTGGCCGTGGCGGTGGCGTCGAACGGTTCGACTTCGCAGACCGCCATCGAACCCTGCCGCCACAGCGCAGCGATGGGTTCGGGTGCTGGCTCGCCACTGCGGACACTGCACAGAACGAACGCGCTGCGTTCGCGAATGAGTTGGCTGATCAACACCGCCGAGGCGTCGTCGAGCAGGTGCACGTCGTCGATCGCGAAGAGCAACGGTCGGTTGCCTCGGTAATCGGTCAGGGCCCGGCGGACCGTGGCGAAGCGTTCGACGGATTCGTCGGCCGAGGACTCGGCGAGCAACGAACTGAACACGCACAACGGCAGGGTCGACGTGGCGCGACTGCCGAAGAGGCGCACGATCGCGAAGCCTTCGGCTTCGGCCTGCGAAGCAGCGCCGGCCAACACCGTGGACTTGCCGACCCCGGCTTCCCCCGACAGCACGACCCCGACCGCGTCCGGCCGACGCAGCGCCGTCGCAACCTGGTCCAACTCACGGGTTCGGGCGTACAAGGGGCTCCAGAGCACTGCGATGCGATAGGACGACCGAGGTTACGACGGTCGAGAAGGCGGCGGAGGCTCGGTGCTTCGATCGGCGAGTGTGGTGACCGGTGCCACGCTTGCATTGGTCAGCGTCGACGCACGACGCGCGGTGTGCGTGATCCGCCCCATCCGTCCGGATCGGAAGTCGTCGACGGCTTGTTCGAGCTCGGCCTGCGTGTTCATCACGAACGGGCCGTACCGTGCGACCGGCTCGCCGGTTGGGGTCCCCGCCAACACCAAGAACCGCGCGCCATCGGGGCTCGTGACCGAGACATGATCGCCGGCTCCGAGCACCGCGAGTTGGCCGTCGACGACGCGGTGCGCGTCGGCACCGACTTCGACGGCGCCCGAGAACACGTAGAGCATTGCGGCGAGGTCGTCGGCGAGGTCGAGATGGGTTGTTCCACGAGGGCGCAGCGTCCAGTCCTGGTACACGATCGGGATGTGCGTGTCGATCGCGGCGTCGACGCCGAGCGCGTGACCCGCGATCACCCGAACGTGCGCCAATCCGTCATGGCTGGTTGCTTCGGGGACGTGGGCCGCGACGATCTCTTGGTAACGCGGTGTCGTCATCTTCAATCGCGCGGGCAGATTCACCCAGAGTTGAAAACCGTGCACACGGCCACCTTCGGTCTGGATCGTCCGCGACGGCATTTCGGAGTGCACGATGCCGGCTCCCGCCGTCATCCACTGCACGGCCCCCGGACCGATGGTGCCGCGGTGGCCAGCCGAGTCGGCGTGTTCGGTTTCGCCCTCGAGCACATAGGTCACGGTTTCGAACCCGCGATGCGGGTGGTCGGGCGCGCCCACTGCCTCACCCGGCGCGTAGTCGACCGGGCCCATCTCGTCGAGGAGGAGGAAGGGGTCGAGGTGGGGGACGGCCACGGTCGGAAAGGGGCGCCGAACGACGAAGCCGGCGCCTTCGGTCTGGCGATGACTCGTGATCACTCGGGTCACGGCTCGTGGGCTCCGACGGCGTTCGTCGGCAGGCGATGTGGGCGGATTCGTCATGTTGGCGGCCTTTGTCGGCAGGATGCAGGGGTATTGGTCGTCCGCCGGAACAATAGTTGTCAGTTCAACTATTCCCGTCGATGTGGACGGTTGGTCCAGATCCACGCGCGTCCAACCCTTGCTCCCTACCCTCAGGTCACTGCATCCGCCTCGTCGGTCAGCGATCGACGGCTTCGTGGGGTACCCAACTATGTCTGTTCGTTCTTGGCGTCGCGTGGCGCTCATCGCCCTCACGGTCTTTGCGGTCTCGGCCGCGGCTCGTCCCGTCCCTCGCGCCGAAGCGGCAAGCCCGCTGATGTTCGGCGCCCGCACCTTCGAACGTCCCGGCCAGACTTCCACCCAGGCAGTGCAGGCGTTCGAAGCGGCGGTCGGACGCAAACTCGACGTCGTGCGAATCTTCAAACTCTGGAACAACAGCTTCCCCGACGCGCACGCCAATTGGTTGGCCGACACGGGCCACACCGTCATGGTTTCGGTGCGATCGCGCAAGACGACGGGCAACATCTCGTGGTCGGCGATCGCCAACGCGCAACCAGGAAGCGCCCTCTACAACGACATGGTCGGATGGGCCAACAAGGTCAAGGCCTACCGCGGTCAGGTCTACTTCGCCTTCCACCACGAACCCGAGGCCGTGGAGAGCCTGCCCTACGGCAATGCCAGCGACTTCCGCGCGGCGTGGCGAAAATTTGTCGGCATCATGAAGGCCCAAGGCGTGAGCAACGCCAAGTACGTCTGGATCATGACCGACTGGTCGTTCTGGGTCGGCGCGTCGGACCGGCGCCAAGCGATCAAGTGGTATCCCGGAGACACCTTCGTCGATGCCATCGCCGCCGACGCGTACAACTGGCACAAGTGCCGTGGCCGCAACGAGCGATGGTGGTCGCTCGAAGACAATCTGAAGGCACTCGTCTGGTTCGGTGGCGCACACCCGCGCGAAGAACTGTGGCTCGCCGAGTGGGGTTCGGCCGAGGACCCCGCCGTGCCGGGTCGTAAGGGCGAGTGGTTCCGCGACGCTCGAGCAACCTTCAAGAAGCCGGGCTGGGACCAGTTCCGCGGCATCGTGTACTTCAACTACCCGGGCGAACAGAACTGCTACTGGCCCATCGATTCGTCCGCGAGCGCGACGAACGCGTTCCGTAGCCTCGCCCTCGACCCGTTCTACGACGCCTGATTCATGGGACTCGCGCTCGTTGCGGCGGTTGTATTCGCATACATGACGATCCTGTGGTCGTTGAGCATCCGTCGTGGCGACCCGAGTTTCATCGACGCGGCGTGGGGTTTCGGTTTCGTTGTCATCGCGGCGGTCACCTTCGTCACGAGCGCCGACGAAGGTGATGCGACCCGGCGGTGGTTGTTGTTCGCCCTCACCGCGGTGTGGGGGCTTCGCCTCGGTGGTTACCTGCTGTGGCGTTGGCGACGCAACGGCCCCGATCCTCGGTACGCGGCGATGTTGCGGCGCGTCTCGGGGAATCCGCATGTTTTCACGCTCACGCGCGTCTTCTGGTTGCAGGGCGCGTTGATGTGGATCGTGTCGCTGCCAGTGCAACTCGGTCAGCGCACCGACGAACCCCGCGGTCTCACGATCACTGCGGCGATCGGCACCGCGATCGTGATCGTCGGGTTGGCGTTCGAGACAACCGCTGACGCGCAACTCGTCGCGTTCAAAGCCGACCAGAACAACGCCGGGCGAGTGCTCGATCGCGGCTTGTGGCGGTATTCGCGGCACCCGAACTATTTCGGTGACGCGCTTGTGTGGTGGGGTCTTTTCCTCGTCGCAGTGGTCGACGCGCCGACTGCGGTCAGCGTGATCGGGCCGATTGTGATGACCACACTGTTGCTGCGCTACAGCGGCGTTCCGATCCTCGAACGCGGACTACGGCGCCGCCGCCCCGGTTACGACGACTATGTCGCGCGGACGAGCACGTTCGTGCCGCGCCGACCGCGCACGACGAGCCCGGATCAACGCACCTCGTAGACCTCGTAGGTGAGGGTCGAACCGTCGATGACCCCCTTCGCGACTGCTTGGATCTTGGCGAGCCAGCGGTAGCGCTCGTCGCCAGTGTCGAAGAGCGGGGCGGTGACCGGTCCGGTCCCGGCGCCGGTGTCGATCCGACCCGAGTAGGTGATGTAGATGAGCGCGCCGTCGTCGGTCTCCATGACGCCGCGTACATCGAGGGTGCCGAGCCCCTGCGCATCGACGGTCAACCAGTCGGCCGCGGCCGCGCCGCGTTGACGAGCGGTGATCCGATCGCCGACCAGGGTTCCGTTGCTGACTTCGACGATGACTCGAGTGCCGCGGGGCGTGTCACGAAGGAACATCGGTTCCGAGAGCGTGAACGTCATTGTGCCGAGCGGAACCAGCGCGATTGACATGGTCGTAGCATCGCACGCACGGTCGCGATTGCCCAAGCCCGGCCGACCGTTGTGGCCTCCATTCCGAGCTTCTATTCTGCCGCCGTGACCGCAGTCGACAACGCACAATCCGGACGTCATCCGTTCACCGTTGCTGCTGCACGTTTCGACGAAGTCGCGCGGTCAGCGCCTGTCGGCGGTTGGGATCGCGAGACGCCCTGTCCGCCCTGGGTGGCCCGCGACATCGTGCGCCATCTCGTCGAATGGATTCCCGACGTGATCGGTCGGTCCGGACACACGATCACGGTGTCGGCCGACGTCGACGTCGACCCGCTGTCGGCTTGGCGCGATCTCGCTTCCGAACTGCAACGGCTCCTCGACGACCCTGCGATCGCGCATCGCACGTTCGACGCGGGACCGCCCGGAGAGCTCTCGATCGCGAACGCGATCAGGATGCTCGTCGTCGGCGACGTTCTTATTCACACATGGGATCTTGCCGAAGCGTTCGGCCGTTCCGTCCAGCTCGACGACGCGCTCGTTGCCGAACAACTTGCGGGCTTGGCGCAGTTCTCGGACGCGCTCGTCGCCAGTGGGCACTTCGCGGCCGCCGTTGCCGTGCCCGACGGCGCGTCCCCGCACGTGCGCATGCTCGCACTGACCGGCCGAGATGCCCACCGAAGTTCGGCGGATGGTTGCAGGTCCGACGCGACCATCGAGGAGCGGATCGCGGGCGGGTTCGGCTGAACTCGGTACATTGCGATGATGCGTCGAACGTCGTCAGCCAGCCGCGCACGATCGTTTGGGGTTGTCACCCTCGTGTACGCGCTCGCAGCCGCAGCGGGGATTGGCGCAGGCTTCGCAGTTGGTGGCCGGCACCCACTCACGGTCGCGTTGATCGCCGACCTCGCGGCGACGGCAACGATCTTCGCGGCATCCATGACGGTGCGGAATTCTTCGATGTACGACACCTATTGGAGTGTCGCGCCACCCGCGCTCGCGACGTATTTCGTCGTTGTCGCCGAGTCGGCAACGAGTGGCGTCCGCCAAGCGCTCGTGCTCACGGGTGTCGTCGTGTGGTCGGTGCGGTTGACGACGAACTGGATTCGGGACTGGCCGGGTCTCGCACACGAAGACTGGCGTTACGTCGACATGCGCACGAAGAGTCCCCTGCCGTGGCCGCTCACGAGCTTGCTCGCGGTGCACCTGTTTCCGACGATGCAGGTCTTCCTGCCGTGCATCGCATTGTGGCCCGCGCTCGGCGCGTCCTCACGTGACGTCGGCCCGTTGGACGTCCTCGGGGTTGCCTTCATGGTCGGGGGTGCTGCCCTCGAGTACGTGGCGGACGAACAGATGCGCCGTTTTCGTCGAACCAAACGACCGGGCGAGATCATGCGCACCGGGTTGTGGGCGCGGTGTCGCCATCCGAACTACCTCGGTGAGATCTTGTTCTGGTGTGGCGTCGGTGTGGCGGGTGTCGCTGC
>SXGT01500273.1_pt1 | contig 26298 bp, 18 predicted proteins | sample 3176221 | NCBI WGS metagenome assembly SXGT01 (sample SAMN11356862, study PRJNA531348) | freshwater metagenome | isolation source: freshwater sample F1-120 | place: China: Fuxian Lake, Yuxi | collected 2017-12-25
CTCACCGGTCTTTTGCGAGGCGTTGCCTGCTGGTCTCCTCCCTGTGATTTGGACCTCACCGGTCTTTTGCGAGGCGTTGCCTGCTGGTCTCCTCCCTGTGATTTGGACCTCACCGGTCTTTTGCGAGGCGTTGCCTGCTGGTCTCCTCCCCGTGATTTGGACCTCACCGGTCTTTTGCGAGGCGTTGCCTGCTGGTCTCCTCCCTGTGATTTGGACCTCGCCCGTCGTTTGCGAGGCGTTGCCTCCTCGCCTCCTCGCCTGTAAATCGAACCATGTCACAGTCAGAGGAGACGCCCAAAGGTGTCCCGCAGTTCGGCTGCGCTTGCCAAACAATCCAAGGTTACGGCCCGCTGTCGCGCACCGGCTCGCACTCGTAGAGGGCCCTGCACAGGGCGAGCGCCCGGGGCGAACGGATCCGCCAGTCCAGGCCGTTCATGACGTAGCCGATCGTGAGCTGCTTGACCGGATCGCACCAGCCCAGCGCGCCGCCCATGCCCGCGTGGCCAAAGGATTCGCGCGTGGGGGAGAATGTGGTGGCCTCCTCCTTGAGGAAGCCCTGGGACCAGCCGAGGGGCTTGTGGAGCACCCTGTCGCGCTCCGACCAGCCCTGCCTCGCGTGGAGGGGGAAGAGCGCCTCGGGCCGCAGGTAGCGCCTCCCGTCGTGCGCTCCGCCGGAGGCGAAGGGGAGGTAGGCGCGGGCGACGCCGTCGGCGCTCCCCGTCGCCGAGCCCGACGCGAACTCCGAGCGGCGCATGGGCACGCCGTTGTACTCCGCGAGATCACCCCGGCGCAGGGCGAAGAAGGCCCGGCGCGTCATCGAGCCCCGGGAGAGGACGTCGCGAAGGACGCGCTGCTCGGTGTTGCTCCCGACGACCGCGGAGGCGACGAGCTTGGCCAGCCTGGCGACGAGCTTGGTGGGGTAGAGGGTCGCGACGCGCGCGTCGACCGAGGGCGGGGTGCCCAGAGAGACGTCGGCGCCCAGCGGGTCGAAGAGCTCACGGCGCAGGAAGGTCCCCACGCTCTCCCCCGCGACGCGCTCGAAGAGCTCGCGCGCGTACATCCCGAAGGTGAGCGCGTGGTAGCCCTGATCGGAGCCTGGCTCCCACGAGGGGCGCTGGCGCTCGAGCGCTCGGACGAGGCTCGGGTAGAGCGAGGGCAGCACGCAGTGGTCCAGGGTGAGCGCCTGCTCCAGGCCGATCAGCCCCGCCCTGTGGTTGAACAGGGTGCGGACCGAGATATCCCCCTTCCCGCCCTGAGCAAAGCCAGGCCAGTAGCTGGCCACGGGCCTGTCCCACTCGAGCTTGCCTCGATCCGCGAGCATCGCGAGCGCCATGGCGGTGAGGCCCTTGGTCACCGAGAACACCACGATGCGGGTGTCTTGCTCCCAGGGTCGCCGGAGCGCCACGTCCGCGAGCCCGCCCCACAGGTCGACCACCCGGCGACCCTGGTGGTAGATCGCGAGCCCTGCGCCGATCTCGTCCCCCTCCTGGAGCTGGGAAGCAAAGACGCGGGCCACAGGGGCAAAGCCGTCCGCATAGGTGCCGTGACCCGGAGGGGGGCAGGGGTTCATGGATCGCGCAGCCTAGCACCCGCTCACCAGAGCTTCCGCCTCGCCAGGTGCATGAGCCGCGACGACGGCACAGGAAGCTGCGACGACCCTCCGCAGGGGAGCGGAGGATAGCCCGACGCTTCAGAGCAGCGGTGAGATCAGCCTCGCCGCGGCCTCGGTCAGCCTGACGAACCTGCTCTCGCGCGACAGGAGCTGCTTGTTGACGAGCACAGAATCCCTCAGATCCTCGCGGAAGTGCTCCTCCAGCTCGCCCGCGAAGCTCGTCCCGTAGAGCACCGCCATCACCTCGAAGTTCAGGCGAAAGCTGCGGTTATCCATGTTGGATGTCCCGACGCAGGCGAGCGCCTGATCCACGACCAGGGTCTTCGCGTGCATCATGCGAGGCGCGTACTCGTAGACCCGGCAGCCAGAGGCCAGGAGCTCCTGGTAATAGGTGCGGGCCGCGGCGCGGACCAGGGGCAAATCGCTCTTGGCGGGGACCAGGATATCGACCTTGACCCCCCGCTGGGCCGCCGATTTGAGCGCGGTGAGCATGGGCTCGTCCGGGACGAGGTAGGGTGTGGTGAGCAGCACCCGCTCCCTGGCCGTCGCGATGGCAGAGAAGAGGAAGGCGTGGATGGGGAACACGTCCCGATCGGGGCCCGAGCGCAGCAGCTGCGCCAGGTGATCGCCCTCGGGGAGCTCGGGGAAATACTGGTTCGTCGTGGGGGCTTGCCCGAAGGCGAAGGCCCAGTTCTCGAGGAAGGTGCGCTGGAGATCATGGACGATGGGGCCCTCCACGAGCAGGTGGGTGTCTCGCCACGCCTCGCTTCCAGAGGCGCTCTCGGAGTGGCAACCGGCGACGTTCATCCCGCCGGTGAAGCCGACGCGCCCGTCGACGACGACGATCTTGCGGTGCGTCCTGAAGTTGAAGGAGCTCGCCCACAGCCTGCCCAGGCGAGGCGGGTTGAACCGAGCAAATTTACCGCCCGCCTCCAGGAGAGGCCGGAAGAAGCTCGCCCCGGCCCGGGGAGAACCCGCGGCGTCCACGAGCACCCGCACCATGACGCCCGCCCTGGCCCTCTCGGTGAGCGCGTCGCGTAGCGCCGCGCCGACAGCGTCGTCCTCGAAGATGTAATACTCGACGTGGACGTGGTGTCTGGATTGGCCAATAGCGTCCAGGATGGCGCGGTAGACCTCGTCGCCCGAGCGGTAGATCTGGACCCGGGTGGCCGTGGTGGCCGGCGTGTGCTGGGTGCTCACGCCTATCGCCATCAGCTGGCCCAGCTCGGGGGGGATGCGCCGCTCGGGGATCTTGGCGAGGGCCCGGGTCACCGCGACCCGCCTGTCGCGGTAGCGGAGCTTGCGCCGCAGGAGCCGGCGTGGGCCGAAGAGCACATAGAGCGGAATGCCGACCACGGGCAGGAGGGCGAGCCCGAAGATCCAGGCGAGCGTGGACACGGGCGAGCGCCGCTCCTGGACGATCCAGACGCTGAGGCCGATCACCCAACATGTCTCGACGATCGCGAAGAGCGTGCCGAGGTGAGCCCAGATCACGAGCATTTTCTTCGTGGTGCGCGGCCCTCAGGGCGCGGCGCGCACTCCCCTTGCGTCCCCGAGGGCCAAGAGCACCTCCCCGAGCATGCGCCCTCGATCCTCGATGTTCTCGGGGGTCATCACCGCGCGCAGGGTCCAGGCCAGGGCCGTGGTGTACCTGGCGTTGCCCGTCAGCCTTGCCAGCCTGGCGAAGAAGCGCACCGCCCACGCGTTCTCGTCGAGCGGCATCCTCCGGCGCTGGAACACGCCGACCGCGTCGGGATCGCGGCTCTGCGCGTAGAAGCCGCCGTGGGCCGGGTCCCAGAGGTCCTTGAGCAGGCGCGAGGCGATGCCCTCCGCCGCCTCGAGGAGAGCCGGATCCTTGGTGATCGAGTGGAGCCTGAGGAGCCCGAAGCCGAAGACGGCGTTGTCGGCCAGGAAGACCACCGGCGCGTCCTTGCGCGCGTCGTGGGAGAGCCCGCCGCTCGCGTTGGCGTGGGTCGCGATCACCCGGGCCGCCGCCTCCCTGGCGCCCGCCAGCGCCCTCGCGTCCCCGGTGGCCTCGTGGAAGGTGACGTAGGCCGCGATCCCGAGGCCGTTCTCTCGAGGGTAGTCGTGAGCGTCGACCCGAGGTACGCCGAGGGCCCGGCGCTCCCTGTCCCCCAGCGCGTAGTACTCGTGGCCTGTCATGTAGGGCTTGCCCGGCTCGTGGGCGTTGAGATCCGCGTCCTGGGTGGCCCCGAAGACGCCTCCTGCTCGGAGGAAGCCCTCCATGTACGAGAAGAGCGCCTCGGCCCTCTCGAGGTGGCGGCGGTCCCTGGTGAGCGCCCAGGCCTCGGCGTAGTTCTCCAGGGCAGGCGCCTGGAAGGTCATCAGCTTCTCGAAGTGAGGCGTCTGCCAGGTGGCGCCCTCCGAGTACTGGTAGATCCCGCCCCACACCGGATCGAGCAGGGCGGCCTGCTTCTCGAGGGTGAAGAGCGCCCTGGCTCGAGCGTCGCCGTTGCCGCGCTGGGCCTGGCGTAGCAAGTGGGCGTTGTTCCAGCCGAGCGGCGCCTTCTGGAAGGTGCCCCAGCCGCCCTCCCTGGGGTCGTCGACCCCGGCGAGGCGCGCCTCCCTCGTCGCCTCGAGCGAGGCGAGCTCCCCGTCCGTGAGGGCGCCAGAGCCCTCGCGAGGGACGGCGATCCTCGAGGCCGCGGCGGCGTTCTTTGCCCCGCCGGCCACCAGCTCCTCGAGCACCGCGAGCAGGCGATCGGGTGGGAGATAACCGCGGAACGCCCCGAGCTCCTCGCCCTCGGGCGAGAAGAGCACGGTGGCGGGCCAGCCGTAGTCGGCATAGCGCTCCGCGATGTCCGGGCGGGCGTCGATATCGACCTTGGTGGCGACGAAGCGACTGGCCAGGAGCGCCCTCACCCGGTCATCGTGGTAGGTGGTGGCTTCCATCACGTGGCACCAGTGGCACCACTCGGCGGCCCCGTCCAGCAGGACGAAGCGCCCCTCCTTGCGGGCTCGGTCAAAGGCGGGCTTGCCAAAATCCTGCCACGGGAGCGAGTCCCCCCTGGGCGCCCCCGAGGGCGCCCGGGGCTGGCCAGCGGAGCCAGGACCTGGTCCCCTTTCCCCACCCCCGTGCACCCCAGGAGGGAGGGGACGGGACGGGACGGGACGGGACGGCGCGCACGCCACGGCGAGCAGCGAGGCGAGCAGGAGGGCAGGGGAGGCGCGCATGGCCCGAGTCTACGCAGAGACAAGGCCGCCCGGGTCCATCTCGTGGGTGAGCCTGGCTCGAGCGCGAGGTAGGGCGTGCCCCCGCGAAAATCGAACACCGGCCAGCCGGGAACGAAAGCGCTTGCATTAACTTGGTAACCAAGTAACCTTCCTGGTGTGAGAGCCGTCGAGGACCTGGAGGTTTCCCCGTTCCGCCCGGTGCGCCGAGGGCACGCCGCCGAGGAGGTCTTCGATCAGCTCGTCGCCGCCATCCTGCGTGGGGAGCTCGAGGCCGGCGCTGCGCTCCCTCCCGAGCGCCTCCTCGCGGAGCGCTTCGGGGTGTCGAGGATCATCGCCCGTCAGGCGGTGCATCGCCTGGCCGAGCTGGGCATCGTGCGGGTGCGCCAGGGCGGCTCGACGATCGTGCTCGATTTCAACGCCGCTCACGATCTGCGGATCATCGAGCTCTTTTACAGGCTCGGCCCCTATACCCCCGACGACGTGAGGGACATCAACGAGCGCCAGATCCTCCACGGGCACTCCCTGCTCCAGATCGCCCAGAGAAGGGCCACCCCGGAGCACCGGGAGCGGATCGGCGCGATCGCCATGGCCTACGCCGAGGGGGGGGCGAGCGACGCCGGGCTATCCGACTTCGAGAGGCGCTTCTGGGGGGCGGTCGCCGAGGCGGGGGGCAATCGCCTCTATATCTTCGAGGTCAACTGGTGGTACCGCCTGCTCGAGAGGCAGCCGCTCGCCCGCCATCAGATCTTCGCTGCCCCCGCCGCGCGCGCGATGTTCTTCCGCGAGTTCGTGCGCCGCCTCCATGCGGGGGAGGACGTGGCCGCGTTCTACCTGGCCGCCACACGCCCCATCCTGGAGGCGCTCTCCACGCGCGAAGTGTCTCGTCCTCGCCCCGCTCGCACCCTTAATGAACATCCAAGGAAAAAGCCATGAAACGCCTTGCTGCCGCGCTCCTTCTCGCCCCCCTCGTCGCTGTCCTCGCCTGCTCCGGGAGCTCGGCCCCCGAACCCACCTCGGGCGCTCCCGGCGCCCCCGGCGCCCCGCTGGCCGGGGGCCCGAAGACCGTGACGTTCACGATGAACACCACCATCAAGGCAGGGGCGGAGGCGCATAAATGCCAGTTCGTGGCCATGCCCGAGGGGAGCGCTTACGTGGTCGCGTCCAGCCACGAATACACCGTGGGGAGCCATCACCTCCTGCTCTTCCGCACGGATCTCTCCAGCATACCCGAGGGGATGGACAAGCTCCAAGACTGCTACGAGACCGGCGGCGACAGCGTGATGAGCCACGTGCGAGGCATCGTCTACGGGGCGCAAGAGCCCAAGGCCGAGTCCAGATTTCCGAAGGGCGTGGGCCTCCCCACGCTCTCCAAGGAGGTCTTCCTCTTTCAATCGCATTACCTGAACTCGGGGGCAAAGGATCTGGACGCCAAGGTCACCGTGAACCTGGAGGTGACCGACGGGGCCGACGTCACCCAGAAGGCCGGGGTCCTCTTCTTCTATGATCCCTTCATCCACGTGGGGGCGGGCCAGAAGGCGCGCGCCTCCATGCGCTGCGCCATCAGGAACGACATCACCCTGCTCACCGCGGTGTCGCACTATCACAAGCGGGGAACCGAGTACTCGGCGTTCCTGGATTTGCCGAACGCCCCCCTCTCGACCACCCCTTTTTATACCTCCAACGCCTGGGACCACCCCGACTCGCTGAGGCAGACGATGCAGATACCGGCGGGCTCCCGTATCCGCTTCGGCTGCGGCTACGACAACACCAGGGGCACCAGGGAGTACTTCCAGGGCCAGAGCGCCGAGGACGACGAGATGTGCATGTTCACCGGGGTCTACTACCCGGACATGGGACTCTCCGACAATTTTTGCATGAATGAGCCTGACATGTTCGGGACCGGCAAGGCCACCTGCAGGGAGACGCAGGACTGCGTCCAGGCCTGCCCGGCGGGCTCCGCGCCCAAGCTGGGCGCCGCCTCGGGGGGCAAGGTCGATCCCTGCTGGCAGCGCTGCTTCGTGGCCTCTTGCCCCAGCGCGGCGGCCCCGCTCCTCAAGCAGTTTTCGTGTATCCAGAGCAAGTGCAAGGAGGCGTGCGCCAGCGCGGGCAGCCCTCAGTGCGCCAGCTGCGCGATCGGAAGCTGTCCGGCCGAGGTGTCCTCGTGTCAGGCGCAAGCATGCAACTGAGGCCAGGGACACGTTCTCTGGCGAGGGCGCTCGGCGCGCCTCAGTAAGCGACCGGCGTGTACGGGCAGCGCGCCCGCTCGGCGGCGCAGTTCGTCGGCCGGGGGCCCGGCATGCAGTTGATGAACGAGGGGCAGTCGGAGGGCTGCTGGCACCCGCAGCCGCAGGCGTTGCTGAAGTAGGTGGTCCCCGGCTCGCACGCGAAGCGAATGACCGCGCACTGGGCCGGGCTGTTGCCGACGTACTTGTTGTTGGGCTCGTTGGCGGGATTGCACAAGCAAGCCCTCTTGGTGCACCCGACCAGCCCGCCCGAGCCACATGTGCAGGTGTTGCAGCCGTCTGTGGAGGGGAAAGAATCCCCCTGGTTGTAGGTGTTGCCACCATAGGTGCAGGTGGACAGGCAGGCCCGCTCGGTGCACGCGACGGCGCCCCCCGCCGAGCAGGTGCAGGTATTGCAGCCGTCCGTGGAAGGGAAGGACTGCCCCTGGGTATAGGTGTTGCCGCCGTAGGTGCAGGTGGACGGCGGACAGGCCCTCTTGGTGCACGCGACAGCGCCGTTGGCCATGCACGTGCAGGTGTTGCAGTCGTCCCGGAAGGTCTGCCCTACCCGGTAGGTGTTGCCCTCGTGGGTGCAAGCGCGGACGCACTGAGCCCTCCGGCCTCGAGCCTCGCAGACAGTACCGGGCGCGCAGAGCACGGCCGCGCACGGGTTCCGACCGCCGGCCCTGAGCTCCTCCTCGCTCGAAGCGGTATCTTCCTCCTCGTCGACCGCAGCGGCCGAACAACCGACGACAAGGAGACCGGACAGGGACAGCAGGACCAGGAGGGAACGAGTGCTCATGTGCGGCCTGGTAGCACTGTATGCGCCGCGCGCAAGGGCAATCGCCTCGTCGGTCCGCGCGGTCGACGAGGCGAAGCGCTGGGAGGCGACCTCCACCTGGAATAGAGTCGAGGCGTGGACCGGAGGAGCTTTCTCACGCAGGCGCTCGCGGGCGCGGCCGTCGCCGCCTGCACGACGCGCAGCGAGGACCCCCCCGCCGACGCGGGCGGAGGCGTCCCGCAGTCCCTGGACGCCTTCGTGAAGGAGCAGCTCGAGCTCGCCAGGCTGCCTGGGCTGTCCGCCGCGATCGTCAAGGGGGGCAGGCTGGCGCTCCTCCGCCATTACGGCATGGCGGACATCGAGGCCGGGCGGCCCGTCCAGGACGACACGGCGTTCTTCCTGGCGTCGCTCTCCAAGACGACGACCGGCGCCGCGGCCATGATGCTCGTGGAGGCGGACAAGCTCGCCCTGGACGAGGACGTTAATACCTATTTGCCATTCAAGGTCAGGAACCCGAAATTTTCGGACCAGCGCATCACGGTGCGCCACCTCTTGACGCACACCTCGGGTATCCACGAGACCGGCGCTCACCTGCTCCGCCTCTCCAGGCCCGGCGATCCGACGCTGTCCCTCCAGGGTCTGCTCGAGCCTTACCTCGTCCCCGGCGGCGCCACCTACGTCGAGGGCGAGAGCTACGGGGCGAGCGCGCCAGGGACCCTCTTCCTCTATTCGAACTTCGGCGCTGCGCTCGTGGGGCTGATCATCGAGCGGGTGGGAGGAAGATCCTTTGCCAGGTTCATGCGGGAGGAGCTCTTCGCCAGGCTTGGCCTGGGCGGTACGTCCTTCTTGCTGGGGGATCTGGACCCTGGCAAGGTCGCCACGCCCTACACCTTCGTGAGCGGCAAGGGCCAGGTGGCGGAGCCCCAGTCGAGCGTCCCTTACCTCCCGGCCACGGCGCTGCGCACCCCTGCGAAGGAGCTCTGCCGCTTCCTCCTGGCCATCGCTCGAGGCGGCGAGATCGACGGGATACGCATCCTCTCGCAGGCCAGCGTCGCGGAGATGACACGGGTCCAGGTGCCCGCGCGAGAGAAGGGCAACGACATCGACGGCCAGGGCCTGCTCTGGGAGCACCGCGTCGTCGCCGGAGCCCGGTGTCTTGGGCACGGGGGGAGCTATTTCGGCACCTCGACCCGTATGCACATGCGCGCGGACGGGCTGGGGGTGATCACGCTGGCCAACGGGGACGTGCACCTGCGCCTCTCGCGCACGAGGGCCGAGGAGCTGGCTGCCTACCAGGCGATCGAGGCCAGGCTCTTCGCCGAGGGCGAGCGGCTCTGAGGGCCGGGCGCCGGAGAGCGTCCTCGAACAGACGCCCGCCCATCCTCCTGCTGGCTCGCGTGGAGCGCGCTTGCCGGTCCTGCGCGCGCCGCCTACGCTCGTTCGCCCGCCATGCTCCGACCCCTCGCCGCGCTCGCCGCCCTCGCCCTCGCCGCCTGCGACGGCCCTCGCGCCGCGGCCCCTCCCGCGCCACCCGCCGCGCCCGCCGCTTCACCAGGCGCGCCCTCCGCGCCCTCCGCGCCCTCCGCGCCCTCCGCGCCGACCGACCCGCTCACCTCCATCCTCGGAAAACCCTGCTCCGAGCCCCAGATCTCGCAGGAGCGCTGTCGCTTCTGCGACCGCAACGACCGGATCGCGGGCATCGTGATCCCGGCCGACCATCTCCACCTCGACGGAGCGCCCGGTATTTTCCGCCAGCTCCCCCCCTCGGGCTCGGATCCCCGGAAGCTCGTCGTCACCATGGCCGCGACCCCCGACCTCCTCCGCGCGCAGGTGTTCACCTGCTACGGCTGCCGCCGCGCGCTCGGCTGGGGCCTCGTGCTCTCCTTCGCTTCGCTCCGCGACCTGTCTCCTGCACTCCGGGCCGATCTGCAAACCGCCCTCGGCTATGCGGCGACCCCGCTACTCGATGGGCGGGATGGGCTCGTGGCCGCGAGCGCCACCGATCCGAGCCGCGACGAGCTCTCGTGCGCGGGCCGGGTGCGGCGCTGATCGAGGCGAGGATGCCGTTTGGGTTAGCATCCCGCCCCGAGGAACCCATGACCGCCAGGCCCCCGACGCTCGTGTCCGACGCCCTCGTCGATTTCCTTCTCTACGAGGTGCTCGACGCGACCTCGCTCACCAGGCTCCCGGCCTTCGCCGACCACGGCCGCGACACCTTCGATCCATGGCTCGCCACCTGCCGCCGCCTCGGGCAAGATCTGCTGTTTCCCGCGTACAAGGCCATGGACGCCGAGCCCCCGAGGCTCGAGGTCGGCGAGGTGCGGGTCCACCCCCGGATGCACCTTCTCTGGAGGGAGCTCGTCAAGGCGGGCGTCATCGCCTCGGCCAGGCCCTTCGAGGTGGGCGGCCAGCAGCTCCCGCTCACCGTCGCCACCTTCGCCAGCGCCTACCTGATGGCAGGTAACCTCTCCGCGTACGCCTTCGCGGGGCTCACCGCGGGAGCGGCGCACCTCATCGAGGCCTTCGGCGACGCGGACCTCAAGGAGAGGTTCATGAGGCCCATGTACTCGGGCGAGATCACCGGGACCATGGCGCTCACGGAGCCCCAGGCTGGCTCCAGCCTGGCCGACGTGCAGACCCGGGCGACCCCCACGGTCGGGGGCCACTACCTGGTGAGGGGCTCCAAGATGTTCATCTCCGCCGGAGATCATGATCTCACGGAGAATATCGTCCACCTGGTGCTGGCAAGGATCGAGGGCGCCCCCCCGGGTACCCGGGGCATCTCGCTCTTCGCGGTGCCGAGGCTCCGGACCTCGGACCGGGGAACCCCCGTGAAGAACGACGTGCACGTGTCCGGCATGGTCCACAAGATGGGCTGGCGAGGTGTGCCCAGCCTGGCCCTCTCCTTCGGCGACGCGGGGGACTGCCACGGCTGGCTCGTGGGCCCTCGTCACCAGGGGCTGCGCTGCATGTTCCAGATGATGAACGAGGCCCGCATCATGGTGGGCCTCAACGCAGCGGCCACCGCCTCGGTCGCGTACCACGAGTCGGTGCGCTACTCGCTCGAGCGGCGCCAGGGCCGGCCCCTCGGCGTCGACGACCCGATCCGGCCCCCCGTCGAGATCGCCGCTCACCCCGACGTGCGCCGCATGCTCCTCCGCCAGAAGGCCATCGTGGAGGGGGCGCTCTGCCTGCTGGGCGTCACCGCCCGGTATGCGGATCTCGCGGAGCACTCGAGCGACGCCGTCACGAGGGAGCGCTCCAGGCTCCTTCTCGATCTGCTCACGCCCATCGCCAAGACATTCCCCGCCGAGAGGGGCTTCGAGTCCAACGCGCTCGCCCTGCAGATCCATGGCGGCTACGGCTACTCGAGCGAGCTCCTCGCCGAGGCCTGGCTCCGCGATCAGAAGCTCAACTCCATCCACGAGGGCACGAGCGGGGTCCAGGCCCTCGATCTGCTGGGGCGCAAGGTCCTGGGCGGAGGAGGGGCGGCGCTGGTGGCGCTGCGCGAGGAGGTGCTGGCGGATCTCGGGGAGGCGGAGGGCGCCGGCCTCCCGAGCGCCAGGGTGGCCAGGGTCCATGAGGCGCTCGAGCAGATCCTGGCCCTCACCCGGACGCTCGCCGAGCGGGGCGCAGGGGGCGACGCCGAGGGCATGCTCGCCCACGCGACGGACTACCTGGAGGCCTTCTCCATCGTGATCATCGCCTGGATGTGGACCAAGATGGCGACCCGGGCGGCGCCGAGGGGGGACGATCTCGCCCACGGCATCGAGCACGCAGCCCGCTACTGGAGCGCCGCCGAGCTGCCCAGGGTCCCCGCGCTGGTGGCGCTTTGCCAGAGCGGCGATCGCAGCTACCTGGACCTCCGCCCGGAGGGCCTCTGAGCCGGGCCCCTCCCTCGGGACTTTCCCGCCAGCCCTGGATCGCTCTACCTTGCACCGCCATGAAGATCCTGGTCACGGGTGGAGCTGGCTTCATCGGATCCCACCTCGTCTCGAGGCTCGTCCGCGAGGGCCATGGAGTCCGGGTCATGGACAACCTCACCACGGGGAAGAGGGAGAACCTCGCCCCGGTCGCCGGTGACGTGGAGCTGATCGTGGGGGACGTGCGCGACCTGGAGGCGACGCGAAGGGCGTCGCAGGGCGTCGAGCTGGTGTTCCACGAGGCCGCGATCGTGAGCGTCCCCTACTCCGTCGAGCACCCCGAGGAGACGCTGGCGGTCAACCTGACGGGCACCCTCAACGTGCTCCTCGCGGCGCGCGACGCCGGCGCCAGGCGGCTCATCTTCGCGTGCTCCGCGGCCGTGTACGGTGAGGATCTCGAGCTCCCCAAGAAGGAGAGCATGAAGCCCGCGCCCGTGTCCCCCTACGGGGTCGAGAAGATCGGCGGTGAGCAGTACCTCCACGTCTTCTCCAGGCTCTTCGGGCTGGAGACCGTCTCGCTGCGCTACTTCAACGTCTTCGGGCCTCGCCAGGATCCTTCCTCGCCCTACTCGGGCGTCATCAGCATCTTCGCCGATCGCATCCTCGGCGGTCGCCCGATCACGATCTTTGGCAACGGCCTCCAGACCCGGGATTTCGTCTACGTGGACAACGTCGTCGACGCCAACCTCCTCGCGGCCGCGAGGGAAGGGGTCTCCGGGCGGGCGTACAACATCGCGTGCGGAGCGAGGACGACCTTGCTCGAGCTGGCCGAGCAGATGGGCGAGGTCTCCGGCAGATCCGTGTCGATCGCCCACGCTCCCCCCCGCCCTGGCGACGTCCAGGACTCGTTCGCCGACATCTCTCTGGCCAGGGAAGAGCTCGGGTATGCGCCGCTCGTCCCCGTCAAGGAGGGGCTCGGGCGCCTGCTGGCTTCCCTCGCCCCCCCGACCCCGCTCCTCGAAGGTGGCTTTCCCTGAAAAGGTTGTCCGGGGTGGGGGCTTCTTGGTATCTTTTGGGGCTGGCCGTGTATTTTTCTTCGTCCCCAACGTCATGAACAGCCACCGCGGATCGTTTGTCGACTTCGTCGAGCGTCGCGTTGGAACGACGGTGAAGGAGAAGTGGCGCATCGACGCCCTGCTCGGCACCGGCGGCATGGCCGCGGTGTATGCGGCGACCCACCGCAACGGATCGCGCGTGGCGCTGAAGATGCTCCACCCGACCATGTCGATGGATCCAGCGCTCACGGCGCGCTTCCGCCGCGAGGGCTACGTCGCCAACACCGTGAACCACCCCGGCGTGGTCCGCGTCCTGGATGACGACATCTCGGAGGACGGCTCCGTCTTCCTGGTCATGGAGCTCCTGGAGGGCGAGACCGCGGATGCACGCGCCAACCGCCTGGGCGGGCGGCTGCCGCTCAAGGACGCGATCCTGGTCATCGACGCCCTCCTCGACGTGCTGGTCGCGGCCCACGCGGTCGGCGTCGTGCACCGCGACATCAAGCCGGAGAACGTCTTCTTGACGAAGGATCGCCTCGTCAAGGTGCTCGATTTCGGCATCGCCAGGCTACGCGACGCGACCCGCCCCTCGGCCTTCAGCACCAACGAGGGCACGCTCCTCGGGACCCCGGCCTTCATGCCCCCGGAGCAGGCCAGGGGCAGGATCGAGGAGGTCGACGCCCTGTCGGACGTCTGGTCGGTGGGCGCCACGGGCTTTGCGCTCATCTGCGGCGAGATCGTCCACAACGCGTCGACCCCCAACGAGATCATGATCTTCTCGGCGACGACCCCTCCCCGGTCGCTCGCCGTCCCAGCCCCCACCACCCCTCGCGCCGTCGTGGAGGTCATCGACAAGGCTCTCTCCTTCGAGAAGGTCCAGCGCTGGTCGAGCGCCAAGGCGATGCAGCACGCCCTGCGGCAGGCGGCGTTCCAGGGGGGGCAGCTCAGCATGCCCCCTCCGCCCACGGACAGCATCGAGGCAGGTGTCGGGGGCTTTGCGCCGGTAGGGTCCACCTCGTCGGGCGCCTATGCGCCCGTGAACATCCCACCCACGCCCCCCAACTCCAAGCTGGTCACGCTCCCGCCTCACTCGGGCCACGCCACGGTCGAGGGGGTGGCTTACACCGACGGCGGCAAGCGAAAAAATGCCCTCTTCGCCGCGACCCTGGTCGGGGTCGCCATCGTGGCCGCCACCACGGCCGTGGTCGTCTCCAAGCGCATCGACGCGTCCAACGCCGCTCACCCCGGCACAGTGTCAGCTCCGCTCCCGTCGGCCCCCGCGGCTCCCCGGGAAGTCGTGGCGCCCTCGACCATGATCACCCCCGCCCCTCCCCCCACCGGCGACAACAGCATCGACTTCGGGGACATCGACGACGCAGGGATGCCAAGGAGCCCGACTCCCCATCGCCCCAGGGTGCGCGACGCCGGGGATCTCGCCTCGGGCGAGGCAGGAGCCACCCCGCTCAAGGACTCCAGGGACACCGCGGACGCCGCGGCCTTCCCCAGGGCCGGCGGGGACGGGGGCAAGGCTGCCGAGCCTCCGTCCGTTGCCCCGTCCGTCGCCCCATCCGTCGCCCCGTCCGTCGCCCCGTCCGCCGAGCCACCTCGAACCAGCCCCAAGGATCCCGAGAAGCCGCCTAGCTTCTGAGGGCTTAGGGCGGGAGGACTCGGACGTCCAGGTTCCATGGCCCGGCAGCGCCCGAGAGCCCGTCCACCTGCACCCAGTAGGTGCCCGTCTGGAGGCTCAAGTCCAGGAAGCTCCTGGGCCCTCGAAAACCGACGTAGCAGGCGTTGGGGACCTCGATGCCAGGGCAGGTCGCGCCCTGGCGGAGGTCCAGGATCGTGGCGTAGACCGAGCCGTCCATGTTCAGCACCACCCGGCGAGGGGAGGGGAGGGCGAGCTTCAGGATCTGATCGCCAGCGCCGTTGGGGGGGCCGCCGGGGGTGTCGCAGCCGGCCGAGAAGTTGGGGTTGGCCGTCTGGGTGTCGCCGGTGAAGAAGCCCCCCTCGACGGGGATGGTGGCGGCGTTCGGACAGCCGGCGGCACCGGTCACCTGGGTGGCGGGAACCGTGGGGCGCACCAGCACGGTGAGGGACGCGTTCTGGCCTCGCTCGTCGGCCACGACCACCCGGTAGGTCCCGGCGGGGAGGGCCCGCCTGGAGATGCGCACGGGCGTGGTGTCCTTGGCGCAGAGCAGGACGTCGGCCTTGGTGCAGCCGACGCCGTTCAGAGAGACGGCGCCGAGCTCGTTCGAAGGGAAGCGGCCCACGATCATCACGTCGCTGGGCTGGGTGAGCGTGAGATCGTAGGCCGCCGAGGGGCCTCCGGGGAGGCACCCGTTCTTGATCTCGTCCTGGCCAGAGAGATCGATCGCGATCGCGCCGTTCACGGGGGCCGGAGGAGGGGACGCGCAGGTGCCGTTGGCCGGAGGAGAGGTCGGCGGAGAGGCTCGCACCACGACGCTCGCGTCCAGCGCGGCGGTGCCTGCCACGGTGAGCACGTGGGTGCCCGCAGGTAGGTTGCGGGCGAGCAGAGGGGGCAGGGAGCCCTTGCGGCAGCCCCGCTCGGCGGCGCACGTCGGATCGCGGAAGGACACGACGGGCTCGCCCGAGCCCCGGAGGACCGAGGCGTGGATCCGCACGTCCCTGGGCTCGGTGAGGGTGAGCGCGTAGGTGAGCTCGCCCGTCTCGGAGGCGCACTCGCTCGCCAGATCCTTGCTGGCGTCGACGATCTGGGCGACGAAGGGGACCTCGAGGGCGATGGGCTGCGGCGAGGCGCAGCCCTCGTTCGAGGGAAGGGGCGTGCCGGGCGACAGCTCGACGGACAGCTCGATCGAGGTCTCGCCCTGGGTGGTCACGACGACGTGGTACACGCCGGGGCGGACGCTGCGGGCCCTGGCCCTGGCCACGGGGGAGAGTTTGGTGTGGCCGCAGGCCAGCTCGGACGCCGTGACCCCGCACTGCGTCTGGATCGCCACGGCCGTGTCGCCGCTGGGCGAGCTGGCCCACACCTCGAGATCGCGCGGCGGATCGCCGGCGCTTCCCGGGACGGTCACCGCGACGACCACGTCCCTGGAGGCGCCGGGAATCTCGACGCTGCAGGTCGGGTTGAAATCGCGCTTGGCCGCCGCCGTACTGAGCGAGAAGAGGCCCGGCGCGGTCACGGAGAGCGCGGTCTGGCAGGTGTCGTTCTGAGGGGACGAGCACGGCAGCTCGTCGATGCGGCGGTTGCAGTTGTCGTCCTTGCCGTTGCCGCAGATCTCGACGCGCTTGCTGCCCAGCGAGGGGTCCAGATCGTCGCAGTCCGTCCCGCCGGTGCAGTGGTCGTCGGCCTCGCCGTCGCCGTCGATGTCGCGGGGCTTGGACTCGCACGCCTTGCTCTCCTCGACGCAGCGGTTCACTGTGCACGAGCTGCCGTCGGCGCAGGTCACGGGCTCGCCGGGGCGGCAGCCAAGCCGGGGGACGCAGCGCTCCCGCCCGTTGCAGTAAATGGCGTCGGCGCAGAGGGAGTCGTCCGGGGCGTTGCGGCAGCGCCCGATCGCCGGATCGCAGCGATCGAAGGTGCAGGCGATCCCGTCGTCGCACTGCGCCGTGTCGGTGCAGGGGCCTCCCAGGGTGGGATCCGTGGACGGGCCGGCCTCCGAGGCGTCCACGGCCGCGGAGGCCTCCGCCCCCGCCTCGAAGCGGGTGACCGTGAGGTCGGGCACCGTCGAGTCGCAGGCCCCCGCGGAGCCCAGGCCTAGCGCGAGCGCCAGCGCGAGCGCGAACGCGGTGGGGAGAGTCTGGCCTGGCTTCACGATACGCGAGCGTAGCACCGAAGACAGTGGTGTTCTCGGTGCCCTGCCAGGTACCCTGGCGGAGGTCCAAGGTCTCGAAGGCGACGCAGGCATGGTGGAGGGAGCTCTCGAACAGTTTGGCGGCTACCGCGTGGTGCGGCGCATCGCCACGGGTGGCACGTACGACGTGCTGCTCGGCAAGGCCGAGGGGACTCCCGGCTTCGAGCGCTTCGTCGCGCTCAAGATCCCGCTCGCCCGTCACCAGGGCGACGCGGCCTTCGTCCGGAGGTTCGCCAGCGAGGCCACGGCCTACGCTCGACTCTCGCACGGCTCCATCGCGTGCCTCTTCGATCTCTTCTCGCAGGGCGGTCAGCTCGTCATGGCCGTCGAGTACGTCGACGGCGTCCCTCTGGGGGCCCTCGTCGCGGCGCTGAAGGGGCTGGGCGAGCCGCTCCCGGATCGCGCGGCGCTCTACGTGGCCGAGCGCGTCTTCGATGCGCTGGCCACGGCCCACGAGCTCACCGACGCGAACGGCCACCCGACGCCCGTCCTCCACCGGAACCTCAACCCGTCCGGCATCCTGGTGGGGTGGAACGGTGACGTCAAGCTCTCCGATTTCGGCATGACCCGAGGGGCCGGGGTGGGCGAGGACGTCGTCGCGGGCGTGTTCGGCTACCTCGCGCCAGAGCAGCTCGATCGAGAGGAGCTCGGGCCTCCGACCGACGTGTACTCCGCCGCCATCGTGCTCTGGGAGCTGCTCGCTCGTCGCAAAGCGATCCTCAGGATCTCGGACGCTGGCAGCGGCTCTGCTCGAGCCATAGCCGAGCCGCGCCTCCCTTCCCTCGACGTGATCCGGCCGGATCTCGACAGGCGCCTGAGGGAGCTGCTCACGCTGGCGCTCGAGCCGGATCTCGCCAAGCGCGTGGTCACGGCGGCGAGCATGGCTCGCGTGCTGAGGGATCTGGTCGCGCAGTCCTCGGGAAAGTCGGAGCTCCTCTCGCTGCTCCAGCAGATCCGCAAGGCGCACCGGAGCAAGAAGGCTCACCTGTCGCTCCCGTGGCTCGAGAAGGACGTCCAGCAGGCGACGGCCGCCGGCACGTCGCCAAGAACCGACACGCGCGGCGCTCCTTCGTCGTCGTCCCAGCCTCTGTCCAGGAGGCCGGCCGCCATCGACGAGTGGGAATGGGGCCCCGGGGGCAGCCTCGACCTGGACTCGCTCTTCAAGGAGATGGATCTCACCCAGACCAAGGAAAATCGCACCTTTCCGCTGCCCGTCAGGTCAGGGTCCAAGGGTCAGCCCAAGGGCTCCAACGACCTCACGCTCAACGCGGTCGGCGTCGCTGCCTTCTCCGATGCCTTGCTCGCGGCCAGGGCGTCCAAGAGCGCGGAGGAGTCGGTGATGCAAGCCACCGTGCCCCAGGGCAAGTTCGAACTCCCCAGCCACGCGAGGCCCACCGAGCGGCGGATCCTCGCGGAGGAGCCCACGGTCGCCTCCCGAGCCCCGTCCGTCGAGCCCGGGTCCGACGCGGCCCGAGGCGTGGAGGGCGGGGAGTCGGTCGGCTCGCTGGACTCCGGCGACTTCGTCGCCGAGGCGCCCTTGCCCGTGATCCCCGAGGCGCCGCCGGTCCTCGCCCCTGCTCCGCCGCCGATGGCCCCCCTGCTCCCCCGCGCCACCCTGAGGCTCCCGGGGCTCTTGCCCGCCCCGGGCGTCGACATGCCCGTCGTCCGTATGCCGCCGGACATCCCCGTCTTCGAGCCGCGCTCCGAGCTTCCGTCGATCGAGCCCCAGCTCGCCCCCGGCGGCTCCTGGTCGGTCGCCGGGGATTACCCGAGCCTCGCCGCGGACGCCTTCCCGCCGAGGGGGCCGTCGCGCGACAGAGCGTCCGATCCGCTCGAGGATCTCGCTGCGGACGCCTTCCCGCTGAGGGGGCCGTCGCGCGACAGAGCGCCCGATCCGCTCGAGGAGACGCTCCTCTCCGAGGCCGTGCAGCCTCTGCCCTCGCCGGCGGCCGAGGTTGCCCCTTCGTCCGTGAAGCCCCCCGGATCCGAGAGGCTCGCCGAGCCTTCGGAGCCCTTGGCGTCGGCCCCTCCCGTGCAGGATACACCCATCGAGCCCGAGACCGGCGAGGACGGCATCCCGGTCGACAGGACCCCACCCTGGCGACGGATCCTGATCGCGCTGGTCTTTGTGGGCTGCGCGGCGGGTCTGTACGTCGCCTGGGCAAGGAACGTGGCCCCCCCGGGTGGCAAGGATCCTGGGGTCAACGAGCTCGTCCCCACGCCCTCGGCTCCTCCCGCTTCCGCGGCGCTGGTTCCGTTCGAGCGCCCGCTGCCGTCCTCGTTCCCGGCAGCGGAGGCGGACGCTGAGGCGTCCGACGGCGAGCCCGCGTCCGCCGCTCCCTCGTCCGCGCCTTCGGCGTCGGCTTCGGGGCTCACGCCGAAGGCGAACACGGCGATCCTCGAGACCGCGGGAGCGGCGCCCAACCACAGGATCTTCTTCGACGGGCGTGTCGTCGGAGAGACTCCGCGCCCCGTCGAGGTGCCGTGTGGGACTCACACCGTGCAGCTGGGGAGCGCGGGCAAGGTGCGCACCCTCGAGCTGCCCTGCGGACGGGAGCTGTCCGTGACGGACCACTGAAGGTCGGCGCTCTAGGGACCGCCTGCGTCGAGCAGCCCCGGCGCCGAAGGACCCTTGCCCTGAAAATAGTCCCAGAAGAGGGTGGCCCACTCCGCGCCGCCCTTGTCGGTCGGGTGGATGTGATCGCCGGCCCTCTTGAGCGTGAGCTTGCTCGAGTCGAAGAACTTGCACGGGGCCGAATGATCGCGGATGACCGCCACGATCCCGCTGTCGGGCTTCCAGGTGGGCGGGCCGATCCAGTAGCACTCGCGGGGGGCGATCTTCTTGGCGATGGTCTCCACGTGGCCCGAGAAGGTCTGGGGGAAGGGGACGAACACGTCGTTCGCGCCGAGCGTCAGGATCACGATGTCCGGCTTGTGCCTGTCGAGGAGGCTCTTGAGCTTCCCGGTCCTGGCGAAGGTGGCGACCGATACGCTCACCTCGTAGTCCCTCACGAACTTCGCGCCCTCGGCCTTGAAGCGAGCGCCCAGGGCCTTGGTCAGCCCTCCGTCGCCACCCACCATCGAGTCTCCCGCGTGGAGCACGACCTTGCCCGCGAGGACACGAGGCGGGGGCGCGTCGACCGGGGCGTCGACCGGGGCGTCGGCGTCCCTGGCATCGCCCGAAGGGGACGACGCTCTCCCCGAGTCCCCCGGTCCTCCGCCGAGCGTGGCCGCCGACGCCGGGCCGACCCAGCCGTGGCTCTCGACCGGATCCTTTCCTCGCTCGGGCTTCTTCGAGCACGCAGCGAGCGTGAGAACACCCGAGGTGACGACGAGCGCGAAGACGGGCAGGGAACGCATGGAGCTATGCCCTTATCGCAAGCTCGGGCCCGGCGTCGAGTTTGGAGCGTCAGAGCGCGCGAGGCAGAGCGACGCTTCCGGGGTTGTTCACCGGGCGTCTGCGCAGCAGCGAAAGCCGGTCGAGTAATCGTAGTAGACGGCGTTGTGCGCTGTCGTGCGGTAGCCGCAACCATCGCCGTTGATGTGGGTGTCCTGGTAATAGCCGCCCTGGAAGGTGCCCTTGGGATCGTCCACCCACTCGTGGAGGTTGCCCACCATGTCGAACACGCCGTAGCCGTTGGTGCAGCCCGGGTGCGAGCCCGTGGCCGCGAGAGTGCCCTCGACCTGGTTGAGCCTGGAGTTGTTTAGCTGGTTCCAGCCCCAGGTTTTTTCCCTTGCCTGGGGGAAGACCACGCCGATCGGGCTGCGCCCGTGGTCGTTGCAACGCCCGACCTCCTTGGTCGTTCCATAACCCCATGTGGTCTTCTGGGGGCCCATGCAGGCCGTCCGCCATTCGGCCGGCTTGCAGAGGCGCTTGCCCGAGAGCCCGCACGCCTCGATCGCCTGGGCCTCGCTGATATGGGCCTGGGGCTTGACGCCAGGGACGCTCACCGCGCGCACCGTGTGGCCCTCGCTCCCCTCGAAGTAGGGGTAGATGCGCTCCTCCCCGCTGGGGAGGACCTCCACGAGCGAGGCCTCGTAGCGGTCGATGCAGTAGCGCCCCTCGATGCTGGCCATGCCCTGGGGGCAGCCGCCGTTCCGCTCGAAGCCGGCGATCAGGCGGCCCAGCACGTCGGTGCCCTCGCCGGAGCCGTCGGACGACCTCGCCGTCGAGGCGAGCTTGAAGAAGTCGCCGGTCTGGGCGGTGCGGGCGTTCTTGGGGTTCGCGGCGGGGGCCAGGACCCGGTGGATGGAGGACCGAGCGCCGAAGGAGGCGGACTCGGAGGGCGCCCCCGGCATGGCCTTGGCGCAGCCCGCGACGACGAGGGTCGACGAGAAAGCCACAAGCGCGACGGGGAGGGCCAGGATCGCCGATGCCAGGTGAGGGGACACCTCCGGGGAGAGCGGAGCCAGGTGCCGGGTCATGTGCTGGAGCCACGGGGGCCAGGAGAGTCTCAACGTCTACCTCCGTTGTAGATTGTCGTGGTCCCCCCACGAGCGGTATGACCCGCCTGCCCTGCGGCGCGTACCGAGCTACGCGACAAGACGGGTAGTACAGGGGCCTTCCCTCCAGGGGAACCCAAAATCGACGGGGGCACGATTAAAGGTAGGTGCGTTCGGCACACGAAGATGCCTTCGACGTGATGATCCGAGCTCCAGCTATCGGACCGGGACAGGCTCGGAACTACGCGAGATTGCAGCGCTCGTCTGGCGACCACGAGCGTGAGCGCGCGCGCGGTCGACGGTGGCCTCTGGCTCGGGTCTCTGGTAGCCAGAGGCATGCGGCACTGCGTGTATTTTGCACCCGGGATGTTCGGCTTCGGGCGCATCGGGGCCTTCGACTACTTCACCCACCTGGAGGAGGCCATCCGGGGGCAGCTCGAGCAGGCGGGCCACGAGGTCGACACCTTCGTCGTCGACGTGTCTCCGACCGCGTCGATCCGGCGTCGCGCCGGGTGCCTGGCCGAGCTGGTCCATGACACGGCCTGCGAGGAGGGGCCCATTCACCTGGTGGGCCACTCGACCGGGGGGCTCGACGCCCGGCTGGTGGCGTCGCCCAGCGCAAAGCTCCCCGGGCGAACAAAGCCGCCCTCCTGGCTGCCTCGCCTCCGCAGCGTCACCACGATGAACACGCCCCACTACGGGACGCCGCTCGCCACCTTCTTCGCCACCAAGAGCGGCCAGAGCGTGCTCTACGCCCTGAGCGCGCTCACCTTCATCGCGCTCACGGTCGGCGCGCCGCCGATGGCGATCGCCAGCGCGCTGGTGGTGGGGTTGGGGCGAGTGGACATCACCCTGGGCGTCCAGATCAGAGCGATCGAGAGGGTGACCGACAGGCTGCTCGCCATCCTGGAGCCGGCCCAGAGCCAGGAGGTGCGGGAGTACCTCGAGGCGATCAAGTTCGATCAGGGCGCGGTCATCCAGCTCACCCCCGAGGCGATGGATCTCTTCCAGGCCGGGGTCGAGGATCGCGCCGGCGTCCGTTACCAGTCGGTCGTCGCGCTGGCTCCTGCCCCGACCGCGGGCCGGGTCGTCAAGAACGCTCTCGCCCCCTGGCGCATGGTCTCCCAGGCGCTCTTCACGGCGCTCTACGGCCTCACCGCGCGCTACGACGAGCGCTACCCCTGCGCCGCGCCCTCCCTCGAGAGCGAGGTCGAGAGGCGCCTCCACCGGGCCTTTGGTCGGCTCCCCGGGGTGCGCGCCAACGACGGGGTGGTCCCGGTCCTCTCCCAGATCTGGGGCGAGGTGGTGTGGACAGGCCACGCCGATCACCTCGACGTGCTCGGTCACTTCCCTGACGACACCTCGCCCGAGGCGCTCCACGTGGACTGGCTCACCAGCGGCTCGGCCTTCACCCGCCGCGACTTCGACGCCATGACCTGCGCCGTGGCCGCCGGGATGCTGGCCGCGCCCTGAGGGCTCCCGCACCTTCGAGGCGCTGATCTGGGCTAGGCTGGGGGCATGACGAACGAGCCTCGCCCCGGTGGTGCTGGGTCTGGCCGCGCACGCGGGTACGATCCGGTCGCCCGGCAGGTCGCGGATCAGCCGGCGGCCGGCGCGGGGTGGCGCGAGCCGATCACGGGGGTGGGCCTGGTGTTCGTGCCTCCAGGCCGGTTCTTGATGGGCTCGTCGCAAATGGAGGGGGAGCGGGGGTTCGATCCGGAGGCGGCCTTTGACGAGATGCCCGCGCACGAGGTCGACGTCACCCAGGGCTTCTGGATGGCCGAGCACCCGGTGACCAACGCGACGTACGCGGAGTTCCTCTCGGCGAAGGGGCGCAAGGCGCCGCCTTGCTGGCAAGATCCACGCTTCAAGGCCAAGGAGCAGCCGGTGGTCGGCGTGAGCTTCGAGGACGCGCTGGCGTTCACGGCGTGGCTCACCGAGCAGGCGGGCCCCGGGGAGGGGCGGCGCTTCGACCTGCCGTCGGAGGCGGAGTGGGAGTACGCGGCTCGAGGCTCGGACGGGCGTAAATACCCCTGGGGCGACGCGCCGGCCACGGCTTCGCTCGCGCGCTTCGGGCTCCCGCTGGACACCGGAGGACCCTCGCCCGTCGGGGGTCGGCCCGAGGGCAAGAGCCCCTTCGGTTGCCAGGACATGGCGGGCAACGTCCAGGAGTGGTGCCTCGACGCCTGGCGGGTCAACTACCACTCCGAGTTAGGCAATCAAGGTAACAAGAGGATGACGCCCTACCGCGATGTATATGACAAGAACGATAGGAGGGTGATACCCGTCGTCGATCCATGTCATCCCGGCGATCACGCCTCCCACCGCGTCGTCCGTGGCGGCTCCTGGTTCGGCAGGGCCAGGAACCTCCGCTGCGCGTACCGGAGCGGGGATCACCCCGGCCACCGGTCCGAGTTCCTCGGTTTCCGGGTGGTCTGTCGGGGTTCCCGCCCCCATGTTTGGCACATTGGCTCCTGACGTTCGTGCTTGTCTTGGTGCTCGAGCCTCGCCGGTAAACGACCGGGTTATAGACTGTCCTGCTGAGACTCGTGTTTCGCCATTCTACAGGACCAGGTTGGTGGCCAAGACCACGTCGCCCGGAGGTTGCCCCGGGCTTCAGCCCGTGGGCAACCTCCGGGCGTCGCGACTCTCGGGCCCCGTTCTCGACCTCTGATACTACCGCACCGTCAAGGCTGCACGATAGGCCCGCAGACCTCACCCCCGGCGCGATAAGGCGCACTACGTCGCATCCCCCTCTCCCACGCCCGAAGAGGGCGCGGTAGAGGGGGGGCTGTGAACTCCACGCCAAGGCGAGCCAAGGGGCACCAGACTCGAAATGGGCAGGGCACAGTGGGGCCCCTCTACCGCGCTTCGTGGGAGAGGGGCCGTGGGCACCGCGAACCCCTGTGGCGGGGTGAGGTCTGGGGGCGCCGCGGTGCACACTGCAGGGGGACGGCTTCAGGGGCTATCGTGCAGCGTTGATGGTGCGACAGTATCAGAGCAGTCACCCGTGGAGGAGACGTCTCAAGGTGTCCCGATGTGCGGCTGCAAGGCCGGTCCCTCACCTCCATGTGAATTGGACCGCTTCCCCCTCAGCGAAGAGCCGAAACTCTGGAAGGAAGGCCTCTCAGGGGATCGGGCCCAGCTCGACGGCGGCGCGATAGGCGTCCTGGTAGCCGTCGCGCATGGCCTTTTGCGAGTAGCGCTTCTCCACCACGCTCCGGGCTCGAGCGCCGAGGCGGACCAGCGTGGCGAGGGTGGCGTTCCTGGCGGTGCGCATGGCCAGGGCCAGAGACCGGGGCGAGTCGTCCTCGGCGAGCCAGCCGGTCTGGCCGCTGGTCACGAACTCGGGTATCCCGCCGGTCGGCGCCGCGACCACCGGGCGGCCCTGGGCCATGGCCTCGAGGAGCGCCAGGCCCAGGCCCTCCTTGCGAGAGGCCGAGAGGGCCGCGTGCGCCTCGCGGATCGCGAGGGTAGGGGCCTGGACATGCCCCAGGAAGCGGACCCGGGGCGAGAGGCCCAGGGAGCGAGCCAGCGCCTCCAGGCCAGGCCTGCTGGCGCCGTCGCCCACCACCAGGAGCTCGGCCTCGGGGACATGGGCCAGGGCGAGGAGGGCTCGATCGACGCCCTTCCTTGGCTCGAGGCGCCCCGTGATCACGAAGCGAAAAGGGGGTTCTTGCGGCAGAGGATCGACGGTGATCCTGGAGAGATCCACGCCGTTGGCGACCACCCTCATCGAGGAGGCGAGGGCGGGGGCCCTGGCCAGGGCGACCTGCCTCACGTGGGCGCTGACCGCGCAGGAGATCCGGGTCCTCGAGAGCGACCAGCGCGAGAAGGGCCAGCACGAAGGATCGTCGTAGACCCTCGTGGAGTGCTCGGTCCTCACGACAGGTATGCCCGCGGCCAGCGCCGCGCGGGTGCCCAGGACCTGGGAGCCGAAGGTGTGGAGGTGAGCCACGTCCGCCCTCTCGGCCCTCATCACGCCGGCGAGCCAGCCCACCTCGGCCCTGCCAAGGGTCCTCGCCAGGAACGAGGGCAGGGCCTCGGAGACCGGGCCGCGATCGATCACCCGGAGGCCTCGGTCCCTGAAGAAAGAGCGCAGCGCCGGGCTGGGGGTGAAGAGCGCCACGGCGTGCCTGGCGCCCGGGCCGGCGGCCAGATCCGCCAGCATGCGCTCGGCTCCGCCCACCTCCCCGGCGCACACCACGTGGACGATCGAGAGCTCCCGGCTCACGGGGCGCCCCCCCGCTCGACGTGGGCGATCCGCCGCTCGAGGAGCGAGAGGAGCACGAGCGCCACCGTCGCGTGGACCAGCGAGGTCGAGAGCGCGATGCCCGAGAGGCCGAGGACCTTTCCCAGGATCGCGTTCCCGGCGAAGTTGAGCCCCGCGTTGAGCAGCCCGACCTTGAGCATGATGCCGCTGTTCTTCAGGGCGACGTGGGCGCGCACCAGCACCAGGAGCGCCCCGAAGGGGGGAATCCCTACCAGGTAATAAGGGAGGATATCGCCCATGAGGGCGATGCCCTCCGTATCCATCGCTCCATGGTGGAACACCAGCTCGAGCAGGGGCCTCCTCGCGGCGAAGAGGGCCAGGCAGGCCATGGAGAGCACGGCGAGGCTCCACCCCAGGGCCCTGGCGAAGATCCGGCGGAAGGCCTTGAAATCCCCCTCCGCGGAGTGGTCGGCCAGGTGGGAGAGCAGCACCGAGAGGAGCGAGGCCTGGAGCAGGGAGGTGGGGAGCGAGCCCACGTCGCCTGTGAGCCTGAGGAGCGTCCCTCCTCCCGAGAAGCCCACCAGGCCCGCGAAGAGCTGATCGACGGTCGGGTTGATGCGCGTCACCGCCGCCCCCCCGACCTCGTAGGCGATCAGCCGGGCCGCCCTGGCCACGGGCTCGGGGCGCTCCAGGGTCCAGACATGGGTGAGCCCCGCCTCGCGGGCAAAGCGCACCAGCAGGGCCACTGTGGCCAGCTCACCGGCCAGCTGGGCAAAGGGAATGATCACGGGCCCCCTCTGGCGCTGCCAGTAGAGTAGCCCGACGCTGACCACCGTCCCCACCGCGCTCGCCACGGGCAGGGCGAAGAACCTGTGCTCGGCGTTGAGCTGGGCGGCGAAGAAATACTTGACCGAGAGCGCGACCAGGAAGACCGAACAGGGCGGCACCATCAGGCGCGCCATACGAAAATCGCCCTCGCCGTAGGTGAGCGCAAAATACAGGGTCGCAGAGCAGGCGATGAGCAGCGCCAGGGCGCTCCCCAGGAGCACGGTGTGGGCCAGCAGCGCGCCCCGGAGCC
>SXGT01533397.1_pt1 | contig 26298 bp, 18 predicted proteins | sample 3176221 | NCBI WGS metagenome assembly SXGT01 (sample SAMN11356862, study PRJNA531348) | freshwater metagenome | isolation source: freshwater sample F1-120 | place: China: Fuxian Lake, Yuxi | collected 2017-12-25
CGCCCATGTCGACCGAGATGAAATCGGCGACGCCCGCGCGCTTCGCGACCTCGACTGCTCCCATGACGCCACCGGCCGGTCCGGACCCCAGCACCGTGATCGGCCGCTCGGCGACCCAACCGGCCGTCATCAGCCCACCGTTGGACTGGATCAGGAGTAGCGGGTGGGCGAAGCCGCCGCGCGCGAGCTTCTTTTCGAGATTGCCGAGGTAGCGCCGGATGCGCGGCGCGACGTAGGCGTTGACCAGCGTGGTCGAGGTCCGCTCGAACTCCGGTGCCTTCGGCAGCACTTCGTGCGAGAGCGAGACGTGGACCCGGGGCAGCTCTTCGCGGGCGATCTCGCGGATCCGTTCCTCATGTGTCGGGTCGACGTACGAGAAGAGCAGGACCACGGCGAGGGATTCGATCTTCTGCTTGCGCATGCGCCGCAGCGCCTGCCGGACCGCCTCCTCGTCGAGCGGCACGACGACCTTGCCCTCGAAGTCGAGTCGCTCCGGCACGCCGTAGCGCTGGCGACGTGGCGCGATCGGCGTGGGCGGAGGCAGGCCCGGATCCCAGATGTCCTCCTTGAAGCCGCGCCGCAGCTCGATCTCGTCGCGGTGCCCGTCGCTGGTGATGAGTCCGGTCCGCGCGCCGCTCATCTGAATCATCGTATTGTCGGCGGTGGTCGTGCCGTGGACGATGCGTTCGGTCGCGGCGAGCAGCGCCCGCAGCGGGAGTCCCTCGTGGCGGGCCAGCCGCTCGAGGCCGTTCATGACACCGACGCTCTGATCCTCGGGGGTGGTCGGGGTCTTGTCGACGTGGAGGCTCGAGTCGGGGCGGACCAGCACCAGGTCGGTGAAAGTGCCGCCGACGTCGATCCCGATGCGGTAACCCGGGAGCGTGGTCTTCATGCGTCGGCGCTCCCCTCAGTCACGGACTCGGTCCTTGCCGCCGCGCGGCGCTCGGCCCGCAGCCGGGCGCGCAGTCGTCGGGTTGCCGGCGCGTCGATCCGCAGGGTCAGCTTCCACAGATCACCCGCGAGCACGACGCCGTAGTCGCGGCGGGCGCCCTCGACGCTGACGTACTCGTCGAGCACGTCTTCGAGGACCTTCGCTGCGGGTCGAGCGAGCGGGTCGCCGACCCCGCCACCGCCGCCGTAATAGTATTCGTAACACTCGCCCGCCTGATGCAGGACGCGCTCCGAGGAATCGCCGACCTCGTGACTCGCATCGCTGCCGACGCGCACCAGCAGCTTGTTCGGCGCACCGTCGCGGCCGCCGGCGAGGCCGGGCATCGGGAAGCGCTTGCCGACGACGTAGGTGTAGATCGTGGCCGGAGTGGTCACCTGCTTGCGGTAGAGGCTGCCGCAGCCGCCCCGGAACTCGCCCGCACCGCCGGAGTCGGCGATGTAGTCGCGCCAAAGATGGCGGACCGGAAAGATCGATTCGTTGATCTCGGCCGTTGCCCGGATCAGGTTGCCGAAGCTGACATTCATGGCCCCCCAGCCGTCCTGTCCCGCCACCGCACCGCAGTAAGCGGCAAACGTATCGACCGAGTGATCGATGAAGGTCTTGCCGGTGCGGGGATGCGTGCCGAAGATCACTGTCGGCATGCCCATCTTGTAGACCTGCGGGCAGACCCGCCCGGACACGGCGGTGGCCAGCGCGCGGGCCACCGCCTCGCCGACCTCGGTCCCGGGATGGTGCGTGCCGGCTGCTACTGAGCGGCCCTCGGGTGGGTTGAGACAGCAGCCCTCGGGAACGATCAGCCGGATCGACTCGAAGAAGCCCTCGTTCTTCGGGATGTCGGCCGGCATCATCGACGCAATCTGTGCGATGACGTAGCCGCGCGTGTTGCCGAAGGTCGAGTAGGCCGCGATTTCGGGCCGGTCGTCGGAGCCCGTGAAGTCCACCGTCAGGTCGCTGCCCGCGATCGTCACCCGGCAGTGGATGTGGATGTCGCGGTTGCCCTTGGGATCGTGATCGACCCAGGTGTCGGACTCGTAGATGCCGTCGGGCCACTTCTCGACTTCAGCCCGGAAGCGGCGTCGTGAGTACTCGATCATCGAATCGACGGCGCCACGCACGACCGGGGCGCCATGGCGGATGCACAGTTCCTTCAGCCGGCGCGCACCGATCTGGGCAGCACCGATCTGGGCGCGGAGATCGCCGAGGAACGACGGGGTGCGATTGTTGGTCGCGATCATGTAGATGACGTCGCGCCGCTCCTGGCCGCGCTCGATCACCTTGATCGCGGGGAAGCGGACGCCCTCGGCCCAGATGTCGACCGCATCGACGTTGTAGCCGCCGGGGGCGCCGCCGCCGGTGTCGGCGTGATGGCACTGGATCGAGGCGATCAGCAGCAGCTCGCCATCGTGAAAGACCGGGGCGTAGACGTTGTAGTCCGGCAGATGGCCGCCCCCGTGGTAGGGGTCGTTCGAGAGCAGGACGTCGCCCTCGTGCAGGCCGTCCTTGCCGAAGAAGTCGAGTGCGAAGCGGATCGGCAGCGTGCTCGAGAGCATGAACTGCGGGATGCCGACCGAGAGAGCAGCGAGGCTGCCTCGGCCGTCGAGGATCGTCGCGTTGCGTTCGTTCGACTGGTTGAGGATCGGCGTCGTGGCGGTGAGCGAGACGTGGGTGGCCATCTCGAAGGCCACCGTCTCCATGAACCCGCGCACGATCTCGGCGGTCACGGGATCGACCACGGGTGCCGGTGCGGGGAGCGGTGCTTTCGCTCGACGCGGACTCGCGCTCGGTCGTGCCGCGCGCGCGCGCGTCTTTCCTCCACTGCGGCGTTTCTGCATCGCCGACTCCTCTCCTCAACTGTTGTGTCGCAGCTCCGGACGAACTCCTGTCCGGCCGCCGAAGAAATGGATCGACGCCCGACAGGGGGAGTGAGACTCGAAGCCGATCGGTCGATCGACCGACAGCGGACGAGACCACGCCGCTCGATCTCCTGTCAACTCGCGCGGCTCCTCGCAGCTCGCGCCGCCGCAACGATGACGCGCGAGTTCGACTTGCGTCGCCCTCTCAGCGCACGGGCCAGGTGTCGGCCCAGGGGCGCGCCTGCTCGAAGGCCCACGCGGCCTGGAGCGCCAGATCATCGCGGTGACGCGCTGCGACGATCTGCAAGCCGACCGGCAGGCCGGCGTTGGAGAGGCCCGCGCGCACCGTCGCCGCCGGATGCCACGACATGTTGAAGGGGATGGTGAAGGCGCCGACGTTCGAGGGCGACTGGCGCCGGCCCTCGACCTCCTGGCGCAGTGGCCCGCGCGCTGCCGGCGGGTCGTAGGGGACCGTCGGTGTCAGCAGCAGGTCGAAGCGCTCGAAGGTCGTGGCACACCAGCGATTCAGCGCCTCGCGTTCGCGGCGCATCTGCCCGAAGAGGGCGGGGGTCATGTTCTCGGCATGCATGATGCCCTGCAGGAAACCGCGGCCGAAGTCGGCGGCGCGCTCGGGCAGCAACTCGGTGAGTCCCGAAAGAATCTCGTAACCTCCCGAGACACCCCAGGTGACACCCACCTCCTCCGGTCCGCCCGGCACGAACTCGACTTCGTGGCCGAGCTCCTCGAAGACGCGCGCGGCCCGCTCGACCGCGGTGGCGACATCGCTCTGCACCACCGCGTACCCGAGATCGGGCGAGAAACCGATCTTGAGCCGGCGCGGCAGGTCGCGCAGCGTCGCCCGGTACGAGAGGCCGGGGGATGGCAGTGAATTGGGATCGAGCGGGTGAGCGCCGCAGACGACGTCCATGTGCAGGGCCGCGTCCTCGACCGTGCGCGTCAGCGGTCCGTGCACCGCGGTGTCCATCAGGATCCAGCCATCGTCGGGGCCGTGCGGGATGCGGCCGTAGCTCACCTTGTGCCCGAAGCAGCCGGTGAACGAGGCCGGAATCCGCACCGAACCGCCACCGTCGCTGGCGGTCGCGAGCGCGATCACGCCGCCGGCGATCGCGGCCGCCGAACCGCCGCTCGACCCGCCCGGTGGCAGCTCCGGATTCCACGGGTTGCAGGTCACGCCGAAGAGCAGGTTCTTGGTGAGTGCGGTGTAGCCGAACTCGGGCGCGTTGGTCTTGCCGACCACGCTCGCGCCGGCCGCGCGCAGGCGCTCGACCTGGATCGAGTCACGCTCGGGTCGCGCGTCGCGGAAGGGGACCGAGGCGTGGGTCGAGCGGAAGCCGAGCGCGTCCTCGAGTTCCTTGACGCCGAGGGGGATGCCCTCGAGCGCGCGCCCTTCGCCGCGTCCGATCCGGGCTTCCGCCGTGCGCGCGGCTTCGAGCAGTGCGTCGGGATCCCCCACCTGACAGAACGCGTTCAGGACCGGCTGCGTCTCCTCGATGCGTGCCAGGGTCGCGCGCATGAGTTCGACCGGCGAGATCTCGCGTCGGGCGAGTCTTGCGGTGAGTTCGGTGAGCGGACGGCTCAAGAGTTCTTTCATGATCTGCGGTCTCCCGGTGGGGTTTTTGTTGGACAAGGGGCGCGCGGGTTGCTGCGCTGGCCGGCGATTGTGCCGGACGCCCCGCGCTTGGCAAGCTTCCCTGCGTGCTCCAAGCGGCTGGGGAGATCGACCCCCGCGCGCCGGGCGCGTTCGAGCCAGGCCGCGGGTAGCGGGGCTTCGATGGAGACCCGGCCCGAGCGCGTCGGATGGGGCAGGTCGAGGCGCCAGGCGTGCAGCAGGAGCGTGCGATCGGCGGCACGGGCCGAAGACGCGCGGCCGTCGGGCGGCCCTCCCGCCCGGGCGTAGACGGTGTCGCCCTCGAGGGGCGAGCCGAGCCACGCGAGGTGCGCCCGGATCTGGTGCAGACGGCCGGTCTCGATCGCGCACTGGACCAGCGCCGAGCCGTCGACGCCCGTGGCGAGAGTCTCGACGTGGGTCACGGCTTCCTCGCCGCGCGGGTCGACCTCGGCGAGCTTGCGGTCCGCGCGGCGGACCTCGCGTAGCCGCACCCGGACCGTCGTGCGCCGCCGGGGTGGCGCGGGTCTCGTCCAGCCGAGGTAGGTCTTGCCGATCTCGCGCGCAGCGAAAGCACGGCGCAGTCGGTCGTAAGCCGCGGGCGTTCGCGCGAACACGACCAGCCCGCTGGTTGCCCGATCGAGGCGGTGCAGGAGGCCGAAATCGCGTCCGGACCCGAGGGCCATGAGTGGGTCACCCCAGCGGGCAAGCACTCCGTTGACCAGCGTGTCGTTGCCATGGCCGTGACCGGGACGCGTCACGAGCCCGCGCGGCTTGACGACGACCAGGAGTTGGTCGTCCTCGAACGCAACCTCGAAGGCGATCGCGGGGTTGGGCTGCGGCGTGGTGGAGTTCACGGGCTGCTTCCGCGTGCCGGGCCCAGGAGGCACTCGGCTGCGTCCTGCTGCGGACTCGGGGCGCGACACGACGGGCCGTATACCACGGCTCCGCTCCGACCGGGGCGACAAGTGCGGGCGGCCTTGCGCCGGGCGTTGGTCCCGGCTTTTCTGCGGCCGATGGTCTGCGGCATCGGGCGGGAGGCGCGGGAGGCGCGGGAGGCCGGCGGGGCCGTGTTTTCGCGCTCGCACCGACGTGCTTCATATCTGCGATTGTCCAGCCTCGCCCTCGGCGGCGTCCTCCTTGCGGCCTGTTCCGGGTCGGAGGTGACCCACCTGCCGCCCGGTCCGGGTGACGCGAAACGCGGCGAGAAGATCGCCGCGCTGGCGGGCGGCTGCGGCTGCCACTCGGCCGACACCGGCGCGCCGCTCTCCGGCGACAGAGGGCTGCCGACACCTTTCGGGACCTTCTACTCGAGCAACTTGACGCCGGACCCGGAGACCGGACTGGGCGGCTGGTCCGACGAGGAGATCGACACGGCGCTGCGGCGCGGACGACTGCGGGACGGCACTACGGAGGCGCCGGTCATGCCCTGGTACGCCTATGCCGGCATGGCGGACGAAGATGCGCGCGACCTGATCGCCTGGCTGCGTACACTCGAACCGGTGCGGCGGCAGCGCCGACCGGACGAGATCTGGGTGCCTCTGCCACGTCTCGCCTTCCGTGCCTGGGTGATCCTCTTCTCGCGCTTCACCACTCCACCGCAACGTGCTCCGAGCGAGCCGCTGGCACGCGGGCGCTATCTGGTCGATCACGTCGCGATCTGCGGCGACTGTCACACGCCGCGTACGGTCTTCGGCTCGCCGGCTCGCGCTCTCGCGTTTGCCGGCAATGCGCAGGGGCCCTTCGATGAGCTGATCCCGAACATCACGCCGGACAAGGTGACGGGGATCGGCAATTGGAGCACCGACGACATGGTGAGCGTGCTCGAGATGGGCATGCTGCCCAACATGGACAGTGTGTCGGGGCTGATGGCCGAGGTCGTCGACGGCGTGCACGGGGCACCGGGGTACGCCCAGGCGCCGCTCGAGGATCTACGTGCGATGGCCGAGTACCTGCGCACCGTTCCGCCGGTCGCAAATGCGGTGCGCGACGGAGATTGACGCAGCGCCGCCCTTCCGGGCGACGGAGCAGATGCGAGCCCTGAGCCCCGACGGATGACGGCGAGGGCCGCCGACGCAGCATCCCTCCGGAGCGGCTCCCGGGGTTCAGACCGCGGCGCGGGCCGTGCGGATCGCCAGCGCCTGGATCGTGAGGGTGGGGTTGTACCCGCTCGAGGTCGGGAAGGGCGCGCCGTCGGCGGAGAAGAGGTTGCCCACGTCGTGGAAGCGGCAGTGGGCATCGACCACCGAACGTCGGGGATCGGTGCCCATGCGTGCCGTGCCCATGATGTGGCGGCCGGTCGGTGTCTTGCCGCCCTCGTAGATCGGTGACCCGAATCCGAATTGAGCCCCTGACGCGCCGTGCAGAGCGATCAGCTTCGGTCCGTAGAACTCGCGCGCCGCGAGTTCGAAGGCGTGCGGCTGGTAGGTGATGCGCGGCACCGGCAGGCCGTTGATGTCGCGCACCGCAGGATCGAGGTCGATGCGGTTGGTCGCTTGCGGGGCGTCCTCGCCCTGCATGATGAGCACGGCGATATGCCCTCCGAGCGGGCTCGAACGCAGGAAACTCTTGAGGGCTTCGCCCCGGAAGCCCAGGTCGGCGTACTGGATCGCGTCGGTGATTTTTTCCGAGTTGGTGCCGAACTCGACGATCCCGCCGAGCGGCCGGTTCGGATCGCCCGGCACTCCGCGGAAGTCGGAGAACCCGGCTGTGACCGATTTCCCGCGCTCGCCGTGGAGGTTCATCGGGTAGATGCCCACGCCGATCGTCTGGTGGTGGAACATCAGATGGCGACCGAGCAGGCCCGATGAGTTGCCGAGACCGGGGCCGCCGGGATCGGAGAGAAAGCACAGGCGCGCCGATTCGATCGGACTCGCGGCGAGGAAGACCCGATCGCCCGAGACGCCGTCGCGGTTCCCCTCGGGGTCGAGGTACTCGACCCGCGTGACCGTCCGCCCGCTGGCGTCGGTCACGAGGCGGACGACGGTGCATTCGCTGCGCAACTGGACCCGGCCGCTCAGCAGAGCCCGCCGCAGATGGTTGACCGAACCCTTGGCGTTGATCGGGCAGCCATAGCCCGAGCAAAAGCCGCAGTCGTTGCAGGCGGGTTGGCCGTCGTAAGGTCGCGAATTTTGCAGGCCAGGGTAGGGGAAGGGGTTCAGGCCGAGAGTGCGTGCGCCCTGCGAGAGCACTTCCGAGACGAACATCGGCGCGCCGGGAGCCATCGGGTAGGGCCCGCTGCGCCAGGCGGCGAAGGGGTCGGCCCCCGCGAGTCCCTGCGCGCCGCCGATCCGCTCGGCCTCGGCATAGAGGGGTTCGAGCTCGGCGTAGTCAAGCGGCCAGTCGGCAAAGTCCGCACCGGGCACGGGGCCGAGATCGGTACCGAGCTGGAAGTCGAAGGGTTCGAACCGCGGCACCTTCATGTCCGCGTGGACCCATGCGCCGCCGACGGTTTTGGGCAGCGTATTGACCTCGCCGATGACGGTGCGCTCGCCGTCCGCTTCGCTCTCCCGGAAGGTGCGCGGCTCGACCCGGCTCTGCTGATGGATGAGCTTGCGCGCGGTCATCGCCAACTCGTCGTTGGCGAAGAGCGGCTTCGGGTTGCCGGGGGCAGGGTCGTCGAGACCAAGAAAATAATTCGGGCCGGCCTCGAGGATACAGACGTTCTGGCCGGCCTCGGCCAGCGCGAGTGCGGCGGCACCGCCGCCCGCGCCGGAGCCGACGATGATGGCGTCGAAGCGGGCGAGGCTCGTGTTGCCGAGGATGCCCGGCACGCGGGAAGGGTTTGAACTCATCGATGGTCTCTTTTCATCGGGATGCCTCGGTCGTCCCCCTCAGAAGAAGCGCTGCCCACCCTGCACGATCGTGATCGTGTTGATGAAGGCCTCGACCGCGGGCTCGAGAGGTCCGCCGGGCCAGCGCGGATCGCGCGTCTGGTTGGGCTGCTCGGGGTTGTCGCGCAATGTGCCCTTGGCGTGGTCGTAGAAGGTGTAACCGAGGGGCTGGCTGTCGCCGCCCCACTGGTAGTCCCGCCACGCGACACCGCCGGCGTTTCCGCCGTACTCGGGTGCGGCGAACATGCCCTGGAGGACGTTGATCGGGAAGGCGGTGCGAAACTCGGGTGACGTTGCTTCGATGGCGACGAGGCGCTCGGCCAGCGGCACGGCGGCGAGATCGGTGTAGCCTCGAGCGTCTGCCCAGGTGGCGAGTGCCGCCGCCGCCGCGCGGTAGATCGCACGCAGGCCCGGCCAGGCGGGGACGAGCGGCGCGTTGATGTTGCCATTGGGCACGCTCTCCGAGCCGTAGAGTTCGATCCGCATCGAACTCTCCTGCAGGCGTGTCAAGGGCCTGAATGTGGCGAAGTCATTTTCAGGAAAATCGGGTGACGGTCCCCCCTCGGCGGCGGGAAAGGGCTTGCGTCCGCTGAAGGGGCCACGCGCGTAGATCGGTGGCGGGTCGTTGTCGAAGGCCGCGAGCAGGAAGTCGATGAAGTCGAGCGAATGCGCGCCGCGGGCACCGACTTGCTCGCCCTCGGGCACGATGGCTTCCGCGAGGGCCTCCAGCGTGCGGTACTCCTCGGGGGTGAGAAAGCGGGCGAGAGGCTTCCCGCCCGGGACCGCGTTGCCGCAGCCGCTCGGCCACGGGGCCAGCGCGACGACGCCTCCGGCGGTCACGATCTGGAGCAGGGTCCGTCTGCGCAGCGGTGCATCCAGCATGGGGTCGAGGCAATCCGGATTGCGCGCGGCTGTCAACTCTTGCCGCGTCTGACGCGATGCGCAGGTTGCAGGGGTGGGTCCGCGGCGGCCCGCAGACGCCTCAGCAGTTGCGCCAGAGGGGGTCGCGCTTCTCGCGGAAGGCGGCGACTCCTTCCTTGGCGTCCTGACTGCCGAAGACGCGCGACGACAGACTCATCTCGAAGTCGAGCGCAGCCTTCAGGTCAAGGAAAGTCGATTTCTTCGCCGATTCCTTGCAGGCGCGGACGGCGAGCGGGCCGTTCTTGCAGATCGTCTCGGCGAACTGGCGGGCTGTGGCCATCACCTGATCGCGCGGCACGACCGCATTGACGAGGCCCATCTCGAGAGCGCGTCGTGGGGCGATGCGGTCGGCGAGCAGCAGGACCTCCATCGCGTTGCACCAACTGAGCTGACGCACGCTGTGGACGGTCGAGCCGCCGCCGGGGAAGAGTCCGCGTCGCGGTTCGGAGAGCTGAATGAAGGTATCGTCGGCGATCACGCGGAGGTCGGTATTCCACATCATCTCGAGGCCGCCGGCCGCACAGATGCCGTTGATCGCGGCGATGACCGGTTTGTGCAGCTCGAAGGTCTTGCCGTCCCGAGTCTCCGCGCCGTCACGCAACACGGCGACCAGACTGTCGGAGAAGCTGTAGTTCGACCCCGGTTCGACCTTCTTCGATTCGCCGGCCCGCAGAGCGGCGGCCCTCTCGGTGACCTGGGTGATGAACTTTTTGAGATCCGCGCCGACGCAGTAGACGTCGTTCACTCCGGTCAGGATCGCGACGAAGGCCTCGTCGTCGTCGCGGTAGCGGATCCAGCAGTCGGCCAACATGCCGAAATGGTCGAGGTCGAGCGAGTTGCGGGCCTCGGGTCGGTCGATCGTGATGGTGACGATGTGGCCGTCTTTCGCGTAATGGATCGCCATGGGCTGCCGCCTTCGCGGCTCGCGGCGGCGATGTCAACCGCGACGCAGCACAGCGCGTCGATCGTGTCGGGCTTTGGTCGCCGCAAGGGCCCGAGGGCGGTCGCCTGCTGGAGGGGGCGCGCGGACCTGATACAGGTCTCGTCGTGGGGCTGGCCGATGTCCACGCGCATCTCACCCACCCGCGCCTCATGGGCGATCTCGCGGGGGTGATCGCGCGCGCCCGGGATGCGGGCGTGACCTCGATCGTCGTCAATGGCCTCAACGCCGCCGACAACGCCGTGGTGCGCGATCTCGCCCGGCGCGAGCCGGCGATTCGTCCGGCCTTTGGGCTTTACCCGGTCGATGCAGTGCTGGCGGAGATGCGTGCGCTCGGGATCGAATACCCACGCGAAGGGCCCGAGCCGCCGGTCGCGGAGAGCGTGGCGTGGTTGCGGGCGCACGTCGACGAGGCGTTTGCCGTGGGCGAGATCGGACTCGATGGCTACTGGGTCCCGGCGGCACTCTGGCCTCGTCAGGAGGAGATTTTCCGGGAACTCGTCGCGCTGGCGATGGCCGCCGACAAGCCGATCGTGATCCATACCCGCAAGCGCGAGCAGCGGGCGTTCGAGATTCTGACCGAGATGGGTGCGCGTCGGGTGTGCTGGCACTGCTTCGGCGGCAAGGTTCGGCTCGCGCAGCGCATCGCGGCACACGGCCACTGGCTCTCGATCCCGGCCAACGCGCAGCGTTCGGAGAGCTTCACGCGGATGCTCCAGACGATTCCGCCGGAGCGACTCCTGCTCGAGACCGACTGTCCCTATCTCTCGCCCGATCGTGTCCGAGCGAGCGAACCGGCTGATGTCGCATCGACCGCGGCCTACGCGGCACGTCTCTGGGAGGTCGCTCCGGCGGTGGCCGAGGAGCGCTTTGCTGCGAGCTTCCTGGCCCTCTTCGGCGTGCTGCCGTGATGGCAGCTCGGTTGCCTTTGTCCTATCAGGGCGCAGCGGGCGGCCGGCGTCCCTGAGCCGCGCCGCGCCTCTGCCGTGCGGGCCGCTCGGCGACGAAGGGTGGGGAGTGGCGGAACAGAAGCGAGCCGGGGCGTACGCGCGAGGACGAACCCGGGTTCGTGCCGGCGGACGGCGGCGCGGCGGACGAACGCGGCGTGGCCGCGCGGCGCGCCGCGCTCTTGCCCGGCGTTCGGTATTGCGTGTTCTGCAGATCCTGCTGCTGGCGGTTTGTGCCGGCGCCGCCGTGCTCGCGGTCATGGGCCGTTTCGGCGATCAGCTCGCTCCGGTATTGCTCGTGCTCGCGCTGGTCGCGACCGTGCTCGTCGCGGTGCCCCTCGTGCTCGCGATCGATTCGCTCCGGCGCCGGTTGCGCGGTTGGCCGCGGGTTCTGCCTGACCTCGCAGTGATCGGCGCGATCGTCGCCATTGTGTGGTGGCAACCGCCCCAGCAGGCGACCCTGCGGGCGCGCGAGTTGCTCGCCGGCGAGCGCGCCACGCAGGTCCGGGTCGTCCGCCACCAGGTCTATGCCGCTTACCGTCGCATGGACCGCGCGCAACAGCGCGTGATCCTCGAACGCGCCCGCGTCTTCGCGCCGACCGTCGCCGAGGCGGCGCGCACCTTTGCGGTCGATCCAGAGTTGATGATGGGCGTGGCCGCGACCGAGTCGAGCTTTCACCCCCGGCCGAGCCGCGACGGCGGGCAGGGTCTGTTCCAGATCACGGCCGTGCCGGAGAGCGCGCGCAAGGCCGCTCTCGAGGCTCTGGGGGCGAGTCGTCTCGATCCCGTCAATCAGCGGCACAACGCATTTCTCGCCGCGGCCACTCTCGCTGCCTATCGCGAGCAGATGGACGGGGATCTCTTCCTCACTCTGCTCGCCTACAACATTGGGCCGAGCAACGGTGGTCTGCGCACGATCATGGAGACCTACGGCGCGCGCAATTTCGCGCAGGCACAGCCCTATCTGCGTGAGTTGCCGCGGGACTATCCGGTGCGCGTGCTCTCGGCCGCGCTGACCTGGCGCATTCTCGAGCGCCTGGGTGAGCTGCCGCCTTTCGCGGCGGGCGATACCGCGCGGCGCATCCAGGCCCTCGGCGTGCCGGGGCTCGACGAGCCGACCTGGATCGAGAACGCTCTGCTCCGCGACGGAGATTGAGGGCCGCTCCGGCCGAGCGTGGTGTGCGCCCTCGCATTCCGGTTCGCTCACGCAGGAAAATGTCGGTCGCGGCGCCGGGCGGATGCGCGGCGGCCCTTTTCGGTTGCGGAACGCCAGCACGGCAAGGGTGCTCAGGGCGAGGGTCGCGATCGTCAGATCGATTCCCTGCTGTTGCGCTGGCGTGGCGACGAAAGCCGTCTCGCGCCACGGCTCGATGACGAGGCGCAGCGTCGAGAAGAGTCCGGCGAAGGCGAGCGTGGCGCTGCCGGCGATCGGCAGGCGACGTGCGGTCACGACCGCGCCACCTGCGGCGAGCAGACCGGCGGCGCCCAGATAGAGTGAAAGCGCGTGCACGGGGACCGAGGCCGCAGTGCTGTCGGAGACGAGTCCCTGCGCGACGTGATTCCAGAAGGCCGGTGAACCGGAGGGGAACGTCAGTCCCGGAACCCTGTCCGTGGCTGTGCCGAAGCAGCAGCCGACGGCGAGGCAGCCGAGACGGCCCACCGCCATGGCGACTCCGCTCCACGGAACGATGGCGTCAAGCAGCGCCGGCGCGGAACGCGCAGGGCGCAGCAGGCGGGGCCCGAGCAGGACCAGCGTGCCACCTCCCAGCAGGAGCCCACCCGCAATGCGCTGGCCCGATCGCGACCAGAATTCGAGTGCGCTGGACGGCCCGGCGCGCAGCGCCGTGACCAGATCGTCGGGGGCGCCGAGTGCGGCGTGCACGCGGGCTCCCGCCATCGTCGCCAACACTGCCACCAGCGTCAGCAGGAGCGCTCGCCCGAAGCCTGCCGGAGCAGGACCGTGCTGACCTTTGCAAGGCGCGTCGGCGTGGCGCCGCGGCCGATCCGTCGCGGCCAGGCCGCCGCCTGTGAGATCATCAGGGGACAAGGGGCGGCAGAGCGCGTGGGCGCCGCCGAGTGCGAACACGCACCCGGCGGCGCCCCAGGCCGCCCAGTACAGACCGGGGAGATGCGGCCACATGTCCGATCCCTAAAAGAAGCCGAAGTCGAACCCAAAATCGATATCGATCGAGACGTCGACATCGACATCGACCCGGACCTCGATGTCGGCGAGATCGCGCGGACCGACAGCACTGGTGGCGATGACCATCGCCCCGGGACGACCCGCCGAGGCCATGCCGAGGACCCAGGGATATTCGGACGCGGCCCCCAGCATCGGCGAGTCCACGGTGATCGTCGGCGAGAGCAAGGTGAGCCACCCGGCGGGGCAATCGCCCGGATCCCACCAATTGCACCAGCCCGTCCAGGTGTACTGCACCACGCCGTTCCCACCCTGGCGCCCGAGCCAGGCGTTGGGCGTGTCCTGATCGACGTCGAGCGCGATCGTGGGCTCGTCCCCGTCGTCCGGGCCATCGGCCACCGAGACGTGCATCCAGTCGGCCCTGTGAATACGTGTATCGACGTGGGCCGGGTGCTCTTCCTTGTGATTCCACGCGAGGTAGAAGGCCTGCACCTCCGGTGGCTCGGTCCACGCACTCCAGCGGGCCGTGCGGGGATCCTGCGTGCGCAGGCGCAGCCGGGTCAGGATGTGGGCGCCGAGCTGCGGCCGCGGCTGACCCCCGACCACCTGCACCGAGAAACTGTCGTCGAGGTTGGTGAACTCGAACCACCCGGTGTTCCGGGAGGTGGTGAAACCTGCACTGGTCCAGCGGCAATCGTTGATGCAGGTGCCCAGGAAATTGTTGAGGGGCGAGCCCGGAGGCTGGGGGGAGAGCGGGCGGAATTGTTGCTGCTGCACCTGCAACTCGACCAGTGCTCGCGGCGGGGCGCAGGCGCCCTTGAGGCGGTCGAGATCGTTGCCGGCGAGGCCAAACGAGAGCACGCGCGGCACGCCGCCGCTCGCGCAGCTACAGAATGCCTGCGCGCGCGATGCCGTGAACGGCGCAAGCAGCGCTGCCAGAGTGAGGAGGCTCGCAAGGCGGCGGAGTGCCAAGGTTCGGCGATGGCGAGCGAAGCGCCGATCCTGCGCGGCAGGCGTGAGGGTTGCTCCGGGCCGCGTGTCGGTGCCGCAGTTCCTCCGGGTGGTACCGCTGGTGGCAGACGCGGAGGCCGACAGGTCGCTGTCCCTGGCCGTCAAGCCAGAACTCCTCCGCGGCGCGCTGCCGGCCGCGGGAGAGAGAAGGGTGCGGCCGGGCAGCGGCCGCGCGGGGAGGACCCGAGCATCAGGAACGGGGTGCATCGGTCTTCTCCCTTTGCGCGGAACGTCCCGCTGCGCTGTCGAGCAGGGCATCGAGTGCAGCCAGATCGGCGCTGGCATGTCGATCCAGCAGGCGCGCCGCGAAGCCGGCGAAACCCTGCAGTGTGTCGCCCCGCTCGGCGTAGAGTGCCGCGATTCTCACCGCGAGGCGCGCCGGCTCGCGACGCAGCTCGTCGAGAGACAGGGTGGGGCCGCCACTGGCGGAGGCATCGCTGCCTCGGCGGGCGAGTCTCGCCAGCCGCTCGCGGGCACCCCGGGCGCTCCCGAGCTGTCCAGCGTCGAGATGGGCCAGTGCCAGGGCGAGTTCGATGTCGTCCTCGAAGGGCGTCTCGCGCAGCGTGTGGCGCACGCTGCGCAGGACCCGCACGCCGGCCAGCCGGTCGCCGGAGGCGTCGCAGAGGCGGGCGCTGGCCAGTGCTGCCGCCAGTCGCAACGCGGGATGCCAGCCGCGCCGCGCGAGATCGGTGAGTCGCGGATCGGGCGGCCGCGGGGTGTGGGCGATCAAGGCGCTCCAACTCGCGCCGAGGACGCCGAGGTCGCGTGCGTGGGCGATCCCGCTCGCCGTGGTGGCGGCGAAGTGTTGCGTTGCGGCCGGGCCGTCGCCGCGACCCAGCGCCATCCAGCCGCGGGCCAGGCCGAGCAGGTGGACCACTTCGCCTCCGGGGGATGTAGCCTGGGCGGCTACAAGCAACGCATCCGCCTCCTCCGCGTGGCCCTCGTTGAAGCGAAGCTCGGCGAGCAGGAGCGCGGCTTCGATGCCGGCCGACGAGCGCGGTGCCTCGGCGATCACCGCCGCCAACGCCTGTGCTGCATCGGCCTTGTGTCCCAGCGCCAGGGCGTAGCGTGCCGTGCGCATTTCGCCCGGTGCCGGGATCGAAGCCTGGGCGTGCCTGCCGCCGGCCAGAGCCACGGCCATCGCCGTGGCCAGCGCCAGTGCGGCGGCCCGGATCAGGCCACGCCGGCGGATTCGTGCGTCCCTCCGTCGAGCCGGCGCCGAGCGGCGCAGCCCATGCGGGCAATGATCGAGATTGTGGACCATCTCGCTTTCTCCTTGACGCGTCGAGGCGCGTCCCACGGGTGCCCGCGCGAGGGCAACGGGCAACGTTGCGACCGCCGGGGGAGACGGCCCCCCCCGATCCGAGCATGGCGCGTGCCACGACCCGGCCATTCCCCACGGGCCTGCGCGCGCGACGTGCGTTGCAGCCGACTCCCCGCTGCAACGCTTCGCACCGCACGACGTGACCTCGCGTTGCAGGGTGCTGCGTCAGGCCGGGCCGCCGCGCTTGCCGCGACGCCGCCGCACCGCCGCGCTCGGCTCCGGTCCGACGCCTCGGCTCGCGCCGGCCTACAGGAACGGCAGGTCGAAATTCGCCTCGCGCCAGTAGTGCGCCGGGTCGAGCAGGGCCGAGTCCAGGGGCAGCACGTCGCCGAGGATCGTGGCGGGGCTCATGCCGAGCCAGTGCTTCAGCACTGTGCCGTAGATGTCGCGCATGTCGCGCGAGCGCCACGGATCACTCGCCCCCTGCGTGTAAGGCGTGTTGCCGTGGTCATCGAGGGCCCCGGGCGAGATGTTCGGGTGGGCGTCATAAATACCACCATTGACCGCCCCACCGAGCACGAAGACGGGGCCCTGGGAGCCGTGATCGGTGCCGTTCCAGTTCTGCTCGATGCGTCGGTTGAACTCGCTGTAGACCAGCACGCAGACATTCTCGGCGATCCCCATGTCGGCGAGGTCGTTGTAGAAGAGCTCGAGCGCGCCGCCGACTTCGCGATGGAGTTCGCTGTGACGCCCGCTGGCCGCGCCCGCGCCCTGGTCGGCGTGGGTGTCGTAGCCGCGGTTGCTGACCTGAAAGAAGCGCGCGGCTACGCCGGGGACGCCCTGGTGCACGCCGTTGATGATCCGCGCGACTTCGCGCAGGTCGGCCGCGAGTCGCGTATCGAGGGCTCCGTAGGCGGCGCTCCAACTGGCGCGATCAGCCTCGTAGAGGCCGTGCAATGGCGGGTAGCTGGAACTCGCTGCTGCGGTCGCGCCGCCGGTCGCGCCAAGCACTCCGACCTGGGGCTGACCGCTGGCCGCGGCCATGGCGTAGAGCGCGTCGAACGCGGCGCGGCGGGCCAGGTCGTCCTCGCGGAACTCGTCATCGTAGGGAAAGCCAAAAGATTCGAGCTCCCTCAGTGCGAGGATGCTGGTGGCTGACTGCCTGAACTCGCGAGCCACCATGCGGTCGATCGTCACACCCGAAATGTCGAGCGGGCCGGAACCCTGGGCCATGAGGTAGCGCCCGAACCAGCCGCTGGCCGTCCCACCGAAACGCTGACCCGTCTGCCAGATATTGCGCGATTCTTCGTGCGAGAGACTGTAGGCGGGGTAGCCGCAGTTCTGGATCACGGCGAGTCGGCCCTGGTCGTAGAGGTTCTTCAGGCCGGTGAGGGCGGGGTGGAGGCCGAGCTGGGCGGCGGTCACGGGATCGGTGCCGATCGGCAGGAGTTCGCTCGCCTGGAGCCGCAGGCCGGTGCGGAAATGTTCGTAGTCCGCCCGCAGCGTGCCGGAGCCGTCGTCGATCGGCGTGACGGTGTTGAGCCCGTCATTGCCACCATCAAGGAAGAGGAGGACGAAGAAGCGGTTGCTGGCACTCGCCAGTGCCCGTGCGACGAACGGGTTGCCAAACAGGCCAAGGCCGCCGAGCGCGCCGGTCGCGGCGGCGGTGTGGCGGAGAAAACGTCTGCGGCTCGTGTTCATGGTTCGTCTTCCCTCTCAGCGGAGCTGGCAGGCCGGTGATTGCAGAACGAGTGCGAACAGTCCGCGCAGTTTTCCCTCGCGGACGTCCCAGTTGGACAGATCCACCGGAGTCGACGGGGCACCATCGGTCAGATACTCGATCATGACGTCGCGCTCGTCGCCGGCGAACAGACCACCGACACCGCAGGCATCCGCCACGGCATCGACGATCGCGCCCGAGTCGGTGAGCGCGAGATCGACCACGCGAGCGGGATCGAAGATGCTCGCGACCGAGCCCCAGCGGGCCGTGCTGACGTCACGGGCGAACTGGAAGCGGGCGAGCAGCGTGGCACTGGTCATCCACGATTCCTCCCAGTCCCAGCCGAACACGCTCGGCGGCTCGAAGAGGCTCTGGCCCATGTTCTGCGAGTGCTCCCAGATCGGGCGGTAGGCCCCACCCCAGATCACCGACCAGCGTCCGCGCGGGCGGACTCCGAGCAGGCGCAGCGTGCTGACGATGTAATCGACGGGCCAGCTCAGGGACTTCTGGTCGGACGCTCCGAAAGGGGCCGTGCCCGCGGTCTCGTAGAAGGCGTCGTGCACCAGGATCGCGCGCACCAGCGCGCCGAGGTTCCACGAGACGTCGAAGCCCGACGTGGCCACGACTTCGGTCGCGACGGGCTTGACCACGGCCGCCTCCGCGTAGCTGCCGTGGCAGAAGAACTCGATCAGACGTGCCGCCACCCGGCGGGCCACCGTCACCTCGCCATCCGAGTCGCGATGCGCGAAGATATGATCGACGACCCGGTCGATCTCGGTCGCACCCTCGCCCTGATCGTCGAAGTCGCGGCCGCCCGCGCCGAAGCCGCCGGTCTCGGTGAAGATGCGCTTGTCGCCGCGCTCGGGGAACTCCGACCGGGTGTCGTGGTGGGTGGGGTCGAAGTAGGCCTTGCCCGACGATACGTAACGCCAGCCCGTGAAGGCGCGCGCGATCTGGACGACATCCGCCTGGGTGTAGTTGGGGGTGCCGTTCAGGTCGGTGACGCCGAGCGTAAAGAGTTCGAGCAGCTCGCGAGCATAGTTCTCGTTCGGCACCTGCTTGTCGTTGCGGGCGGTATCGAGGAACTCCATCATCGCGGCGTCGCGGTTCATGCGCTTGGTGAGAATGCTGAAATCTTTGCGGCAGTATTCCCGCAGGAGCGCGTTCTGCCGCGCCATCAGTCGCGTATTGTTCACCGTGGCGTTGCTGGTTGCGAAGTGGTCGTGGAGGAAGAGGACGAGCTTCTCCTGGAGGCCCGGGGTGGTGTCCGCGATCATGTGGTTGAACCACTGCCCCTGCATCTGGTCGATGTATTTTCCGCCCAGCGCTTTCTTCGAGACCGGGAAGCCGAGCACCTGGTCGGCAGCCTCACCGCGCGTCCGCCCCACGAAAGCGACCACCTCGGCCGGTTTCGCGCCGAAACGTGTCCGGCGCAGGAAATGCCGCGCCTCGGTGGTTCCCAGTACTGTATTTTCGTCGCCCATTTCGTGGTCTCCGGGAGAGCTCTCGGTGGGATCAAGCTGTCCGTGGCAGTCTTGTCCCTTACTGGTCCGTTCCTGCAACCCAGCCGTTGCGCGGCGCTCCCGCCTCGATCCACAGCCGGATGATCTCGACGAGGGAGGGTTGGACTCTTGGCTTGCCGAGCGGCATGGGGGAGCCCAGGCCCGGCTCGAGCGCGCCGGCGAGCTTGGCGAAGAGAAAACTCGCCGCCGGGTCGCCGGCACCCCCCTCGCCCGCGAGGTCGGGGGGCACGGTCTGCGTGATTCGCTTCCAGACGCGAGCCCGTGCGGTAGCGTTTTGTGGATCGACGCCGACGAGCGAGGTCAAGGAGGCACCGCTCTCGAGCAGCAGGCCGCCGCTCATTCCCTCGGAGTCGTGGCAGCCCCCGAGAGCGCAGCTCGCGGCGAAGACCTGTGCCTGAATGCGCTCGAAGGTGGAGTCGAAGACGATCGTCGGTGTGCAACTCCCCGGTGCGGGCTGGCAATCGAGCCGCAGGGTATCGGAATCGGTCCGCGACACGCCCAGAACGAACTCGGAGCGGGCACTGACACGGAGAACCTTCCGCCCCGCATCGCAGCGGCCGTTCGCGAACGGGCCTTGCACGGCCACGGTGATGCCGCTTGGCGTCGTGCAGGTGTCGCTGGCCGCAGTCGGCGGATCGAGTTGGCTGTCGGCACGGGACTGGAGCGCCTGGAAGCCGGGATCGAAGAGCGGATCTCCGTTGTCGGCGGCGTGCTCGACGCGGATCGCGGCCACGCCGCGGAGCGTACAGCGCGGATCGAAGCTGCTGTTGGCGCAGAGCGAAACCGGGAAGACACAGCGGCCGTTGATCTCGCCGTCGCTGTCGCAGGCGTCGCCATCGGTGCAGGTCCAGCGGCGCTGCGTCAGGGCTGCCGGCACGTCGAAGACCGTGAGGCAGTCGGTCGCGCGGGGCCCGCCTCCGGCGACGATCCCGGCGCGTGCGGTGGTGGTGACCAGGAAGAGGGGCGCTGCGAGCAGGCAGAGCAGGGCGCGCCGGTTACGAGTGCGGGGAGGGAGCATCAAGACACGTCGTCCAGGTCGCGGAGAGTCGGGAACCGGGCACGCTGCGACTCGGCTTCGAACCTAGTCTGCCCCCGGCCCGAGGGGAAGCCCGCACAAGCACGCGCAGAAGCGGGGGCGCGGTGAGGCCTGGCAAGCGCCGCTCCCGGCTCAGTTCCGCAGCGAGCCCCCGGGTGACGCCCCGTGTCGCGCGATCTGGTCGCGCAGCGCATGGCCCAAGTGGCTGTGGCGGCGGCCGTAGCCGGCATAGATCACGACCCCGAGCGCGAGCCACACGAAGAGCCGCCACCAGTTCGCCACCGGCAACGAGAACATCAGCATGAGGCAGCTCAAGATGCCGGCCACGGGAACCAGCGGCACCAGCGGGCAGCGAAAGGGTCGCTCGGCAGCGGGGTTGGTGCGCCGCATGATCAGCACCGCGGTGCACACGATCACGAAGGCAAACAACGTTCCGATGTTGGCCATGTGCAGGAGCGCCCCGATCGGCAGCAGCCCCGCGAGCACGCCGACGAAGAGGCCGATCAGGATCGTGCTCCGCCAGGGCGTCTGGAAGCGGGGGTGGACGTCGGCGAAGAAGCGGGTCGGCAGCAACCCATCGCGCGACATCGCGAGGAGGACGCGCGGCAGACTCAGCATCAGGACCAGCAGCACCGAGGTGATCCCGGCCACACCGGCGATCGCGATCACGAATTCGGCCCAGCCCAGCCCGACGTGATGGAAAGCTTCCGCGACGCCGGCATTCACGTCGATCTGATCATAGGGCACCATGCCGGTCAGCACGGCGACGACGGCGATGTAGAGGACGGTGCAGATCAGCAGGGAGGCCATGATCCCGATCGGCACGTCACGCTGCGGGTTGCGCGCCTCTTCGGCGTGCGTCGAGACCGAATCGAAGCCGATGTAGGCAAAGAAGATGATCGCCGATCCGGCGAGCATCCCCACCGGGCTGCCCCCGGCATCGGTCTGGCCGGCGACCGGGTAGCCGAAGAAGCTGATCCCGGTCCAGCCGTAGGGTGCGAACGGCGTCCAGTTGTCGGGATCGACGTAGAAGGCCCCGACACCAATCACCAGCAGCACGGCCAGTAACTTGACGGCGACCATCAGCGTGTTGAAGCCCGCGCTCTCGGCGATCCCCTTGACCAGCACGGCCGTGATCAGGGCGACGATCACGATGGCCGGCAGGTTGATCACAGCCCCGGTCGCGACGAAGCCGCCGGTCGCGGCGTCGTAGGCGATGGGCGCGCCGCGGACCGCTTCGGGCAGGACGATGCCGAGCTTCAAGAGCGCGTTCTGGAAATAGCTCGACCAGCCGTTGGCGACGGTGGCGGCGCTCACCGCATACTCCAGCACGAGATCCCAGCCGATGATCCAGGCGAAGAGCTCGCCCATGGTGGCGTAAGCGTAGGTGTAGGCGCTGCCTGCCACCGGCGCCATCGAGGCGAACTCCGCGTAACAGAGGGCGGCCAGCACGCAGGTGATGCCGGCGACGACGTAGGACATCATCAGTGCCGGACCGGCGGTGTTGTGGGCGGCCTCGCCCGTCGCGACAAAGATCCCCGCGCCGATCACCGCGCCGACCCCGAGGCTGGTCAGCGCGACCGGCCCGAGCACGCGGCGCAGCCGGTGGTCACCGGCCATCTCGCTGAGCAGAAGATCGAGTGACTTGGTGGCGAGCAGTTGTTTCCGCAGCATGAGCCCTCCCCGTGGCGCGAGCCCCGTATCAGAACCCACCGCGGCCTCGAAACGAAGCCGACGAGGGCGCGGCGCCAACCGCGCGCTTCAGGCTCCGGGCTCGACCGGAGGCGGTGCCAGGGGCAGGAGAAAGGTGAAGGTCGCTCCTTGACCGGGGCCGGGGCTCGCGGCGTTGAGCGTACCGCCGTGGGACTCGGCGAGCGCGCGCGCGATCGAGAGGCCGAGCCCCAGACCGGCATCGCGTCGCGAGGTCGTCCGGTCCGTACTCCAGAGGCGGTCGAAGATCCGTTCGAGGTTGTCGGCGGCGATGCCCTGACCCCAATCGCGGACGCGCACCACCAGGAGGTCGGCGGTCCGCTCGGCCGAGAGTTCGACCCGCTGTCCGGCGGCCGAGAACTTGGTCCCGTTCGCGAGCAGGTTTCCGACGAGTTGTCCGAGGCGGACTGCGTCGGCCTCGATGGCGCCGAGGTCAGGTGGCAGCACGACGTCGATGGCGATGTCGCGCGCTGCGGCGGCGACCCGCGCGACCTTTGCGGCCTGCTCGAGCATCTGGCGCAAGTCGAGGTGTGCTGGGCGCAGTACGAGACGGCCGACGAGGGCGCGCGAGAGGTCGAGCAGATCTTCGACCAGTCGCGCCTGGGTGACCACGGCGTGGCGGAGGCCCTCGGTGGCGAGCGTTCGGGTCTCGCTGTCGTCGCCGGCCTCCTCGAGCAGATCGAGCGCGAGCGACACCGCGTTGAGGGGCGTCCGCATCTCGTGCGACACGAGCGAGAGAACCTCGTCGCGGGCACGCGAGGCGTCCTCGGCGAGCGCCTGGGAGCGTTGCGCCAGGGCGAGGCTCGACGAGAGTTCGTGCCGGGTCCGGATGTGTCCCGAGATGTCGCTGATGGCCCCGAGGGCGCGCGCCGGAATCCCCGGCGCCGCCGGAAGAGCGCGGCCCGAGATCTCGCGCCAGAGTTGCTGCGCGCTGCCGGGCAGGCTCATTTCGATCCGGAAGGAACTCCCGGGCTCGGCGTCGGCCAGCGCGCGGACCAGCGCATCGCGCTGCTCGTCCTCGAAGGCATCGAGCAGCGCGCCGAAAGTCTTCGGGGGCTCTTCGGGCGCAAGTCCCAGCAGGAGGCAGGCCTCGCTGCTCATGTGGAGCTGGTCGCGGGCGATCTCCCATTCCCAGAGGCCGATGTTGCCCGCGCGCACCGCCACGGCGAGTCGCTCGGAATGTTGCTGCGTCGCCATCTCTGCCGCGTGCAGGCGGGTCACATCCCGGATCACCAGGCAGAACATCCCGCCGTTGTTCGCCGACTCGACGGGCGCAACGTCCAGAGCCAGCACCTGGCCGGCCCCGGCGGAGGAGGAGAATTCGCCGATGACGATCCGGCTGTGTTCGAGCCGCGTGGCGTGGTGTGCGGCCTCGATGGCCCGGCCGATCTCGAAGGCGAGGGCGGGCTCGACCAACTCGACCAGGGCGCGACCAAAGGGCCCGCTGTCCAGGCTCTGGCGCAGTCCAAGCAGTGATTCCGCGGCATGGTTCCAACCCTGGACGCGACCCTCCTGGTCGAGCAGTACGAGACCGGTGTCGAGGGCATCGAGCAGGTGCTCGAGACTGCCGGGCTGGGAGAGGATGCTGGCGAGGCGATGCGGGCGGCTCGTCACCGCCTGCTGGCGCGCGGCTTCGAGCGAGGCACGCAGGTCTTTGAGGCGGGCCTGGGTTCGCGCCACATCCCACAGTCGCGCCAGCGCGGGCTCGAGCGAGTTCGTCTCGGGATCGGCTATCGCCCAATGCTGACCGAGCAGCGGCGTGAGGCTCAGGTGCTGGCGCAGCTTGGCCTGGCGCCCGAGGCCGGCGAGCAGCACGATCGGCGTCTCGGGCAGGAGCTGGTGCGTTTGGCGCGCGGCGCTCACCTGGTCGCCGACCATTGGCCCGATCAGCGCCAGCACCGGTGACGCCAGCCGGAGCGCATGGATTTCGCGTTCGTCCAGAACGAGACGGCCGGCGCGGCCGATCCGCCGCACGACGAGGCCGAGTCCGATGCGGGCGAGGCGATCCTCCAGTTCGTTTCGGGCCGAGGGCAGCGAATCCGCCGAATCGATGAGCAGCGCGCTGGGAGCCGACATGATCCGGTTTACCTCCGCCCTAACCGGTCGCCGCAATTCGTTTGGTCATTGTCAATGGCCGAACTCTGGAGTTCGCATGATGCTGGACTCCCCCGTGAAGGGTTCTGTGCCAATCGGGATTCCCGGATCTGTCGTATTGCTCCTCGGCCCTCTGCTCAAAGCATGGGGACGCCGAGCAGGGATCGTCCGATCCACATTTCCAGCAGGTTCGACGTCGGCGACATGACATTGCCGGCGCGGGCGTCGCGCAGCAGGCGGGCCAGCCCGTGACCTTCGCGGTAGGCACGTCCGCCGCACAGGTCCATCGCGGAATTGACGACGCTGACCGCGGTCTCGGTGGCCTGCGCCTTGGCGGCCATGACCCAGAGTGCTGCGTCCGACTCGCCCTCGTCGGCGCGCAACGCGGCCGACTGGACGAGTGCTCTCGCCGCGACCACGGCGCGGAAAGCTCGCGCGAGCTGGGTCTGCACCACGGGCTCGTGGGCGAGCGTGGTGGCGGTGTGGGTGCGCACGCGCCCGGCGATGTCGGCGCGCGCGAGGTCGACGGCGGCATGCGCGATGCCGGCGTTCGTGCTGGCCATCGCGATCAGGAACCAGGGCGCCACGACCTCGAAGACGAACCAGATCTGATCGCCCTTGCGACCGAGGAGATTCTCCCGCGGCACGGGCACGTGGTCCAGCGCGACCGAGCGCGACGAGTTGCCGCGCATGCCGAGGCCGGTCCAGGGCGGCCCCCAGGCGTTCGCCAGCCGCTCGGCTTCGATCACCAGACACGAGAACTGGCCCGGCGCGTGATCAGTGCCGTCGGTGACCGAGGTCACGTAGGAGTCGGCGTACCCGCCATTGGTGACGAAGGCTTTCTCGCCGTCGACGAGGAAGCCGTCCGGTTCGTCGTGGAGCATGGTGCGGGGGAAATAGAACTCGACGCCGGTGGCGGCTTCGGAGAGAGCGAGCGTCGTCAGGTGACGGCCCGCGGCGATCGGCACGAGGAAGCGTTCGACCTGATCCGCGGTCGCGCGCGCGGCCAGCACGGCGGTCGCGACACAATGCATCCCGAAGCAGAGGGCCGTCGACGGACAGGCGGTGGCGATGGTCTCGCAGACCTGGGCCAAGCCCGACAGACCGAGGCCCATGCCGCCATGTTGCGCCGGCACGGCCAGGCCGGTGAGTCCCGCCCGCGCCAGCGCCTGCATGTTCTCCACCGGCCAGCGCGCGTCCCGGTCGGTCGCTTCGGCGCGTGGAGCAATTTCCAGCTCGACGATGCGCCGAGTCCGCTCGACCAGGCTCGGAGCGGTGGTGGCGAAAGCCGCGGACCCGGTCATCGGCGGCTCCATTCGGCACGCCGCGGCGCGGCGGTGCGTTGCGCCAGAGCGGTGTCGTTCCGTGGCTTGCGCCCGCACCACGCCGCGTCGGCCGTCGTGCGGACACAGAGATCGCCACCCATGGGGCAAGTCTGGGCGATCGCGCTCGTTCAAGCGAGGGGGACGGACGGATTTTTTAACCGATCCGCTCTCTTGGGCGCTGGCTCGAGCGGCACCCTCGGGTTGGTGGCGCGCCGCGGGCCCCGTGAACGACCGCCACGCCCCTCTCGGCCACCTCGGGTCGGCGCGCTGATCAGCCTGCCCGGGCCGCTCCCCGCGAACCGCTCGCACGGCTTCAGCCGCCCCAGAAAACGCCACAGCTCCCACCAGCCTGTGCCCGCGCCGCCGCTCGCGAGCCGCGCGCGCCCTCGCGTCGGGTCGGCTCGCTCGCTGGTCAGCCTGCCGCACCGGTCGGGTTGGGGGCGACGGCAAGCAACGCCTCGCGTCGGGTCGGCTCGCTCGCTGGTCAGCCTGCGCCCTCTGGGCTAGCAGGGGGGAGTGTCGGTTGCCGTCGTCATTCCCGCCCGCCTGGGCTCGACCCGGCTGCCGCGGAAAGCGCTGGCCGAGATCGCCGGTGAGCCCATGGTGGTGCACGTATGGCGACGGGCTCGCCAAGCGCGGGGGATCGCCGCCGTGCTCGTCGCGACCGATGCCGAGGAAATCGCCGCCGCGGTGCGCACGGCGGGAGGCTGTGCCGTGTTGACCCGCGCCGATCACCCCTCGGGGACCGATCGTTGCGCCGAGGTCGCGCGTGGACTCGACGCAGAGGGTATCCTCAACATACAGGGCGACCTGCCGATGCTCGATCCCGCGCACATCGAGACGCTGGCCCGCGCCTTGGCGACGAGTGGCGCTCCCATGGTCACGCTCGCCACGCCGCTCGGGCCGGGCGAAGCCGAGCGAACGCAAGTGGTCAAGGTGGTCCGCTCTCTGACCGGGGACGCGCTCTACTTCTCGCGCGCGCCGATCCCGCACGGCGGTGCGGGCCTGCGCCACGTTGGAATGTACGGCTACCGGCGCGAGTTCCTGTTCGAGCTCGCCGGGCTCGCCCCGACGCCGCTCGAACGTGCCGAGAGGCTCGAGCAACTCCGGGTGCTCGAGCACGGCTTCCGCTTGCACGTCGCCGTGGTCGAGGCCGGCCGGGACATGATCGAGGTCGATACCGCAGACGATCTGGCGCGAGCACGGGCCGCGCTCGCGCATGGGGGGCAGGGGGCACATGAGTCAGCGTAGTGGCCGGCGCGACAAGACGAAGTTTATCTTCATCACGGGCGGCGTGGTGTCGTCGCTGGGCAAGGGGCTCGCTTCGGCTTCGATCGGGGCGCTGCTCGAGGCGCGCAGCCTGCGCGTGACCGTGATCAAGATGGATCCCTACATCAACGTC
>SXGT01262993.1_pt1 | contig 26296 bp, 23 predicted proteins | sample 3176221 | NCBI WGS metagenome assembly SXGT01 (sample SAMN11356862, study PRJNA531348) | freshwater metagenome | isolation source: freshwater sample F1-120 | place: China: Fuxian Lake, Yuxi | collected 2017-12-25
CGGCGCCAGCCGCGGCATCGGCCAACGCATAGCCCAGTCGCTGGCTGCAGAAGGCGCGGATCTGTGTCTGTGCGCCCGCACGGAGGAAACACTGCAGGCGACGGCCCAACCGCTGCGCGCCAGCGGCATCCGCGTCGAGTGTGTAGCGGCCGATATGACCCAACCGGGGGAAGGGGACCGTTTCGTCGGCATCGCCAATGACCGCTTCGGCGGCTTCGACATCGTCGTCAACAACGTGGGCGGCGCCATCTGGACCCCCTTCGTCCAGATCGGCGACGAGGAGTGGCTGCAGGCCATTAACCAGAACCTTTTTTCGGCGGTGCGGGTCACCCGGGCCGCCCTGCCGGTGCTGGAGCAGCGGGGCGGCGGTTGTGTGATCAACATCTCATCGATCTTCGGCCGCGAGAACGGCGGCCCCATTTCCTACAACGCCGGCAAGGCGGCGATGATCAGCATGACCTCCAACCTCGCACAGGAGGCGGCCAAGATCAACGTGCGTGTCAACAGCGTCGCCCCTGGCTCCATCCTCTTTCCGGGTGGCGGTTGGGAACGCAGGCAGAAGGCGGACCCAGAGGGCATCAAGGCCTTTGTCGACGCCAATATCGCCTTTGGCCGTCTTGGCACTCCCGAGGAGGTGGCAGCGGTGGTCACCTTCCTGGCCTCGCCCCGGGCCAGTTGGGTGACCGGTGCCTGCCTCAATGTGGACGGGGGTCAGTCCCACTCGCTGATCTGAAGCTGGGGTGGACCGAGCCTTTCCCTGCGTCTGGGTGTTCTTGCTGGCCGCATTTCCCATGGCGGCCCAGCCACCGGGGCCACAACTCGATTTCCTCGACGACCGGTTGCCCATCCCCGAGTCGGCGCTGTACGACAGCGCCCAGTATCGGGCCAGCGGGGCGGAACTTGCCTTTGCCCAGGGCCGGGATCAGCCCTATGCCCGAGGCCTGTACGGGCAGGCGGCGCTGCATTTTGCCCAGCTGAGCAATACCTTCCCGCTGAAGAGTGCGGTGTGGGTGTACCTGGCCCGCGCCTTTTTCCGCAGCGAGGACTTCCCCTCGGCCCGCCAGGCTCTGACCAGGGCCGGCCAGCTGATGCCCGATCTGGAGGAAGGCCTCTGGAAGCCGCTGGGCCGGGGGCTGGACACCGAGGTCAGGCGCCTGGCCAATCAGCGCCAGGCCCAGGTGGATTACTATCCCTTGCGCCACGCCGACCTGGTACCCCTGCTGCGCCTCTATCGGTTCCTCGCCGACACCACGGCGGCCCGCGACCTGGTGCTGGGCGCGGCCCGCCGCCGCGCCGACCTCTTCCGTCAGGCCGAGGTGGCCTCTGGGGCACAGCGCCAGTCCTACCTCGATGCCGCTGGCCAGTGGGAGGGGGTGATCGCCGGCCTCAATGCCGAGTGGGGGGCGGGGCTGGCCCAGCCCGAGCCGGCGGCGGGCCGCGCCGACAGCCTCAGAAGCGCCGAAACGATGCGCCTCTTGCAGATGCGGGTGGATTATTACCTGGCGCTGCCAGGGGAGTACGGGCAGCTCTTCGGCGAGTACCTGCGCCTGGGCCGGCGGCCAGAGGCCGCCCGGGTGTTGGCCGCCCTCGAAAGCGAGGTGCGGCGCCTGGAGTTGTTGGCCAGCGTGGCGCCTACACCAGACGCCGCCGCCAGGCTCGACACCAAAGCTGCCCCGCTCCGCAGCCTGGGCCAACAGTTCAGGGTCCAGCTCCAGGGTGTGCCTCCCTAGTTGCCCACCACCGCCACTACCTCGGCTCCCTGTAGCAGGGGATTGACAAAGGTGACCCGCACCTTGCCCTCGCGCTCTTCCTGCTCGAAATCGTTCCCCTCCCGCAGCCGGCCGTAGCGGTCGGCCAGACCGCGCAACTCGCCCTCCAACTCGAGCGCCTCGCCGATCGGGACCGGCCGCAGGCGCGGGTCGGCCGGGTCCAGGGGTTTGATCAGTTTGTAGGTCCGCCGGAACATCTTCCGGCCCGCCTGCAGATAACCCTGATCCAGGAGCGCCTGCTCGCCGGCTGGGTATACGTGCACGGCCAGTTGGGCAGCTCTGCCGGCAGCGCGGGCAGCCTGGGCAGCCTGGCGGGCCTGCGCCGTCTCGCCGCGGGCCAGGGAGAGTTCTTCCTTGAGCTGGTCGAGGTGGCCGACCTGGCGACGCAGCGCCCCGTTGGCGTCGAGCAGCGCGGTGTTGAGGCTGTCGGCCTCGCGGCGCAGGCGGGCGATGACGTGCTGGTCCGAGCGTTGCTCCTTGCGCAGGCGCTCCAGCTCGGCGCTCATCGCCTGGTTGCGCTCGTGCTGGTCCTTTGCCTGAGTGCGCCAGTTGCGCAGTTCGGCCGAGAGCTGCTGCACCGAGTCGTAGAGGCGCGCATCCATCTTTTGCAGGCCCGCGACCTGGGCGCGCAGGCCGTCGATGATCTGGTTTGAGGCGTCGACCGTGAAGTTGAGGGAGTCGATGACCCCGTTGGCCTGGTGCAACTCCTCCTGGAGCTGGGCCAGGGCCTCGGCCTCTTCGCCGGCCGGCTGGTGCTGGCTGCCGCAGGCGAGCACGCCTAGGGTGAGCAGGACAAGCAGGATGACGCGCATGGGAAGCTCCCTTGGGTTTATTTCTTTCGCCAGCGATAGAGGCTGTCCACCGCGCTGCTGATGCGGGCCAGCACGGCTAGCTGAGTCTGCAGTTCCTGCATTTGCTGGGCCTGCCGCTGCTGGGCGGCAGCCAGGTCGCCCAGCTTGCCGCCCATGCCGGCCTGCAGGCGCTCGAGGCTGGCCTGGCCGGCGGCGGCTTGGCTGACACCCTGCTGGAGTGCGTTGAGCTGGCGTTGGAGGTTCTCGAGGGCGGCCTGTTGGCGATCCAGCCCATTGCCGAGCTGTTGGTACCGCTCCTCCTCCCGCTGAAAGCGGTCCTGCACCTGCCGGTCCACCTGGGTCTGGTACTCCCGGCGGTGTTGCTCCTGGGCGGAAAGAGCCTGCTCGCGTTGGGCCAACTCCTCCTGGGTGCGGCGATGGCCTTCCTTTTCGTGCTGGAGGCGGGCGCGAATCTCGAACTCCGAGGCGGTCAGATCCGCCTTTTCCTCCAGTTGTTGCACCAGGCGGCTGCCCAGTTCGTCCAGGCGGTGGGTGACCGTCTCCATCTGCCGGGCCAGGTCGGCGCGGTGTTCCCGCTGCCTTTCCTGAAGGGTGAAGAGCACCAGGCCGAGGATGGCGCTCACCACCACCGTGGCATAGGCGCCCAGGCCCAGGAAGTGCTTGGGCGAGGGCGCGGGGACCAGGCGCAGGAAGGCCGCAATGGCTCCCCACAGCAAGATCAGGTTGGCGGCGATGGCGGCGGCCAGCAGTTCCACGGTATCACCTCGGCCAGGGACAGGGGTGCAGCAATAATAAACACGGCCCGACAGCGACCCGCAAATGTGGCCCGGGGCTTGATTGACAATAGTGGTAATCGGCGCTAAACTTTGAACATAGGCGCATTTACACGAGGAGGGAACACCGGTGAACCGCCCCCAGCGCAATTCGGTCTTCGCCCTGATGGCTTTCGCGCTTCTAGGCGTGGTCTTCGCGGCTTTCTCCAGCTACGACTTCATCGCCCATCTGGACCGCCAGGTGCATTCGATCACCTGCTCCTATATCCCGGGGCTGGAATCGGCGGATATCCAGGGCAACTCGGGCTGCCACACGGTGATGATGAGCCCGTACTCGTCGGTTTTCCGCACCCTGACCTGGGGCGGAATCCCCATCGCTCTGCCCGCCCTGGCCGTGTTCGCCTTTCTCTTCTTCCGCGCACTCGACCTGTGGATGCGCGGGGTGGAACAGGATCGGCGCGAGACCCGTTTCCTGCTGCTCGCCACCTTGTTGCCGGTAGTGGTCTCGGCGATCTACTTCTACATCTCGTATTCGATCATCGGCGCCATCTGCAAACTCTGCGTGGGCACCTATATCGCCTCGGTGGGGGTGTTGGTCTGCGCCTTGCTGGTCAACGCCGGCAGCGCCGAGGACCCCCCGGAGGGCAACGCCCCCAACTACGCCCTCTACTTCGGCGAGGGGATGGCCTTTGTCCTGGTCCCCCTGTTCCTGTATCTGGCGCTCAAACCCGGGTACGATATTGCTCCGGGGGATTGCGGGCAGTTGACCAGCCCGGACGACAAATACAAGGTCAGGGTCGCCCTGCACACGGCCCATGGCGGCACCCCGGCCCTCGAACTGCTCGACCCGCTCTGCCCGGCCTGCAAGAGCTTCAGCGAACGCCTCGAAGCCAGCGGTCTGATCCAGCAGCTAGACCTCGAGGCAGTGCTTTTCCCGCTTGACAAGGAGTGCAACTGGATGGTCAGCGAGTCCCTGCACCCCGGGGCCTGCGGGGTGAGCGAAGCGCTGCTCTGTGCGGGGGACCAACTGCCCCAGGTGCTCAAGTGGGCCTTCGACAACCAGGAGCACCTGCGCGAGGTGGCCGCCGAGGACAATGCCCGCATCTACGAGGAGATCAAACGGAAATTCCCCAAACTCGGAAACTGCGTCGGCAAACCCGATGTGCGCACCAGGCTCAACCGCTCCCTGCGCTGGGCGGTGGCCAATTCGCTGCCCGTGCTCACCCCCCAGCTCTACGTGAACAACCAGAAGTTATGCGACGAGGACACCGACCTCGGCCTGGAATACGCGCTGAGCCGCATGCTCGACCAGTGAGGTAAGAGATGAGACAAGCCAAACTACATTATACGTTAGGCCTGGTGACCCTGGGCTTACTCTCCGCTTTGGTGGTGGTCTGGGTGGGGGCTGCCTCGGCGCGCTTGGCTGAGAACAGCGGCAAGGCTTCCCAGGTGGCCGTCGCCAGCGCCGCGGACGAAGGCTATTGTTCAGGGCCGCTCAAGGCGATCCTGCGCCGGGTGTTGACCTCCTGCGGGCTGATGAACGCCAGTGGCGGCAGAGGGTGCCAGCCCCTGGAGGCGAAGAGTGTGGCCGCCATGTCCAGCGGCGATTTCAACGCCCTTTTCCTGCCCCTCAGGGAAAGGGTTGCCATCATCCAGTTCGAGCAGAACAGCGACGCGCTCGACCCGGCCGCCATGGCGCTGCTCGAAAAGACTTTTGCCGACCAGCGCGGCGCTTCTTACTTCCTGGTAGTGTCGCGCGCTTCCCCAGAGGGATCGGTGGACCACAACCGCGACCTGTCCCAGCGCCGGGGCGGGGCCGTGCTGGACCACCTGCAGGCCCGCTTCAGCGATCCAGATCTAGAAAAAGAGGTCGGGTTGCTGTGGCTGGGCGAGGAGTTCGCCCAGTTGGAGGAGGATTTCTGTTCCTGGACCCGTTCCCATCCGGAGGCACCGTGTTCCGCAGCCGATCTCAACCGCTCAGCCTTCATCGCCTGGATCGATTGCCAGCTCTAGTCCTGCTCCTCCTGGCCCTCGGCTGCGGGGCTGGGCCTAGGGAGAAGGAGACGGTACCTGCTTCGCGGGTGGCGGCAGTCAAGGCCAGCCCGGAGAACGCCGGCACCTCGGCGGCGAAATGGACCGACGTCTCCTTTCCGGCGGCGAGCGCCCCGGCCATGGAGCTACCGCGGGTGGTGCCTGCCCGGGCCGGTGGCGCGACACCTTCCTTCCCGCGGGACCGCTGGGTTTGGCTAAATGTCTGGGCCACCTGGTGCGGGCCCTGCGTCAAGGAAATGCCGATGATGGAGGAATGGCGGGCCAAATTGCAAGCCGAGGGGGTGCCGGTGGAGTTGTGGTACCTCTCGGTGGACGAGCAGGACGCGGTGCTGGGCAATTTCCTCAGGCAGCGGCCGGCGATGGCGCCAGGGACCTCGCTGCGTCTGCAGAACTTCGAGGATCTGTCTGGCTGGCTCGGCAGGTACGGACTCGACGCCCAGGCAGCGGCCATACCCATCCACATGCTCGTCGCCCCTGGCGGCAGACTGCGCTATATCCACGTCAGCCAGTTGCGGGACGCCGACTACCGGATCATCAAGGAGTTGTTGCAGTAGGGGGAGTTTTTGGAGGGCGGATGCCCCGCCGGCCCTGTTGGGCCGGCGGGGTTTTTTGTGTTCAGACCGGTTTGCCGGTAACCATGCTGAGGCGGCCTTCGGGGCGGAAGGTCACCGGCTCGAGGTCGAGATCCTCGCCGGCGATCATCCGGCGCAGCAGGTCGGCGACCCCGGCCACCGCCGGCTCGATCAGGCGTTCACCCTTCTCGCGTCGGCCCAGGGCAGCCGATTCGTTGTCGATGGCCTCGCTGTGGACCCGGTGCGGAGCCAGCACCATCATGGTGGAGGTCTCGTATTCGTCGGCGTGGCCCGGCAGGCTTTTGCGCTCCATGACCTCGTGTACCAGGCGCACGTCGTACACGTCCCAGTAGGAATGGAAGCGCAGGTTGACGCCCAGCTTTTCGCGGTACTCGTCGAGGCGCCTGGTCAGGGGGCGCACGTTGCCGCCGTGGCCGTTGAGGATGAGGATATTCTTGATGCCGGCCCGTTTGAAGGAATTGCAGACGTCAAAGACGTACTCGCAGAAGATCTCGGGCCGCACCGTCAAGGTGCCGATGTGCTGCATCCAGTGCTCGGACACCCCGATGGGGATGGGAGTGGCCACCACCACCTGCGGGTGCAGGCGTTTGGCCGCCTGTTCGGCCATATAGGTGACATGCAGGGTGTCGTGGATCATCTCCAGGTGTTCGTTGTGCTGTTCGGTGGCAGCTACCGGTACCACCGCGGCCTGGATGGTGCCGGCCTGCATGCGCTCGCGGAATTCCCTGCGGGTCAGATCCCCGATAAAAACGCGTTCGTCAGCCATACTGGGCTCCTTTCTCCGCCCTCAGCTTAAAACCGCCCACCCCCACAGTCAAGCGCCTTGACACGAGGGGGGGCATGTTCTTTGTTTGTGGGCTGTTGACCAGGAGCGACGCAAATGGGCAGTCTGCTTTCCGGCGCCAACCGCAACTTCACCCTGCTGGCCATTGCCACCTTTACGGTGGGCATCTTCTTCGGGGTGCAGATGACCCTCTACAACAATTTTGTGGTCGACCGGCTGGGCATCGACGCCCACCAGTTGGGCACCGTCGAGGCCCTGCGGGAGGTGCCCGGGTTCCTCAACGCCCTCTTCATCGGCCTGGTGATGCACCTGGCGCCCCCCCTGATCGCCGGGATCGCCTTGATCGTCATGGGTATAGGCTTCGCCGCCTACGCCCAGGTGGACTCGATCTACTCCCTCGCCCTCTTCTCGGTGGTCTGGAGCCTGGGTTTCCACTGCTGGGCACCCATGGCCGAAACCATGTCCCTCACCTTCACCCCTCCAGGTGAGAAGGGCAAGTGGCTGGGCCGCCTGCGCAGCGTGGGGGCGGTGGCCTGGCTGCTGGCCATCGGCGCCTGTATGCTCCTGTTGGAATTTTTGCACTACGAGGGCCTCTTTATTTTGGGCGGGGCGGCAGCGGTGCTGGGCGGGGTGGCCATCCTGTTTGCCGACCACCTGAAACCGGCGGAAAAGGAGAAGGCCTGGGTCCTGAAGCGGCGGTACACCCTGTACTACGTCATGCAGATGCTGCAGGGCTGCCGCAAGCAGATGTTTATCACCTTCGCCATCTTCGCCCTGATCAAGGTCCACGGCATGCCGGTGGCCACCACCATGGTCCTGGTGCTGATCAACCAGACCCTGGTCACCTTGACCGGGCCGCTGATGGGCCGGTTGGTGGACCGCTTCGGGGAGCGGCTGATGCTCAGCGCCAGCCACCTCGGTTTGGTCTTCGTTTTCCTCGGCTATGCCCTGGTCGAGGACCAGTTCACCCTCTACACCCTCTACTGCGTCGACAACCTCATCTTTTTCGGCGCCATCGCCCTGACCACCTATGTCCACAAAATCGCCCCGGCCGAGGAGCTGAAACCTACCCTGTCCATGGGGGTGACCATGAACCACGTGGCCTCGGTTTTTGTGCCGCTGGTGGGCGGGGTGGTCTGGCATTATTTCGGCTACCAGATCATCTTTCTCAGTGGGGCGCTTATCTCGCTCATCTCGCTGATCGTCAGCCAGTGGGTCGATCCCGAGGCCGAAGTGGCCCGCCAGCGCGCCGAACTCCAAAAGGCGCAGGCACAGCCGGCCATGGCCGCCACCTGACCCTACACCAGAAAGGAAAATGCGATGAAAATCGGCACACGTCTCCCGGGTTTTGCCCGCCAGATCGGTTTCGACGGATATTGCCAATGGCTGGCCGACAATGGCTTCGAGGCCATCGATACCCCGCCCCTGACCAAGGAGATCGCCCAGGTCTGCAAGAAAGTGGGCCTGAGCATCGGCACCTGTGACGGACGTGCGGGTGGGCTTCTCAGCGACGACAAAGGCAAACAGAAGGAGGGATTGGCCAGCCTGAAAAAGGATCTGAGCGCCATCGGCCGTCTGGGCGGGCACACCTACTTCACGGTGTTGATGCCGGACAACCCGCTGCAGCCGCGCGCCAAGACCTTCGAGATCTTCTGCAACGTGTACCCCAAGGTGGTCGAACACGCGGAGAAGGAAGGCGTGAATATCGCCATCGAGCCCTGGCCCGGACCGGGGCCGGCGTACCCGTGCCTGGGGTGCAGCCCCGAGAGCCTGCGCCGCATCTTCGCGGCCATCCCCTCGCCCAACCTGGGCATCTGCTACGACCCCTCGCACTTCGCCCGCATCCAGATCGACTACGTGCGCCTGTTACACGAGTTCGGCGGCCGGGTCAAACACGTACACCTCAAGGACACCGAGATCATCCAGGAAAAACTCTACGAGAGTGGCATCCTCGGCGAGAGCTACGGCCACACCTATGGTTTTGGCGAGGGCTGGTGGCGGTACACCATTCCGGGCGAGGGTTCGGTGGACTGGGAGCTGGTGTTGCGCCGGCTCGAGGAGTTCGGCTACGACGGGGTGTTGAGCGTCGAGTTGGAAGACCACCACTACTGGGCGACCGCCGAGTTGCAGCAGGAGGGCATCACCCGGGCCCGCGACTACATCGCCCAGTTCCTCAAGGGCCGCGACTGATGGAATACCGCACCCTCGGCAACACCGGCCTCCAGGTCTCGGCACTGGGATTCGGCTGCGGCGCAGTAGGTGGCCTGCTGGTAAAAGGCGAGTACCCGGCCATGCGCCGCGCTGTGGAACGGGCCCTGGAGTTGGGGATCAACTACTTCGACACCGCCGCCATGTACGGCAGCGGCCAGTCCGAGGCCAACCTTGGCGCGGTGCTGCGCGAATTGGGCGCACCGGTGCTGGTGGGGACCAAGGTCCATCTGGGGCCGGCAGATCTGGAACATATAGAAGCAGCGGTGGCAGCCCACGCCGAGGCGAGCCTGCGCCGGTTGGGTCGGGATTGTGTGGAGGTCTTCTACTTCCACAATTTTCTCGGGCCCCAGCGCCAGAAGGGGCAGGCCGCCGCCGCCGACCTGGAGCCCGTGCTGCGGGCGCTGGAAAAACTCCGGCAGCAGGGCAAGACGCGGTACGTGGGTTTCAACGGCCTGGGTGAGACCCAGGCCGTACACCAGGGTTTGGGTCTGGAGGGTTTTCACGCCCTCCAGACCTGTTACAATCTGCTCAACCCCACGGGTGGCCAGGCAGCGCCCGCGGGGTTCCCTTTTCAGGATTTTGGGCAGCTCATCGACCGCGCCGCCGGGCAAGGCAAAGGCGTGGTCGCCATCAGGGTGTTGGCCGGGGGCGCACTCAGCGGCAGTGCAGACCGCGACCCCGTGGCCACGGCCCAGGTGGGGACCATCTCCACCTCGCCGGACTTTGGCGCCGACGTGGCCAGGGCTGGGCGCTTTTCCTTTTTGGTCGAGGAGGGGCACACCAGCAGCCTGGCCGAGGCCGCGGTGCGTTTTGCCCTGGGCAGGCAGGGGATCTCCTCGGTGCTGGTGGGTATCTCCAACCTCGAACAACTCGAAGCCGCGGCCGCGGCTCAGGCCAAGGGGCCGCTGCCGCCCGCAGCGTTGGACCGCTTGCCGGGGATCTGGCGGGGATTGGCTGCTTAGGAGGGATATGATGGTAGGTTTCGCCGTGGTTGGGCTGGGCATGGGCCGGGCGCGGGCCAAACAGATCGCGGAGACCCCCGGTGCAGAATTAAAACTGGTGGTGGACCTCAACGCCGAGTTGGCCCAGAAAGTGGGAGAGGAGTTCAGATGCCCGTGGGCCACTTCCCTCGACGAGGCCCTGGGCCGGGGGGATGTGCAGGTGGTGATGGTGATGACCCCCAGCGGCTTACACGCCAAGATCGGCGTGCAGGTGGCCAGGGCGGGCAAACACGTGATCACCACCAAACCCATGGACGTGAGCACCGCGGCCTGTGACCAACTCATCGCGGCGGCCGACGCGGCCGGGGTGAAGCTGGCCGTGGACTACCAGAGCAGGTACGTGGACAACAATTTCCGGGTGGCCGAGGCCCTGCGCCAAGGGTGGCTGGGCCAGCCCATCCTGGGTGAGGTGCGTTTCAAGTGGTTCCGCTCCCAGGACTATTTTCGCCACGGCACGGGCTGGCGCGGCACCTGGGCCATGGACGGGGGTGGTTCCCTGGCCAACCAGGGTTCCCATCTACTCGACCTGCTGCTGTGGTATATGGGCGAACCCGCGCGGGTCTACGCCGAAACCGCGATCATGAATCACCAGATCGAAACCGAAGACCTGGGCATGGCCCTGCTCAACTTCCAGAGCGGGGCCAAGGGCGCCATCGTCGGCACCACCACCTTCCCGGCCAGTCCCTATTTCAGCGCCGAGGTCCACGGCACCCAGGGTGGGGTGCTCATCGACGCGGTGCTCGAAGGCAAGATGAGGGTTTTCGGCGAGGGCCTGGAGGAAAAACTCAACAGTATCCCCAACCCGCTGCACAACATCATCGAGGACATGGTCTCTGCACTCGAAGCGGGTACCCAGCTGCGGGTGGACGGGCGCGAGGGCAGGCGGACCGTGGCGTTGTTGGAACATATCTACACCTCGGCCAAAGAGGGCAGGGCGCTCGAATGCCGGTGAGCGCCGCGCTGGTGGGTTTGGACGCACCGCACAGCCAGGGTTGGCTCCAGACCCTGAAGCACAGCCCGGCCGTAGACCAGGTGCTCACCTGCGACGCCCAGGCCCGGGCCCCAGAGGGAATGCCCGTCTTCCGCAGCGTCGAGGCGCTGCTGGCGGATGGCCGGCCCGACTTCGCCATCGTCTCCCTGCCCAATGACCAGGCCCCGGCTGCCGCCGAGGCCCTGCTTGGCGCCGGCATCCCCTGCATCGTCGAAAAACCGGCGGGCCGCCGGGCCGCCGAGCTGACGCGCCTCAACACCCTCGCTGCCCAGCGCGGCGTGCTCTGGGCCACCGCTTTCGTCAACCGCGTCCACCCGGTGGTAAGTGAACTCAAAAGACTGGTCGACGCCGGCGCTTTGGGTCCTATACGCTCGGTGGAAGGCCGGGTGGTGACCAGCACTGTGCAGCAGCGCAACCCCGGCCACTGGCTTTTTGCCCACGCCCGTTCCGGGGGCGGCATCCTGCACTGGCTGGGCATCCACACCATCGACCTGATCCGCTACCTCACCGGCCTGGAGTTTAGGTCGGTGTGTGGGCTCAAGGCCACCCTTAGCAACACCGGCATCGACGTCGAGGATGTGGCCGCCCTCGGCTTCTCCCTCGAAAACGGCGCCCTGGGTACGCTCAATGCCGGGTACCTGCTCACCCAGCGGTACGGCGATTTTTACCTGTGCCTGCGCGGCGAGTTGGGGGAGGCCACCTGGCAGATGTGGGGCTTTGAGGGGGCTGGCAACAGCTTGCAGGTGTGCAGCGGGGCGCCGGGCTGGGAGACGGCTGGGCGCCGGCAGTACACGCTCTCCCCGCGCGAAGCCCCCGGGTACGGGGGGAGCATGGGCCAACATTTCGTGCAGCAGTTTATCGACGGCTTCCGCCACGGGAGGCCTTTCCTCACCGACGGCCACGACGCCTGGCGGGCCCTGCAGTTCGTGGAGGCCGCGTACGAGGCCGGGGCTACTGGGAAGACGGTTATCATAGACGGGTAGACCATGAAGATCACCGCCCTCGACGTCCGCCTGGTGGACGCCGATTTCCGCAACCTGATTATCACCCAGCTGCACACCGACCAGGGCCTGACCGGTATTTCCGAAGTGGTCACCAAACGCTTCGACGACGCCACCCTCAAGGCCATCGAGAACATCGCCGACAATATCGGCCTCATCGGCAAGGACCCCCGCCAGCCGGCCCTGCACTTCGAGCGTATGTACCGCGACAACCAGTGGACCATCGGCACGGTGGCCGTCACCGCCATCAGCGCCCTGGAAATGGCCATGTGGGACTTCAAGGGCAAGGAGGTGGGCAAACCCATCTACGACCTTTTCGGCGGGCCCACCTACGACCAGGTGCCGGTGTACTGCCACGTGGCGGGCGGCAGCGATCCGCAGGAATACGCCGACAACGTGGGCGGGGCCATCGCCCGCGGTTACCGGGTGGTCAAGACTACGCTGCCCGTCTACTACGGCCAGGTCAAAAAGGTCTCCGCCGACGGAGCCCAATACCAGTTGGGCGGGGCGGCCTACTCGGGCACCAAGGGCCGGGTAGACGGCAGCCTCAACGAACACCAGTGGGTGGAACCCGCAGTGCTCAACGAGGTGATGGCCTTTTTCGAGCGCGCCAAAGAGGAACACGGCGACCGGGTCGAGTTGTGGGTGGACTGCCACGCCCGTCTGAGCGGGGCCACTGCCGCCCGTCTGGTGCAGGGTTTGGCCGGGGTGGTGGAACTCATCGAGGAGCCCCTGCCCCCAGAGGATATCCGCGGCCTGCGCCTGCTCCGCGAAGCCGCGCACGCCTGCGGGGGCCCCCGCATCGCCGCCGGCGAGCGCACCGCCACCATCTACGATCGCAACATGGTCAGTATGCTCACCGAACAGGCCGTGGACATCTTTCAGGCCGACCTGGGCAACTGCGGCGGGTTTGGGCAGTTCCGCGAGCTGGCCGGCATTGCGGCGATGAACAACGTAGCCATGGCCCCGCACAACCCCAACGGACCCCTCTCGCTGGCCCAGGGCTTGCAGGCCATGGCCTTCATCCGCAACGGCCATATCCTCGAGACCGTGGGCAACGAAGGGGAGGATCGCCTGGCCGCCCAGTTGTTGCGCAACCCCGAAGTGCTGCAGAGCCGCGACGGGTACATCGCCCTGCCCAAGGGGCCTGGCCTCGGCGTCGAGCTCGACCTCAAAGGGCTGGAGCAACGGCCCTTCAAACGCTATTACCAAGCCACCCGTTAGAAAGGATCTCCACTGATGTTGGACCGTCCAGTGCGTGTCGGAGTCATCGGCTGCGGAGCCCAGGGGCAGAACCACTGCCGGGTCATCCGCGAGCTGGGGGAACGCGAGGCGGTGGTCGCTGCCTACTGCGATCTGAGTGAGGAAAGACTGGCCAAGGTCAGCCAACTTTGGCCCCAGGCCAGGGCGGCGCGGGATTTCCGCCAGATGCTGGAGCCCACCGACCTGGACCTGGTGATCGTCGCCACCATGCCCAATACCCACGCCTCCATGTGCCTGGCTGCCATCGAGGCCGGGGCCCATATCCTGTGCGAGAAGCCCTTCATGATGAACCTCGAAGAGGCCACGCGGGTGTTGGAGGCGGCCGGCAGGGCGGGTAAAAACGTGCAGGTGGGCACCAATATGCGCTATATGTCCACCTCCCGGTACCTGCGCGACCTGGTGGCCTCGGGGCAGGTTGGGGACCCGGTGTTCTGCAAGGCCTGGGGCTGCCACCACAGCCCGCCGGTCTGGGGGCCCCACTACGAGCTGGCCAAATCGGGGGGCGGGGTGCTGGCCTCCACCCTGATCCACGGCATGGACCTGGCCATCTGGGTGGGCGGGGTCCCAAACCCGGTATCGGTCAGCGCCTCCACCCGCCGCCTCTTTCCCGGCAAACGCGGGGCCCTGGTGTCCCCGGAGATCACCGCCCGCTTCGACGCCGAGGACCTGCTCATGGCCCTGGTTCGCTTCGACAACGGGGCCACCTACGTGCTGGAGGGCAACTGGTGCGACGAGGTCAAGGACGCCCACCGCTTTGAACTGGTGACCACCCGCGGCACCCTGATGAACAGCGGTCCCTTTGCCGTCAAGATCGACGAGGGCGGCAAGGTGGTGGACCGCACCCCCGAACTGCAGGGCCGCGAGGACTGGTACGACAGCTGGCACGACAGTATCCGCCTGCAGGACGGCGACATCATCGGCCGGCTGCGCCAGGGCCAGCCCTGGGAAATGCAGGACCACCGGCAACTGCTGAATCTGCAGAAGGTGGTGGACGGCTGTTACGAATCGGCCCGCCTGGGCCGGGAAATCGCGTTCTAATTAGGGGAGATCGAGATGAAGGTCGTCGACGTACAGCGCATTGTAGTGCAGGTGCCCTTTACCCCGCGCCAGCAGAAGATCACCGCCCGCGAGGTCTACAACTGGAATATCCTGGAGCTTTGCCGGGTAGAGACCGACACGGGGCACGTGGGCTGGGGCGAAACCGTGATCCACTACACCTGGGCCCGGGTGAGCGATGCCGCCGTGGAGCGGGTCAAGGGCAAGAGCCCGGCCCAGATGATGAACGACGACTCCCTGGGCGCCGGCCTGCAGATGGCCCTCTTCGACGTGGTGGGCAAGATCCTCGGGGTGCCGGTCTGCGAATTGCTGGGCGGCAAGGTGCGCGATTGGGTGCCCATCTCCTGGTGGTCCATCGACGCCCCGCCCAAAGACTGGGCCGCCGAAGCCAAGGACGCGGTGGCCCACGGCTACACCAGCTTTAAACTCAAACCCCGCCCCTGGTTCGATATCGTCGCCCAGGTGGACGCCATCTCCAAGGTGGTACCGCCCCATTTCAAGCTGGACCTGGACCCCAACCAGACCTGGCAGAATGCGGCCACCGCCATCCCGATCATCAAGAAGCTCGAAAAGTACCCCATCGTCGCCATGTACGAGTCGCCCATCCCCCAGAACGACATCCTGGGAAACCGCCAGATCCGGCGGGCCACCAGCCGGCCAGTGGCCATGCACTTCGGCACACCGCCCTACATCACCTGCGTGCGCGAGGAGGTGGTCGATGGTTTCGTGATCTGCGCCGGCAAGTCGGCGGCGGTCAAGCAGGGTATACTCAGCGCCGAAGCCCAGATGCCTTTCTGGCTGCAGCTGGTGGGCAATGGTCTGACCACCACCTGGGCGGCCCACTTGGGGGCCGCGTTGAGCAACGCCACCTGGCCGGCCATCACCTGTGTCAACCTCTACAGCCACCAGTTGCTCAAAAAACCCCTCGAGGTGGTGGGCGGGTACCACCAGGTGCCTCAGGGGCCTGGTCTGGGGGTAGAGGTGGACGAGAAAGCGATCAAGCGTTTCCAGGTGCCGGAGAAGGAGATCAAGAAATTCCGCGACCAGGGCCTGCCCTTCAACGCGCCGCCCCCGCGCATCATCAACTGCATCGTGTACCCAGACAACAGCTGTGTGTACATGGCCAGCACCAGCCAGGGGTATGGGTACTTCTGCGGCGGGCACGGCCCTGCCTACGCCGAGGGCGTGCGCATGGAGCCCTGGCCCGACGACGGCTCCAAGCAGTGGAAGGAACTCTTCGCCAAAGCGCAGCAGCACCCGGTGCGGGCACGCTGGCAGGTGAGATGAATCATGCAGGTGCTCGACTACAGCCGCTCCTTTGTGACCTTCGTGACCAAGGGCCGGGGCAACAACGCCCGCCTGCAGGTGGAATCCCAGTGTGCGATCAGCGCCGGGGGGCGCAACTTTAACTATCTCTTTTTTGCTTCGTGTAAGTCGGAACACACCTTTGCCCCGAAGGGGCTCTTCCACGAGGACAACTACGACTTCTGCGGGATCTTCTCCGAGGAGGAATACGCCATCTTCCGCACCAGGTCCACCCACCACGCCGGCTGGAAGGAAGAGGGTCGGTGGGCCGACCGATTCGAGGCAGTACAGCAGCACCTGGTCCACACCGCAGGGCGGGTGCTGGCGACACCGGCGGAGATGGTGCGCGCCTCGCTCGACAATGTGCCCCTGGTCGGCAGGGTGGAGATCGCCAGCCCGGACGGCTCGGCCAGCGCGGCGCTGGAGTTCCCGATCAAAACCATGAACGCCAACGACATCGAGACCATCTACCAGGTGGATACCGGGCCCTTGGCTTTCCCGGATTTCACCCTGCCCGCCCAGCGCCAGATCGAGCGCCTGCTGCCGGCGTACGTGGCGTACAACGCCCCTGATTTCGCCGATTTTGTCGTCCAGCAGCCGCTGGCACTGGAGGGCGGAACCCGGGTTACCCATTACAGCAGGCTCCTCTCACTGCCGGCCACAACGGCGGTCATCGCCCTGAGCTGAGGAGGGACAGATGGCGTACGACACGCGTTTTTATGGCCTTGGGTTCAGTTTCAACGCTTTTAATGGTATGCCCTATATCCGGTTGGGCAACAGCGGGCTACAGGTCTCGCGGGTGGGCCTGGGCACCTGGAAGATGGGATATCCCGAAAGGGGGGATAAGGCGCGGGTCGGTCGGGACCAGGCTTTCCGTATCCTCGACCGCGCCCTGGAACTGGGCGCCACCTTCTGGGATACGGCAAACCGCTACAACGAGGCCTCGGGCAACTCGGAACGGGTGCTGGGGGAGTGGTTCCGCGCCCATCCGGGCGAGCGGCGGAACATCGTGCTGGCCACCAAGATGGCCGGCGCCATGGACGGGATCACCCCGAACCACAGCGGACTCTCGCGGGCCAATATCCTCGACAGCGTCTACGCCTCACTGGACAGGCTGGGCATCGATCACATCGACCTGCTTCAGTTCCACCGCACGGACCCGCACACCCCGGTGGAGGAGTCGTTAGAGGCGGTGGCCGACCTGCGCCGGCGGGATCTGGTGCGCTACCTGGGCCTCTCCAATGCCACCGCCGAGGACCTGAAGGTGTACCGGGAACTGGCCCACCACTTTGGTCTGCCCCTGCTGTGTTCGGTGCAAAACAGTTTCAACCCCCTCGACGGGGAACGCGAGGGCCAGCGGGGGGTGCTGGCCTTTTGTGCGCGCCACCGTATGGCCTTTATCCCCTACAGCCCACTGAGCCGCGGCCTCTTGACCAGTCGCTATCTGCCGGGCCGCAGCGTGGGGCAGGGGGATCGGCTGGTGGACGAGGGGGTGCTCGACCAGCTGCGGGCGGGCCAGGTGGCCCAACGTCTGGCCCAGCTCGATACCCTAGCCCGCCGCGAGGGCCTGACCCTGGCCCAACTGAGCCTGGCGTATTTGCTGAGCCTGCCGGGTATGGGGCCGCTCATTCCCTCGGCTTCGACCGTGGAGCAGCTGGAGGAAAACACCGCCGCCGCAACCGTGGAACTCTCCGCGGGGCTGTTGGCCGAACTCGGGCAGCTCTTTGTAACCCCCGCCGCGCTCGATCTGGTGAATCTCTAACTGCCACTGGCAAAGGAGGAGTATGGCTTCCGTAGATTGGCCCCTCGAAAAACTCGTCGATTACCGTCCAGCCCTCACCGCTGCGCCAGATTTCAACGCCTTTTGGGACGCGCAGCTGGCCCAGAGCCGGCAGGTGCCGCTCAACGGTGAATTCGCCGAGGTGCAGGACAGCCTGCCCCTGGCCAGGGTGTACGACGCCTCCTTCGACGGGGCCGACGGGGTGCGGGTGCGCGGCTGGTTCCTCACCCCCAGGGAGGTGAAGAAACCGCTGCCGGCAGTGGTGCAGTTCATCGGCTATACCGGCGGGCGGGACTACCCACACGCCTTGGCGGCCCACGTGCTCAACGGTTTCTGCGCCTTTATCATGGATTCGCGCGGCCAGGGCGGCAACACCGGCATGAAGGTGGAGACCAGCCACGGGGCGCAGTCCGGCTTCATCACCCACGGCATCCTCGACAAAGACGAGTACTATTTTCGGAATTTTTACCTCGACACCGCGCGCGCCGTGGAACTGGTCTGCGTTAGACCCGAGGTGGATTCGCAGCGGATTGCCGCTATCGGCGGCAGCCAGGGCGGGGCCCTGACCATTGCCTGCGCTGGCCTTTCGGACCGGCTGGCGGCCATGGCGCCCGACGTGCCCTGGCTCTCGCATTTCCGGCGCTCGGTGGATATCGCCGTTGGCCCCTACGCCGAGATCACCAATTTCCTCAAACGGTTCCCAGAGAAGATCGAGCAGGCCTTCACCACCCTGTCCTACTTCGACAACATGAACCTGGTCACCCGCGCCAAGGTGAAGCAGGCCTATTACTCGGTGGGCCTCTGGGACGATATCTGCCCCCCCTCGACGGTGTACGCCTCCTACAACCATCTGCCGGCGGCGGTGCAGAAGAGCATCGAGATCTATCCGTACAACGGCCACGAAGGGGGAGGGAGTCTGCATCAGCAGCGCAAGCTCAAATGGCTGCGCCAACTCCTCGCCTAGGAGGGACGCAATGAAGATCACCCGCATCGAGGTGTATTACACGGCGGTGCCCCACATCCCGCAGATCCAGACGAGCCGGCCCACCGATTACCGGGATCGGCCCATTCCCATCCTCCGGGTCCACACCGACGAGGGCCTGGTTGGTGTGGGCGAGGGGGGACGCGGCGAGCGTTGCGAGGGTTTGGAGGCGCAGTGGGTCGGGGTGGACCCGCTCAAGGTGAACCTCACCACCCTGGGTGGATCCATGGCCATGGCCCTGTACGACCTGGTGGGCAAGGCGCTGGGGGTGCCCGCCTACAGACTCATGGGTACCAAACACTGGGATCGAGTGCCGGTCGGGTATTGGTCCCCGCCTCTGGAGCCAGAGGAGTTCGCAGCCATGGCCCAAACCGGGGCCCGCGAGGGGTACAAGACCCACAAACTCAAGGCCCGACCCTGGAATATCGTGCGCACGGTCGAGTTGATGACCGCTGCCGCCGGACCGGACTACAGCATCATTGTCGACCCAAACTTCACCTTCGGCGACCTCAACACCAGCCTCAAACTGGCCGAACAGCTGGCCCGGTACAATATCCGCGCCTTCGAGGACCCCTTCCAGTACCTGCCCGGCTGGCATCAGTACCGCGATTTCCGCCGCCATTCGGCCATCCCTCTGGCTCCGCACCTGGGCGATGGCAGACAGGTGATGAGTGCCATCCGCGCCGAGGCGGCCGACTGTTTCAATCTGGGCGGCAGTGTCGAAGCGGTGCTGATTGCCGCGGGAATGGCCGAAGCGGCGGGCATGCCGGTCTGGCTGCAGGTGGTGGGGTTGGGCCTGGGGGTCTCAGGGGCGTACGGCACCCACGTCCATGCGGTGGTCCGCAACGCCACCATCCCTTCAGACTGCCTGCATTTCACCCGCGAGAACGACCTGATCGGCGGAGCCCTGACGCCGAAGGAGGGACTGGTGACGGTGCCGGATATCCCTGGGTTGGGAGTGGAGCTGGAGATGGCCGCTGTAGAAAAATACCGCGTGGCATAACCCGCCAAAGGTGCCACTGGCTGAGGGGTGGTTCCGGGGAAAAGCTTTGCAGAGCGGGCCCGCCGTGCCCACCCGCTGCGCCTGGCGAGTCAGCGTGCATCACAGCGCGGGTTGGGGCGGGGATTGGGGGGAGGGCGGCTGGCATTGGGGCGATGCCTTAAAGAAGCGACGGTTGGGCCGGGCAACCGGGTCTGACCAAGGAGTGGTGCAACTGCGCCAGCACAGGGCGGGAGGATTTGACGCTGGGAGGGCTGTGGGTTATTTTCCTTTCCCTGTTCCAGGGGAGCCCGTAGCTCAGCTGGTAGAGCAACGGACTTTTAATCCGTGGGTCTCGGGTTCGATCCCCGACGGGCTCACCATTCTTCCAAGTTGAACCACCAAACGGTTGCGAGTGTGTTTCCCGAAAACTCGCAGCCGTTTTTTTTCCTCCAGACACGCTGCGGAACGGGGTAGCGGTCGGGATTTTTGGAAAAAGGGGTTGCATTCTTGGTGGTTTTTGGGTTAACTATGGCAGCCACCCTGGGGAGGGGGGAGAGGCGTAGCTACCATTGCTAGTCCACCGGAGGCCAATCATGGACTCAATTTTCCCTGGGCTGGGAAACAATCCCTTCAATACGAAACCGCTGGTTGACTTCTTCAATACCAGCCGGAAGTCCGATTCCCAAAATAGCGCGCAGCCATCCGCAGGATACCCCGCCAGTGGCCGGGAGTCCGAGTCGACACGAAGCGTGGCCGGCCTGCCCGGGCGCGGACGGCTGATCGATTACATGGCCTGAACCGAAAGGGCAGGGGGGCCACCCCCTGCCCGCCAGATGTAGACCGCCCCACCGCGTCCTGGATCCTTTTGTATCCGCCTCCAGGGGCGGTTGCTAGCCATTTTCCCCCGTTTCACCCTCGCAGCACCCTCACTCAACGTCCCAACACCTGTAGCAGGCGCTGGTCCGCACCCCTCAATGCCTCCTCTGCCACCGGCACGCGGTTGTACTCGCCGAAGCGGGTGTAGGCCCAGCGGGCCGCGTACTGGGACTGCAGGATATAGCGCATACGCGGCGAGGAATGCGGACCACCCCGGTGCCAACACTGGTTGTTCTGGAGGTAGATATCCCCGGCCTTGCAGAACACCGAAACCGGCCTCTGGCCCAGGAAGCTGGGGTGGTCCGGGTCATTGGGGCGGCGGCCGGCGCGGTGGCTGCCGGGCACGAACTGGGTGGGGCCGTCCGCCTCGCTCTCGATGTCGCTGAGGGCCATCTGCACCGTGAACCACTGCACCGGCATACGCAGCTGGGGGTCGTGGCCGGCCACGCCCTGGGGCAGAGGAAATTCGACCACGTCGTCGACGTGCCAGTGGCTGATGGCGACCCCGGCGCGGTTGCGGATGAGGTTTTGCCCACAGAATTTGCAGTCCGGGCCGAGAATGGCCTCGGCCAGGTCGAGGATGGGCTGGCGGATCAGGACCAGGCGGAACATCGGGTCCAGCTCGATGGTGTTGCGCAGGATAAACTCGGACTGGATGTAGTGGGTGCCGGCGAGGGCCGGATCGGCAAAGATCTCGTCGCCGCGCCGGCGCAGGGCTTCGATTTCCCCGGCACTAAGCACTCCGGGGACAAGGGCAAAACCGTCGCGGTGGAAATCCTCCAGGATCTGGGCGCGCTGCGCCGGATCCAGGGCCTGGCCCTGGAGGATGGGGTTGCTTGCCATCAGCAGTCCTCGGGTTTGGAGTAGTAGCGAACGACGATAAAGAAAATTGCACGCACGGACAATAGGCGGGCCCTTTGCAGCGCCCTTGGGTTTTGTGCACCTTTTCCCGGACCTCGCCCGACCCTACGACCCTAGGAGGACCAATGAACTGCGAACTGCTGGGCCAGCCCTGCCGCAACTTCCAGATCCTCGGAATCGGCAGTTTCGCCGACCCGAGGGATGGCCGCGAAAAGGTGGTGCTTGCCAATTTTGCCGCCGGCGCGGTGGGTAATATCGTCATCGTCGATCCACTCACCGGGGAAGGGGAAGACCTCAAACTGCCCGGCGACAATGGGGCATGGGCGGTGCTCAATTACCGGGACGAAAAGCTGCTGATCGGCACCTGCGGGCAGTACGGGTACCTGCACTGCCTGGATCTGAGGACCAGGCAGTGGGCCCAACCCCTGCGAGACGAAAACGAACAGTACATCTGGAACCTCTGTCTGGGCGAGGACGGCATGGTGTACGGGGGCACCTATCCAGGGTGTGTGCTCTTGCGCTATGATCCGGTCAGGCACGCGCTGGAGAATATGGGGCGGGTCTCTGAGGTGGCAGGTAATCTGTACAGCCGCCTGGTCTACGCCGGGGTGCCCGGCCATATCCTGATTACCTGCGGCTACGCCGAGGGCCATCTATCGCTGTGGAATATGCAGACACAACAGGCCCGCCGTTTTGGCAAGGCAGGGGCCACGGTGCGGGAGGTGGGTGCGGATTTCCTCTGCACCCAGGTGGGCGAGGAGTTGGATTTCTACAACCTGCAGACCTTGGAACCCCTTGGCGCAGACCTGCGGGACCGGCTCAAAACCGGCGGCCCTCCCTCCCGGTACCAGGGCATGAGTTTCTTCATCCAACTCCAAGATGGGAAGTACCTCTGCACCCGTGGCCAGGAGTACTACCTGGACAGTGGGGGGCCAGAGCGCCCGGTCCTGCGTCCCATCCCTGCCCACAGGCCGGCCACCCGCATCCACTCCCTCTGCGCCGATGCCCAGGGCAGGATCTGGGGTTCGGCCGGTTTTGGCCAGACCATCTTCAGTGTTGATCCCCGCAACGGGGAGTCTTGGAACTCGCAGGTGGTCTGCGACGCAGGGGGTGAGGTCTACGGCATGGCCTTTGCCGGGGAGCGCCTGTTCATGGCCTGTTATTCGGGCGGTGACCACGTGGTCTACGACCCGGCCCAGCCCTGGAACCAGGTGGACCAGCTCAACCCGCGCACCCTTAACGCCGCCGGCCCCGCGCTGATCCGGCCTTCCGCCAAGAGCCTCATCGGCCCGGATGGCCATTTCTGGACCGGATGGATGGCGGGATACGGGCAGTACGGGGGCGGGCTGTCGCGAGTGGACGTGACCACCCTGGAGGTAGAGATCTGGACCGATCCCCTGGGACCCCAGGCCCTGAGCGGACTGGCCGCCGACCAGCAGTACCTGTATTTCATCACCGGCGGCGAAGCCAACGGGCTGCCGCCCCAGGCAGGGCCTTTCTCCTTTGCGGTCTGGTCGCCTGAAAGCGGCCTGGTGTGGCAGCGGGAGTTTGCCCCTGGGCAGGTGCTGCGCTGTGTGGCGGCGGTGGCCGGCAAGGTATTGGTGGGGGTGGACAGCCGCCTGGAGATCTTCGATCCCCAGGCCCTGGCTTTTGTGGGGCAGGTGGACCTAGAGGGGCCCTGCCAGTTGCTGGTGCCTTTGCCGGCGGGGAAGGTGGCGGCCTTCTGCAACCAGCAACTCTGGCTGGTCGACCCCCGGTACGGCAGGGGCGAAGCGGGTGGGGTCCTGCCCGGTCCGGTACACGCCGCTGCCCTCACCCCGCAAGGGCGGTTCTACTGCGCCGTCAGCACCGGGTTGTACCGGCTAGACGCTTAAATAAAAAGGCCGCCCCCCGCAGGGGACGGCCTCGATGTGCGGCGCAACAACCGCCCCAAAGACTCAATCTGTGCAACGCCCCATACGTTGGGGCGTTGCGGATCAGAGCTGACCCTTGGCGGCGGCCTCCTTCATCTTTTCGTTGGCGAAGATGGCGATCTCCACCCGCCGATTGGCCTGTTTGCCCTCGGTCGTGGCATTGTCGCCCACGGGCACGGTCTCGCCATAACCCATGGTGGTGAAACGGCCGGAGGTCACGCCCAGGCCCTGGGCAAACTGAGCCACGGCGGCGGCGCGTTTTTCGGATAGCTTCAGGTTGAAGTCCTCGGTGCCGTCCCCGTCGGTAGGCCCCTCGACGACGATGTTGGTATCCGGGTACTTTTGGAGGATGGTGGCCATCTTCTCGATGTTGGCCTTGCCGTCGGCCTGCAGGTCCGAGGAGCCCGAGGAAAAGAGAATGCCCGAGGCGAAGGTGATCTTGATGCCCTCGCCGACGCGTTCGACCTTGGCGCCATCGAGATCCTGTTTCAGGTCATTGGCCTGGGAGTCCATCTTCTTGCCGATCAGGGCCCCAGCCGTGCCGCCCACCCCGGCGCCGATGAGGGCACCCATCACGGTGTGGTCGCCGAACTTCTTGCCGATCAGGGCGCCGGCGGCCCCGCCAGCTGCTGCGCCGATGGCTCCGCCTCTGGCCGTGCTGCTACAGCCCAGTCCCGCAAGCGCGGCACACAGGGGCAGAGCGACGAAGAGTTTGGCTGATAATTTCATGGAAAGCTCCTTTTGATAGGATAAGATGACGGAAACTTACAAAAGGGGCAAATAGGCCAGTTTTTACCCTTTTGTCAATAGATTGGGCAGTTGAAGAAATGGAGGAATTGGATGGCAAAACTATTACGCGTCGGCACCACCGGCCGCATTGGCCGGGGCTGCCGCTGAGGGAGGTGTAAAATTTTTTTTACAGTTGGAAATAGGGTGAGTTAGTAGTATATTGCCTGGACGTGATGCAGATCATATAATTACATTCCAAAAATGCCGTAAATTAGGGAAACTTTCGCCAACTTCCTGTATTATGCGAGTAAAGCGGATATGAGGCGCTGGGCCAGCCCATTCATCGCAAGGTGGGTACTACCATCGCTATTTTTGTGTCCGCCGGCCGTTGCTCAGGTGCTGGAGCTCAGCGGCAAGATCACCTTCCAGTCCGACCGCGACGGCAACGGCGAGGTCTACTGGATGAGTCTCGATGGCACCAGCCAGACCCGCCTGACCAACAATGCCGGCGACGACCACTACGGCAACTACCTGCCCGACGGCAGCCGGCTGGTCTTTCGCTCCAACCGGGACGGCAACAATGAGATTTACCTGATGCGGGCGGATGGCAGCAACCCAGTCAACATCAGCAACAACTCCGCCCACGACGAAGGGCCGGCCTGGTCTCCAGACGGCAGCAAGAGCGCTTTTAACTCGGTGCGCGACCACGCCAACGGCGAGATCTACGTGATACACGCCGACGGCAGCGGCGTTACCCGGCTGACCAACAACAGCTACGGGGACTATCAGCCGCGGTGGTCACCCGATGGGAGCAAGATCGCCTTCAAGACCAACCGCGACGGCAACATGGAGATCTACTCCATGAACACCGACGGCACCAGCCAGACCAATCTGACCAACAACGGCGCGGTGGATTACGATCCCTACTGGTCCCCGGACGGGACCAAGATTCTCTTCTATTCGGGCCGGGACGGCAACGACGAACTCTACAGCATGGCTGCCAACGGCACTAGTCAGACCAACCTGAGCAATGCGGCTAGCTCTGGTGAATATCCCGGTGGTTTTTCCCCGGACGGGACCAAGGTCTTCTTCACCACTAACCGCGATGGCAACGCGGAGATCTATACCGCCAATGCCGATGGCAGCAGCCAGACCAGGCTGACCAGCAACTCCGCGGCGGACAATGTGGTGGACACCGAAGGGGGCTTCCGCAAGATCGGCGATGCTGGGGTGGGCGGCTCGGTGTCGCGTACCATGACCATCAAGAACACCGGCGGGGCCAGCCTCAGCGTCACCAATATCACCTCCAGCGACGCGCAGTTTACCATCAGCCCCACCAGCTTCAGCGTCGGGGCGGGCAATACCCAGAACGTGACCATCACCTTCACCCCCACCTCCACGGGGGTGAAGTACTCCACCCTGACCATCAGCAGCAATGCGACCAATGGGGCCTCCATACCCCTGATCATCAACGGGACGGCAAAGCAGTTTATGGAAGAGGGGGTGTATGCCGGAGTGGGCGACAGTGCCAACGATGGGTACGGGACGGCTTGGGGAGATTACGATGGGGACGGAGACATAGATATCTATGTGACAAATGGAAGTGGTAACGGAGAAGCCAAAAGGCTGTTCAGGAACGACAACAATGGCACCTTTGTAGAAGTGGGATCTGCCGCCGGGGTGGCTAACACCAACGCCGGGCGTGGGGCAATCTTCGGCGATTATGACAACGATGGTGATTCGGACCTTTATGTGGCTATTGCTTTTAGTGCAAATCTCTTGTACCGGAATAACAACGACGGCACCTTTACCGATGTGGCCAGCACTGCAGGGGTGGCCGACACCGGGAATAGTCAGGGGGTTTCCTGGGGGGACTACGATAATGATGGAGATCTGGACATCTACGTAGCTGAAAGCGGTGGTGCGGCAGACCTCCTGTATAGGAACAACAGCGATGGAACTTTCACCGACGTGGCTGCTGCTGCCGGAGTGAACGATGCAGGTGACGGGCAAGGGGTTTCCTGGGGGGATTACGACAACGATGGTGATTTGGATGTTTACCTGGCTAATACTTCTGGTGGAACTAATCGGTTATTCAGGAATAACGGCAACAGCACCTTCACGGATGTGGCGTCTGCTGCTGCGGTCAACAACGCAGCGAACAACTCCGCAGTACTCTGGGGCGATTATGACAACGATGGGGATCTGGACATCTATGTGGTAGTTCAGAGCAGTGCCAACCGATTGTACAGAAATAACAGCGACGGGACTTTCACCGAAGTAGGCGCTACTGCCGGGGTGAATTACTCCGGGAGTCCGAATGGCGCAGCCTTTGGGGATTATGACTATGACGGTGATCTGGACATCTTCATAGCCAACAGTGGCGCCGCCGACTTGTTGTACAGCAACAATGGGGATGGGACTTTCACCGAGGTGGGTACCACTGCTGGAGTAGACCACACTGGGGCTAGCGTGGCCAGTGTGGGTGCAACCTTTGGAGACTACGACGGGGATGGAGACTTAGATTTCTATGTGGCCAAGCACAACGCTGCGAACAGACTC
>SXGT01050585.1_pt1 | contig 26293 bp, 25 predicted proteins | sample 3176221 | NCBI WGS metagenome assembly SXGT01 (sample SAMN11356862, study PRJNA531348) | freshwater metagenome | isolation source: freshwater sample F1-120 | place: China: Fuxian Lake, Yuxi | collected 2017-12-25
ACCGACGATACGCAGCGGCTGGCCATTTTTAATTAATTGCGCAAAATCAAATTGCAGCGCATCGGCCTGGAATAATTGAAAGTTGGGATGCTGCTCAAATTTCACCTTTAACCAAGGTACCAGATCGCGATCCAATTCGATCACGCTTAAATTGTCGCAGCTGTCCGCGAGCAGTTGTGTAATGGCACCTTTACCTGGGCCAATCTCGACAATCAGATCCTCTTTTTTCGGATGCACCGAGCGCACTATGTCGCGGATGATACCGTGATCGATCAGAAAATTTTGGCCAAAACGTTTGCGCGCTTTGTGTTGGGATTCATCATTAACAATTTTTTTCATGCACATTTTCCAATAATTAGCGCGCGTGTTTTGCTTGCACCATCGCCAGTGCGTAACTTAATGCCGTGCGTAGGCTACCCAGATCGGCTTTGCCTGTCGCCGCCAAATCCAACGCTGTGCCGTGATCTACCGAGGTGCGGATAATCGGCAATCCGAGCGTAATATTTACCGCTTGGCCAAAACCTTTGTGACGAGGGCATGACCCTGCTGATGGTCACGCATGAAATGGGGTTTGCGCGCAAGGTCAGCGACCGCGTGATCTTCATGCACCAGGGGCGGGTGCATGAAATGGGTCCACCCGCCGAACTGTTTGGCTCACCCCGGACGCCGGAACTGCAGCAGTTCCTGTCGTCGATCCATGACTAGGCGGCCCAGCGCATCCAGCCCCACACCACGGCCAGCGTGAGCAGCGTCACCGGAATGCCGGTGACCGCGTGGCGCTTCCAGTCGATCACGATGCCTTGCTGGCGCGCCAGGTCGGCCACGATCAGGTTGGCGATCGAGCCCACCAGCAGCAGGTTGCCCGCGAAGGTGGTCACCAGCGCGAGCATCGCACCGGCCTGCGCGCCGCTGCCGCCCAGGTGCGGCAGCAGCAGCATCACCGCCGGCACGTTGGACACCAGGTTGGACAGCACCGCGCTCACCACCAGCAAGGGCCCCGGCTCGGCCAGGTGCACGCCCTGCGTGCCCAGCCAGGCCACCGCCTGCGCGGCCAGGCCGGTGGTCTCGAACGCATGGTTGACCACGAACAGGCCCATGAACAGCAGCAGCAGCGGCCAGTCGATCAGGCCCAGCACGTGCGAGGAATGCAGCCGCCGGCTGAGCAGCAGCAGGCCCGCGCCCACCAGGGCCGCCACGTCGCGCGGCCAGTCGGTGAACAGGAAGATCAGCATCAGCGCGCCCGCCACCATCAGGCCCTTGGTGGTCTGCCAGGCATCGAAGGCGGGCTCTTCGGGCGGCGCTTCGGCCACGGCCGCGAAAGGCAGGCCGGCCGCCTTGGGCGCGGACGCGGTGCGCGCACCGGGCCCGAACGCGAGCCAGAGCCACAACAGCAGCAGGCTGATCAGCACCGGTGCCAACGCCTGCCGCACATAACCGCCAAAAGGCAGCTGCAGCACCGAGCCGATCAGCATGTTCTGCGGGTTGCCGATCAGCGTGGCGGCCGAGCCGATGTTGGCTGCGCAGGCCAGGCCGATGAGGAAGGGCAGCGGGTTGATGCCACGCTGCAGGCACAGCCGCGCCACCACCGGCGTCATGGCCAGGCAGATGATGTCGTTGGAGAACACCGCCGAGAGCGCGCCCGAGACCACGATCAACGCGGCCAGCAGGCCATTGCGTGACAGCGGCAGCGCGCCCACGCGCCGCGTCACCGCGCCATAGAAGCCGCCCAGGCGCATCTGCGCCGAGACCACCATGAACGCGAACAGCAGCACGATGGTGGGCAGGTCCACCGAGCGCGCCGCGTCCTCCACCGGCAGGCCGCTCAGGCCAATGACCGCGATGGCGCCGAGCAGGGCCACGCCCGAGCGGTCCAGCTTCAGGCGCGGCAGGCCGCCCAGGAACATGCCCAGGTAGACAACGGCGAAAACCGCGACGATGCCCCAGTCTGTGGCGGTGTGGTGAAGAGCGGAAGTGGTCGGCATGCCCTGCGGATCGTAGCGCGAGCGGGCCGGCGCTCAGGTGGCGCGCGGCACCAGGCGGATCGCGCCCGGGTAACTGGCCGGGGCCATGCGCCCGTACAGCAGCGCGACGATGGCCACGCAGGCCAGGTGCATCAGCCAGCCGGCGCGAAAGCCTCCCGTCGCGTCGCGCAGCAAGGCGATGACCCAGGGCGGGCTCGCAGCGATCAGGAAGCCGCCGCCCTGCATCAGCGCCGACAGCGCCCCCGCCTGCCCGGGATCGGGCAGGTGCTCCAGCGCCACGATCAGGGACAGCGCGAAGCAGCCCCCCAGCCCCGCGCCCAGCAGCACCACCCAGGCCAGAGGCGCCGCATCGGGCCACAGCGCCAGCGCGGCGAAACCGATGGCCTGCAGGGCCAGCGTGAACCACAGCCAGGGCCGGCGGTCTTTGTGCCGGCCAGCCAGCATCGGCAGCCCCAGGGCCGCCAGCGCCTGGCTCAGCGCGAGCACGGCCAGCAGCGTGCCGCTGCCGGCCGCGCTCCAGCCATGCTCTTGGTAAAACGGCGCCAGCCAGGCCACGACGGTCGAATAACCGCCGTTGACCAGGCCGAAACACAGCATCAGCAGCCAGACGCGCGGCCGCCGCAGGTAGGCCGTCACGGCCAGGCTGTTCTGGTGGTCCGGGGCGTCGGGCGGCAGGCTGCGCGCCGCCAGCGCCACGGCGAGCAGCGCGGGCACGGCCATCCAGGCCAGGCCCAGGTGCCAGTTGCCGCTGGCCGCCGCCACCAGCGGCGCGACCTGCGCGCCGAGCGCGCCACCGCCCATCAGCATCGCCGAGTACAGGCCCATCACCACACCGACATGGCGCGGAAACTGCCGCTTGACGATGCCGGGCAGCAGCGCCTGCACCACCGCCGCACCCAAGCCCAGCAGGGCGGCCGTGCCCACCAGCTGCCAGCCGTTCTGCGTGAACAGGCGAAGCACGCAGCCCAGGACCAGCAGGACCAGCGCGGCCACCACGGCGCGCCGCGCTCCGATGCGCGTCTGCAGCCAGGGCCCCGCGAAGGCGAACACGCCCATCAGCACCATGGGCACCAGGGTCAGCAGCGACATCCCCTTCAGACCGAGCCCGGTGTGCCGGCCGATGTCGGCCGCCAGCGGCCCGATGCCCGCGATGAAGGGCCGCAGGTTGAGCGCGATCAGGGCCACCGCGACCAGCAGCCAGCGGGCGTTCACCTTCACGGACCTAGGCCCTCCGGGTCTGCGCCTGCGCCCATTGCGCATACAGATCAGGGCGCGGCAACGGCAGGTGGCGAATGTGCATGGACTGCTCGGCCAAGGGCTTGGCGAGGTCTTCGTAGATCGCCGCCGTGGACAGCCCGTACGGCGCGCCCTCCTCGTTGGAATAGGCGTAGGCGACCCGCACCACGCCGGCCAGCCGCATCGCCGCCCGGCACATGGGGCAGGGGTGGCCGCTGGCGTAGACGGCGCAGCCGCTCAGGTCGGGCGATCCGAGCCGGCGGCTGGCGGCGCGAAGGGCCGACATCTCCGCGTGGGCCGTCGGGTCGTGGGTGGCCATGATCTCGTTGACGCCGGTGGCCAGCACCTCGCCACCGCGCACCACCACCGCGCCGAACGGGCGGCCGCCCTGGGCGATGTTGTCGCGCGCCAGTTCGATGGCCTGGTGCAGGAAGCGGGTATCTGTGTCGCTCATGAGGCCTCAGCGCGCGTGGGCGGCCAGCAGCATCGCTTCGATCGGCTTCTGGCCTTTGGTGCGGGCATGGCGCAGCGGCGTGACGCCGTTCTTGTCCGCCAGGTTGACATTGGCGCCGGCCTTCACGAGCAGGGCCACGATCTGCTGGTGGCGCTCGCCACCGTCGCCCAGGATGATGGCCTCCAGCAGCTCGGTCCAGCCGAGCCGGTTGACGTGGTCGACCACGACACCCGCCTCGATCAGCGTGCGCACCGTCTCCACATGGCCGCGCTCGGCCACCGGAATGAGCGCAGTGCCGCCGTAGCGGTTGGTGCTCTTGAGATCGGCGCCGTGCGACAGCGTCATCTTCAGGATGGCCAGGTGCCCCCGGGCTCCCGCGTAGAGATAAGGGCTGTCGTTGATGCCGTCCTTGGCATTGACGTCGGCGCCGGCCTCGATCAAGGCGCGGGCCGCCTCGACCTGGTTGGCGTGGGTAGCGACCAGCAGCGCGGTCGCGCAACTGCCGTCGCGCGCGTCGATCTTCGCGCCCTCGGCCAGCAGCCGGCGGATGCCGGCGGCGTCGTTCCGGCTGGCCGCGGCGTGCAAGGGGAGCACATTCCCGGACTCGCTCCCGGACGAAGCAAACGGAAGTGCGGCGAAAGAGGCAAGCAGGGATCGGCGAAGCATGGGCGCACTGTAGGCAACACCGCCAACATTTGGAAGTTAAATGTTAGGATGAATCGCATCCATTTTCCAAATACCCATGCTCGACCCCCGCCTGCTGCGTGCTTTTGCCGCCATCGTCGATGCGGGCAGCTTCACGCTCGCGGCCGACCGTTTGAGCATGACGCAGTCCACCATCAGCCAGCAGCTTGCCCGCCTGGAAGAAGCGGTCGGGCAGGTGCTGATCGATCGCGCGGCGCGGCCGATCCAGCCCACGGCGGCCGGCGGGCGCCTGCTGGGCTACGCGCGCCGCATCCTGGCGCTGCAGGAAGAGGCGGCATCGGTGCTGCGCGACCCTGCGGGCACGGTGTCCTTGCGCATCGGGGTGCCCGAAGACCTGGTCAGCGCGCCGATGGCCCGGGCCTTTGCGGACTTTGCGCGGCGCCACCGCGAGATCCACCTGGACGTGACGGCCGGCCTGAGCCGCGATCTGATCCGGCGCTACCGGGCCGGTGAGCTGGACATCGCCATCGCCAAGGAACAGAGCGCCAGCCCCGATCACCGCGCCAGCTTTCCCGAGGCCATGGCCTGGTTCGAAAGCGCCGAGGCCCCGCCGGGCTGGCCCAATCCCCTGCCGCTGGTGGCTTTTCCGCCCGGCGGTCTCTACCGCGAGGCCATGTTCGAGCGCGTGGAACAGGAGCGGCTGGGCTGGTACATCGCCTTCACGGGCAATAGCCTGCACAACGTGCTGGTGGCGGTGGAGGCCGGGCTCGGCCTGTCGCTCCTGCCCCGGAATGCGGTGGCCGGCTACCGCGTGCGGCGCCACGCGCCGTTCCAGGGCGAGCCGCCGATCGCGGTCTCCATCTATGCCGGGGAAGGCGCGGGCCCTCTGGCCGAACTGGTGGCGCAGATGGCGGCCGTGCTGGCCGCCCGCAGCGGGCAGCAGCCCACCTGAGCCGGGCCTGCGGTCAGCCCTGCAGCGCGCTGTGCGCTTGTAGGTCCGCCCGCGTCGCGGTCAGCCCTGCAAGGCCGCCCACATTTCCTTGTCGCGCTCGGCCGTCCAGATGCGCGGGTTCTTGATGCCTTTGGCTTCGTCGTAGGCGCGGCTCACGTCGAACGGCAGGCAGTGTTCGTAGATGAACACATGGCCGAACACCGGGTCCATGCTTTTGCGGGTGTGGGCCATGGCGGTCTTCAGGTCCATGCCGGCGGCGGCGGCTTCCTTGCCGGCCTGGAACAGCGTGGTCACCCAGCGCTTGGTGTAGTCCAGCGCCTTGTCCACATCGGCGCGGCCCTTCATGGCTTCACCACGGCCGGGCACGATGGCCTCGGCCTTGAGTGCGCGCAGGGCTTCGAGCGTGGCGGGCCATTCCTCCAGCTGCGCGTCGCCGGTGTACACGCCGGCTTCGTATTCCACCAGATCGCCGCTGAACAGCACCTTTTCCTCTTCCACCCAGGCGATGGTGTCACCGCGCGTGTGGCCCTGGCCCGGGTGCCAGATCTCGACCTTCACGCCGCCCAGGTCCACCGTCAGCGAACCCTGGCGGCCCGGCTGGCCATCGCCCACCACCAGCGTCGGCCAGGTCAGGCCCGGCACGCTCTCGGAGCCCCGGAACAGGCGCGGGAACCGCTCCATCTCGCTCTGCATGTCCTCGGCGCCGCGCTCCACGATGAGTTCGTAGGTGCCGCGGCTGGCGATCACTTCGGTCGCGCCCTCGGCCACATAGGCGCTCGCACCCAGCACGCGCACCGCGTGGTAGTGGGTCAGCAGCACGTACTTGATGGGTTTGTCGGAGACGGTGCGGATCTGCCTGATCAGGTCCTGCGCCATGGCCGGCGTGGCCGTGGCATCGCTCACCATGATGAACTTCTCGCCAATGATCACGCCCGAGTTCGGGTCGCCTTCGGCGGTGTAGGCCCAGCAATGTTTGCTGAGCTGTTCGAAAGTGGTTTTCTTGTCGTCCAGGTCGGCCTGGGAGGCGAAGGCTTTGCTCATGGGGGTCTCCTGTGGGGAAGCTGAGATTTTACCTAAACGAAATCAATTACGCATGCGTAAATCATCATGCCCCCGTGGGGCCACCGGACAAACCCCGTTCCAGCATCTGCACCACCTCTTCGGCGAAGGCGCTGTAGCTCATGGGGCCGCCCGGGCGCAGCCAGGTAAAGGTCCAGTTGATCATGCCGAACAGCATCATGGTCAACGCGGTCTGGTTGTCCGGGGTCACGCGCTCGGGGTAGGCGCGGACGATGAAACGGGTGAACGCCGCCACCACATCGCGCTGGCGGTTGACGATCAGCATGCGCTGCACCGGGCCGAGGAACTTGGTGTCGGACACCAGGGCGATGTGGCGCGTGGCCGAGGTTTCGTACTCGGCCAGGAAGGCCCGCACCAGCTCGCTCAGGGCGTCGCGCTCGCTCAGGTTCTTGCGTTGCGCGCGCGCCTCGGCCTCGCCGATGAGGGCGAGCAGGCGCTGGGTGTAGCGGTCGAGCAGGTCGAACAGGATCGCTTCCTTGCTCTCGTAATAGTGGTAGAGCCGCGCCTTGCTGGTGCCGCAGGCGGCGGCGATCTCGTTCATGCTGGTGGCGGGAAAACTCTGCGCGGCGAAGCAGCGCGCCGCGACGTTCTGGATTTCGTCGCGCCTGAGCTCATGGGATGCGGATTTTGGTCGGGCCATCGGCGCATTCTGCCGGATGGCGCCCTAAGATCCGGCCATGGTCAAACCCGTCGATCCCTTCGCCCAACACGCCTGCGAACTGCTCTCGGGCGTGGGGCCGTGCGTGCCCAAGCGCATGTTCGGCGGCTGGGGCATTTCCACCGACGGCATGAACATCGCCATCATTGCCTGGGACACGCTGTTCCTCAAGACCAACGCCGAGACCGAGCCGCGCTGGCTGGCCGCCGGCGGCCGGCCCTTCGTGTACGAATTCAAGGGCAAGCCCGGGAAACTGAACTACCACACGCCGCCGGACGAGGCGCTGGAGTCACCCGCGCTCATGCTGCCCTGGGCGAGGCTCGCGCTGGAAGCGGCCGTGGCGGCGCGCAAGCCCAAAAAACAAAGGCCGCGCAAGTAGGCGCGGCCTTTTGAGGGCGCAGGGGTGCCAGCGCTCAGGAGCGGTGGGACTCGCAGGTCGCCGGCACGCGGCTGCGGCCCGTCACCAGGTACCCGCCGTAGCCGAACAGACCGCGCATCAGCCGAGCCAGGGCCCAGCTGGCCTGGCTCAGGGCCAGCGCGAGTTCGCGCGACGGCGCCACCACCTCGCGGCCGAAGCGGTCGGGTCGGGTCACCGCCTGGGCCTGGGGCTCGGCGAACCAGTCGAAGCGCACCGGGCCGGCACTGACCGGCTGCCAGGGTTCCATCACCAGCCGGGCACCGGCCGGCACCACCATGCTTTCGCCCGCGGCCAGCATCACGTCACCCGACTCGTTGCCCGCACCCTGGTGAGGCAAACCCAGCGTCACCCACGCCCGGCCCTGCGTGATGTGCAGGCGGCTCGACACCTGCGGGCGCAGGGTCATCGCGCGGCGCGCGTCGAGGCGCCAGCCGCGCATGGCGGCAGGGCAGGCAATCCGATCGGACACAACGGCAACAGGGATGGAAACGGTGTTCATGAGAGGCTCCTGGGGTAGGGACGATGGCTCATCCTGGGAATGAATGTTCGGGCCGAACGCCCTCTGCGTCCAATGAATACGCAGTAAGCTATTGATTCGCTAACCGCATCAATGCCCGGAGCCCCCATGCAGCTCACCAGCAGCCACCCCCGCACCCGCCCCATAGCAGCCGGGCACCTGCGCGCCTTCGAAGCCGTGGCCCGCCACCTCAACTTCCGCGCCGCCGCCGAAGAACTCTCGCTCACACAAAGCGCGGTCAGCCGGCAGATCCAGGCGCTCGAAGACGAGGTCGGCACCGCCCTCTTCCTGCGCCACACGCGCGCGGTCGAACTCACCAGCGCGGGCTCGCAACTGCTGCGCGCCTCCAGCATGGCGCTGGAGCGCATCGACGCGGCCGTGCGGCAGATCCGCCAGAGCGCGGGCCGCAAGGGCGTGGCCATCACCACCTGGGCCTCGTTCGCCTCCATGTGGCTGATCCCGCGCCTCGAAGCCTTCCAGCGCGACCACCCCGACATCGACATCCGCATCGACGCCACCGACAACGCCGTGGACCTCGCCACCTCTGACGTGGACCTCGCCCTGCGCTACGCCGTGCCACAGGCCATGCCCGCCGACGCGCAGCGCCTCTTCGGCGAACAGCTCACGCCCGTGGCCAGCCCCTGGCTGCTCAAGACCCAGCCCATCCACAGCATTGAAGACCTCTCGCGCTGCGCCCTCATCGAGGCCGGTGACGCGCACCGCACGCGCCACCTCGAATGGCTCACCTGGCAACGCTGGCTCGACACCTTCGGCAACAAGCCCACCGCCCCGGCCGGCAAACGCGGCGGCCGCGCCACGCCGGCCAAACTCTCGCCGCAGCGCTGGATGTATTTCAACTACGCCAACCAGATCGTGCAGGCCGCGCTCACCGGCCAGGGCGTGGCGCTCGCGCGCCTGCCGCTGGTGGCCGAGAGTCTGGCCAGCGGCGCCCTGGTCGAGCCGCTGCCCCACACGCGGCTGGACTCGCCGCTGGTGTACTGGCTGCTGGTCGCGCCACGCAGCGCGCAGCGGCCCGAGGTCAAGGCCTTCTGCGAATGGCTGCTCAAGCAGGCCGCCGAGACGCGCGAAGCCATCGGCGACGTGCCCGATCCCGACACCGTGGACCAGATGGACTGAGGCCGCGCTGTCAGAGCTGCCATTGGCTCACCCAAGGGGTCTTGCTGGCCACCTCCATCAAATCCACGCCGATGCCGCCAACCCCTTCACCAAACTGAAGCACAAAGTCCCGGCGAATGGCCATCATCTCCGACAACCCCAGCAACATGTGCACCGCCATGTGCACCTGATCCTGCCGCTCGGGCCGTTGCAATTCCGCGTGAAGGACGTCCGACAGATCGGTTGAAATGCCCGTGTCACTGAGCGCCATGCAGGCGAGCAGATGCGGAAGCCGGGGACCACAGGCGTCGATCTTCTCTTGAAGGCGGTTGCTGTTCATCAGATTGACGAGGTGGTCTCCGTACCTCGCGTAAGCGGTTCGAAGCTTGGTCATTTCTTCGGTCGACCCCGAGGACACACCGATCTGGTGGATCAAGCCACTGTCGACAATCCTCTCCATCGCCCGCACCAGCCGGTCTTCGGGCAACAGCCGGAAACTTTGCACAATCGAGGCGAGCTGTCCGTCTTCCAGACCACCCAAAAAAGCGTCCCACTCCGAAGCCGACAACTCGGCCACCGCATTCGCCAAACCCATCTCGGCGGCATCGACATGGTGGCGAAGCGCATTCAGTTGTTCGGCATTCTCCCGTCCAATCAAATCGAGCAACCAGTTACCTGTATTCCAAGCACTCCTGGCCAGCAAGGCCGTCACCGTCCCCGTCACAACACCAGCCACAGGGAAAAACCACTCCGAAAAATGATCGAGATGGTTGGCCTGGGCGTTTCCCTCCCAGTGATTGAACCCATCAATGGCCGTGACTCCGACGAACGCCCCGGTGGCCATGCCGCCCGCGGCTGTTGAGAGAAAACCTACCGTCCCCGTCAGGCCCACCGCACCCCACAGCAGGTACTGCTTCAATGACGAGGGCAAGCGACTGCTGGTAAAAGCATGCAACTCACTGTGCGCCCGACCCAAATCGAGACGGGCCTGCGCCGCCACGTCGAGACGGCTCTTCTCCACCGAGCCTGAAACGAGCAGATGGCTCAACTCCATGTCGCATGGAACATTTTTTTCGCCGGGGGTGCTGCCCCCGACCGTCAGGTTATTCATGATTTTCTTTCCATTGTTGAAATGCAAAGTCGACAAGTGACGCCACGCAGGGCAAAGTTCGCGCAGCCCAACCCCGCTTGCCCGGGAACCCAACGCTTCCAAGGCCCGCCACCCTCTCCATGCCTCACCCCATGCACATTTCGCATCACCTTCCCAGCGGCAACCTGCGCAGCATCACCTTCATGCTCGTGGCCGTGGGCTTCTTCGCGTTCATGGACGCGGTGCTCAAGACCCTCTCCGCCACCTACCCGGTGCTGCAGATCGCCGCGCTGCGCGGCCTCACCGCCCTGCCGCTGGTGCTGCTTTACATCGCGTGGCGCGGTGGCTGGCACACCTTGCTCAAGGTCCGCTGGCCGCTGCACCTGCTGCGTGGCGTGCTGGGCATCACCATGCTGGCGCTGTTCACCCTGGGCGTGCGCGAGCTGCCGCTGTCGGCCGCATACACGCTGTTCTTCATCTCGCCGCTGCTCATCACCGCACTCTCGGTGCCCGTGCTCAAAGAGCGCGTGCCCAAGGCGCACTGGTGGGCGATTGCCATCGGTTTCGTGGGCGTGCTCATCGCGCTGCGCCCCAGCGGCGGCGACCTGCAGGCCGGCTTCGTCACCCTCGGCGGCCTCGCCACGCTGGGCGCGGCCCTGTGCTACGCGATCTCGGCCGTGGTCGGGCGCCTGGCCACCCGCACCGACAGCAGCGAGAGCATGGTGTTCTGGATGATGGTGTTCATGGCCCTCGGCGCGGGCGCGCTCTCCTGGGCCGAGTGGGTGCCGATCCGGCGCAGCGACGCGCTGTTGCTGGTGGCCCTGGCCGTCACCGGCTTCTGCGGCCAGCTCGCCATCACCGAGGCCTTCCGCCACGGCCAGGCCTCGGCCGTGGCCCCGTTCGAGTACAGCGCGCTGGCCTGGGGCCTGGGGCTGGACTGGCTGATCTGGCACACCCTGCCCAGCGCGCACACCTGGGTGGGCGCTGCCATCATCGTGGGCAGCGGGCTCTACCTCGTGCGGCGCGAGAAGCGCATCACCGAGGTACACGCGAGCGCGGACCATCCGTAGCGGCACCGGGCAACCAGCATCGAAGACCGGTTTCGCCCCCAAGTCGCCTAGATGCCCAATGGCCCCAGCTGCGCCTGCACGAGCATCCTCTGCTCCGAGGGGAGTTGGGCGGCGACCTTCAGAATGGCCTCGCGCGCCAGCACCTTGGCTTCGCTGTCCAAGCCATACAGACCATTGGCCGACTCGATCAACACCGCTTCCCGGCCTTCAGTCATCGACTCAACCACCGCCAGGAGCGCATTGAGCACCTGCAGCATCGACAAGCTGTCCGGCAGCACCGGGAGGCGGTCAGCCAGGGCGAGCAGGGGCTGCGCGCGCTGAGCATCGGGCAGTGCCTTGGCCCCTTCAAGAACGGCGTCGAACCCGTCTTTCCTGACGTCTTCGGGAAGGCTTGCGCATTGGGTCGCCAACGCAACCAGCACCGCCGCTTGCTCCTCAGCAGGAATGACCTGGTTCATCTGCAGGATCAGATCGAACGACGCCTTCTTTTCCTCATCGGGAATGCACGCCAGTTCTTCGGCCAGGGAGACCAGGCATGCACTGCGCCGGGTCAGCGGCGCCTCATTCGCGATGTCCAACAGCGCGTGGAACCGGCTTGCCACCGACTCTTCGGTGAGCGAGATCAATGCCCCCGCCAGTTCCTCGAAAACAGGCCAACCCTCATCGAACGGCATTTCCTTGGCCAGATTCAGGATGGCATCGAATCGACCGTGCCGGTCGTCTTGCCACAACTCCCAGAAGCGCCCCCCGAGGGCCGCCAGCGGTTTCGATCGGAAACCCTGCGGCATGGCCTCGACAAAGCACAGCATCTGGTCAAACACCTTCGTCCTGTCCGCGATGTCAAAGAGACGGATCAGTTTCTCCGACAGGGCCATCAAAGGGGTCCCCTGCATGTGCCCATCGAGTTTTTTGATGCTTGCCAGGAACGCCTGAAACGCCGGCATGACGCCATCCTGCGGCCGCGTCACCGAGAAGTGGCTTGTGATCGCCTGGGTCAGCAGCCGGTCTTCGGTGGCCTTCCTGGTTTTTCGGTTGACCGCACCTGCGGCCCGAACGTCCTCTTCGGCCAGATAGCCCGTGATGTGCCGAACCAAGTTGTTCGGCAACGCGTTCAGCGGCGGGGCCCACTGGCGGATGGTGTCTGTCAAGTCGGCTTGAATGTCCCTGGACCACGCGCCATCCGGGTCCGAGAGGGTCAGCTCCTCGCGCAGAGCTTGCAGTGTGGCCCTCGCCTCACTGCGCCTTTCAGAGGTCAGGGCACGGAACCCGTGGTTCACAGCGTTCAACACCGATCGGCAATCCGCCAGCCCCAGGAAGGGTCCTTCGAGCAGGAAGAGCGTGCCCAGCGTTTCCTGCATCAGGAGGGCCAGGTCTTCATAGGAGCGAAGGCGCCCCTGAGAGCCGACGATGTCGCCTTCATTCGACGCGGCAAGGAGGCCGGTGCTCGACGCAATGTGGGAAGAATTCATGTTCAAACAGTCTTTGATACCCAGCACGGCGCTGGAAGACCTGAGTGACCTGCCTTTTCCCCAAGTTCGCCGTGCGACCGACACGGCGGTGCCGCCGCTCAGCGCTCAGGCCACATCACGCCCGTGTCGCTCAGAATCGCGTCCAGCGGCACGTCGTGGATCTCGGGCTTGAGGTAGGGCAGCCAGCCGAAGTCGTAGCCCAGGCCCACCGTGAACGGCTTGGGATTCAGGCTGGCGAGCGTGCGGTCGTAGAAACCGCCGCCATAGCCCAGGCGGAAACCGCCGGGCCCGTAGCCCACGCAGGGCACGAAGATCAGCGTGGGCACGACGATCTCGGTGTCCTTCGGCTTGGGAATGCCGTAGGCATCTTCTTCCATCGGACAACCCGGGTACCAGGTGTAGAAGGTCAGCGTCTTGTCCACCTTGTTCACCACCGGCAGGCCGATGCGCCGGTGCTGCTGCTGCCCTTGCGCGTCCTCCTCCAGGCCGGCCTCCTGCCAGCGGAACAGCGCCGGCAGCGGATCGAACTCGCCCTTGATCGGCCAATACGCGCCGATGACGGTGTCGGGCCGGTGGATCAGCCACACGCGCATGACCCGCTGCAGCAGGTCGTTGCGCCAGGCGCGGTCGGCCAGGGACTGTCGTTTTTCAATCAGCGATTTGCGCCATTCGACCTTCAGCGCAGCCGCCGATCCGTCGCCCGGCGAAGCGTGGGGTTTGTGGGGACTCTGACCGTCTTTGTTGTCCATAATCGACACATGAATCTGGTTGATGAGAAACAGGGCAGCGCGCGGCGAATCGGTCGACGCCTGCAAGGGCTGGGACTGCGGCTCATTATGGCGGCGCTCGTGACACCGGGCCTTGCGCTGGCACAAGCCACCAGCGGCGGCGGCGATGCCGCACTGCTGGAGATGCGCTCGGCCTATTCGCGCGGCAACAGCTTCCAGCTCGCCAACCTGCTGCCCACCGTGCGCGGCCACGCGCTGGAGCCGCTGGCGAACTACTGGAGCATCCGCTCGCGGCTGGACATCGCCACGCCCGCGGACATCCGCACCGCGCTCGACCGCATGGCGGGCACCTACTGGGAAGACCGCCTGCGCAACGACTGGCTGCTGCAGTTGGGCAAGGCACGCGACTGGGTCAACTTCGACGCCGAGCTGCCACGCTTTCGCATGAACGACGACCGCCAGGTGCGCTGCTACGCACTCATGCGCGACGTGATGACAGGCCGCGCGGCCGGCGAGGCCGTGGCGCCCGTGGTGCAGGCCAACTGGCACGCGCAGCGCGAGGCCGAAGACGGTTGCGCGACCGCCGCCAAATTCCTGCTCGACGCCGGGCAGCTCAAACCCCAGGTGGTGTGGCAGCGCGCCCGGCTGGCCATGGACGCCAACCGCGCGCGCGTGGCCACCCAGGCCGTGGCCATGCTGGCCCCGGACCTGAGCATCACGGTCGACAGCATCGCCAGCGACCCCGCGAAGTACCTGGACGAAAAACTCACCGCGATCCGCCCGCGCACCAAGGAACTGGTGACGCTGGCCATCATCCGCCTCGCCGCCAACGACCCCACCGCCGCCGCGCTGGAGATGGACCGCACGCGCTGGAAGGCCCAGCTCACCAAGGAAGAGCGCAGCTGGACCTGGGGCGTGATCGGCAAGCGCTCGGCGCAGAAGCTGCAGGCCGAGGCGCTGGGCTACTTCGCCAACGGCGAAGACCGCCACATGCACGACGAGCACCTGGCCTGGAAAGCGCGCGCGGGCATGCGCGCGGGCTCCTGGAGCGCCGTGCACGATGCCGTGGCCGCCATGAGCGAGGCCCAGCAGAGCGACCCGACCTGGGTGTACTGGGAAGCGCGCGCGGTGCAGGCGCTCAAGCTGCCCGACCCGGTCGCCGCCTCGGCCAAGGCGCGCGAGCTGTTCGAGAGCATCGCCTCCACCCGCGACTTCTACGAACAGCTGGCGATGGAAGAACTCGGCCGGCCCATCACCGTGCCGGCCGCGCCCGCACCGCTCACCGCCGAGGAAGTCGCCGCCGCGCAGAACAACCCCGGCCTGCGCCGCGCGCTCATCGCCATCCGCCTGGGCCTGCGCAGCGAAGGCGTGCGCGAGTGGAACTACACCGTGGGCCTGCACACCCCCGGCGGCATGGGCGAGCGCGAGCTGCTGGCCGCCTCGGCCCTGGCCTGCCAGCACGAGCTGTGGGACCGCTGCATCAACACCAGCCTGCGCACGCCCGAATCGATGGACCACGCGCAGCGCTTCCCCCCGCCGCACCGTGCCCAGGTGGTCAGCCGCGCCACCGAGATCGGCCTGGACCCGGCCTACGTGTACGGCCTGATCCGGCAGGAAAGCCGCTTCATCACCGACGCCCGCTCGGGCGTGGGCGCTTCCGGGCTCATGCAGGTGATGCCGGCCACCGCGCGCTGGACCGCCAACAAGATCGGCCTGACCAACTTCAAGCCCGCCCAGATCACCGAGCGCGACACCAACATCCAGATCGGCACCGCCTACCTGAAGTTCGCGCTCGACGACTTCCAGGGCTCGCTGCCACTGGCCGCCGCCGCGTACAACGCCGGGCCCGGCCGCTCGCGCCAGTGGCGCAACGGGCCGGTGCTGCCCGGCGAGGTCTGGACCGAGAACATCCCGTTCGAGGAAACGCGCGACTACGTCAAGCGCGTGCTGGCCAACACCACCAACTACGCCGCGCAAATCACCGGCCAGCCGCAGTCGCTGCGCGCGCGGCTGGGCACCGTGGGCCCGCGCCCGGTGAACGCCCCCACCGTCAACCCCGACCTGCCCTGACGCCCATGAAGAACGTTCTAGTCCTCGGTGGCACCGGCTTCATCGGCCGCCACGTCTGCGAAAAACTGCACCGCCAGGGCTGGCGCATCACCGTGCCCACCCGCCGCTCCCTGAACGCCGCGCACGTGCAGCATCTACCCCGGGTGACGGTGCTCGAAGCCGACGTGCACGACCCAGGGCAACTGCTCAGCCTGCTGGACGGGCACGACGCGCTCGTCAACCTCGTGGCCATCCTGCACGGCAGCGAAGACGACTTTGAGCGCGTGCACGTGGAACTGCCGCTCTCGCTGGCCGAGGCCTGCGCGGCCGACGGCATCCGCCGCGTGGTGCACGTGAGTGCGCTGGGGGCGAGCCTGGACGGCCCGTCACGCTACCAGCGCAGCAAGGCACGCGGCGAAGAGATTCTGCGCGGCGCCGGCCTGGACCTCACCATCCTGCGGCCCAGCGTGGTCTTTGGCGAGGGCGACCGCTTTCTCAACCTGTTCGCGCGCCTGCAGGCCGTGCTGCCCGTGGTCCCGCTGGCCGGCGCGAACGCGCGCTTTCAGCCCGTGTGGGTGGAAGACGTCGCCCAGGCGGTGGTGAAGTGCCTGCACGACCGCGACCTGCCCATGAGCAGCGCGGGCCAGACGTTCGAATGCGTCGGGCCCGAGGTGTTCACCCTGGCCGAGCTCGTGCGCATCGCCGGGCGCCATGGCAGCCGACAGCGCCCCGTGCTGCCGCTGCCCGCACCACTGGCGCGGCTGCAGGCCATGGTGATGGAGGCCATGCCCGGCGACCCGGTGATGAGCCGCGACAACCTCGATTCGATGACGGTGGACAACGTGGCCTCGCGGCAATGGCCCGACCTTTCGGCGCTGGGCATCCGGCCCGCCAGCGTGCACAGCGTGGCGCCGACCTACCTCGGCGACCGCGGCGGGCGCAGCCAGCTGTTGGATTACCGGCACGGCGCCGGTCGCTGAGCCGAAACTTCGGGCTTTTTTGGGGCGGGGGTATTTTTTTGGCACACTCCGCGTGTGGCAGAAATGAATACCTTTAACCGACAGGAGACCCAATGGCCGCACCCGTTCTCAAAAAGCCCAACCGCCGCCTCGCCCCCCCCGCCCCTCCCGCGCTTCCCGCGCCCCAGCCCGAGGAAGACTCGAGCTACCGCCCCGATCATCACCGCGATGTGGTCAACCGGCTCAAGCGCATCGAAGGCCAGGTGCGCGGCCTGATCGAGATGGTTGAGAATGGCCGGGGCTGTGAGGATGTGGCCCAGCAGATGTGTGCCGCGCGCAAGGCGATGGACAAAGCCTTCTACCGGATGATGGCCTGCTCGGTCATGGAAGCGGTATCGGAATCGGACTCCGAAATCAACACCTTCCTGCAAGTGGAGCGCTCGACGCGCATTCTTGAAAAATACGCCTAAAGCATTCATGCCGATCCGGCGATGAATGCCGATGGCAGCGCGCCGTCCCGACCCGACCGCCTGTCCCCCCAGCGCGCCCGCGCTGCGGTTTTTCCCCCAGCGACCAGAACCAAATGCCTCTGCGGCCCCACTGCCGCCAAGTGGGGCAGTGCCGGTCAGCGCTTGCGTTGAGAACTCGACACCCGCCCCCTCCCCCCGGCCGCACCTCAACCTCTGCCCTCCACCATGAAATTCACACGCCACCTAGCCTGCTTGGGATCGATTCTGGTCAGCACGGGCGCCGCACATGCCGGCGCCTTTTCAATGGAAGGCTCCAGCCCATCGGCCCTGGGCAACGCGTACGCCGGATCGGCCGCAGGCAGCCATGACAACTCGGACATGTTCTTCAACCCGGCCACGCTGCGCAACAACCCGGCGACGCAAGTCCACCTCGGCCTGACCAGCGTCGACACCCGCATTGACGCCACCGCCTACAGCTCCACCTTCAGCGACAACATCCCCCGCGCGGGGCAGCCCCAGGCATCCGGCGGCCGAAATGTTTCGGCGCCGTCCATCTACGTCTCTGCCCCCATCAACGCCAACTGGACGTTTGGCGCGAGCGTGACATCCCCGCTCAAGATCCGCACCACCTACCCCGAAGGTTGGCTGGGCCGCTTTCACGCGCTCGACACCGACATCAACACCCTCAACGCCACCGCGCAACTGGCCTACCAGGTCAACGACGCCCTCGCGCTCGGTGTCGGCCTGCAATACGAGCAGATGACCACCACGGTCTCGCGCAACACCTCGCCCACCACCTACGGCGTGTACCAGGGCAAAGACCATCAACACGGCTTCACCCTGGGCGTGCTCGCGCGACCCGCGCCCGAACTCAAACTCGGCCTGGGCTACCGCTCCGCCATGCGGTACAAGCTGCAAGGCGACGTGAACCTCACGAGCCTCACCACCGGGGGCGTCACCACAGTCCCCGGCCAGGTGAACTGGACCATGCCCGACATGCTCACCCTCGGCGCGGCCTACCAAGGCAATGACAAGCTCGAATGGGTCGGCGATGTGCGATGGACGCGCTGGTCTCGGGTATCGGTCTTCCGCATCCAGCTCATCCGCCCCGCAGGGGGATCCATCGAAGTGCCACTGCCGTTTCGCGACAGCCTGCTCACATCGATCGGCATGAACTACCGAATGAACGGCCAATGGCTGCTGCGCGCCGGCCTGGCCCATGAAAAAGATGCTGTCACCGACGACATGCGCAACCCCCGCATCCCCACCGGAGACCGCTCCTGGGCCAGCCTCGGCCTTCAATACAAGCTCAATGACAACGCCAGCGTGAACCTGGCCTATGCCCGGCAGTTCTTCAAGAACACACAAAGCAACTTTGCGGCCAGTGCCGCCAGAAACTCGGCCAGCCTGGATGCGAGCTACAAGCTCTCGCGCGACCTGCTGGGCGCCAGCCTGGTGTACGCGTGGTGATGCGCCCATGAGGATTGTGGGAATGGCAGCCACGCTGCCCTCGCGGGTCGTCAGCAATGAAGACGTGCTCGAACTCATTGAGCGCCACTCAAGACACACCTTCACCGGCGACCTGCCCAAGACGCTGCGCACCATTGGCCGGCTGCTGGAGAGAAGCGGGTTCAAGTCCAGGCGCTGGCTCGCCGAAGGGGAGCACCCCATCGAGCTGATGAAGGCCACTTTCGACCGGGCCTTGCAGCAGGCCGGCATGGACAAGGACGAGATCGACCTGCTGATCTACACCGGCGTCGCACGGGGGTTCGTTGAGCCCGCCAACAGCTGCTTTGTCGCCCACAGCCTCGGCTTGAAATGCAGGAACTTCGATGTGCTCGATGCCTGCATGGGGTGGGTCACCAGCATGGACATCGTCAACGACAAGATGAAAGCCGGGGCGATCAGGAAAGCGGCCATCGTGAACATGGAGTTCAACCTCGTGGAGGGTGGGCACATCTTTCCCAAGAACTTCGTGCTGAACGACCCCGAGGAGCTGGCCTACAAGTTCCCCAGCTTCACTGTGGGCGAGGCCACCACGGTCACGCTGTTGAGCCACGAGGACCCGGACAACTTTCGCTTTTCGTTCATCAGCCGGCCCGACCTCGGTGATTTGTGCACGATCTCATTGCCGGGTTGGGAGTCATTTTGCGAGCCTACGCAAACGATGATGCCGACCGGCGGCCTATATCAATTCAGCTCACATGGAGCCTTGTTGCACGATCAAGGCGGCATTGAAGCAGTAAAGGCTTTCAATTGCGAAGAGCGGGAACTTTGCGACATTGATTTCGTTTTCACGCACACATCATCACCAAAGCAATGGAAAAACTATGGGGCCACCGTTGGAGCCACTCAAAAAATCTATGAAATCTCACATGAGACGGGAAACATCGCCACCGCATCCATTCCAGTTGGCCTAGCAATTGCACAGAGCCAAGGCGCACTACAAAAAAACCTTACTTGCGTAGGTTGGCAAGGAAGCGCGGGCATGGCCTTCTCCACCATGGCATTCCAATTCTGATGCTCATCCAATACGTTTGAAGAATATGGCAACCAGACTCCCAAAACTCATCCTCGACTTTGCACGAAAAGTTGAGCGAGATTTCGAACTATCCAGAAATACACTTTTTTCAGTTGGATGGATTGGAGCACTGGGACATCCTCTCTACTGGTTCATTTGGGTGTACCTATTTCCCCAACCGTACGAAAGTGCTTATTTGAGAATTTTCTGTGCAGCACTTTTTTCAGTCCTACTTTTTCACAAACACGTACCCGCATCATTGGAGCGATGGATGCCTTTGTACTGGTTTGTCACGGTTACGTTAGGGTTGCCGACGATATTCACTTTTCTCATGCTGATGAATGACTTCAACGGGATCTACATGACATGCGAGGTCATGGTGATATGTTTGCTGACGATTTTCTTGCGCGGAATCGGTTCTGTGACAGCCTCGTTGTTTTGCGGTGCTCTTCTTGGGTGTCTGTTGTATTTTTTCTTATCCCCTGCGGGCCACTCTCTTGACAACTTTGGGGCCTTCATTGAGATCTCCCCTTTGCTAGGTTTCGCACTCCTCGCAGGGGTTGTTTTCACACAAGATCTCAAAGAGGGCGTACGAATCCAAGAAATTCGCATCGCAGCCGAAGAGCAAGAAAAAAGCCTGAAAGCGCTCGCCGGCTCCATCGCCCACGAAATGCGCAACCCCCTGGGGCAGATCCGTTTCAGCCTGCACGGCATCCGCAACCTGCTGCCCCGCCCCGTGGCCCATGCAGATGCGCACGCGGCACCCCCCACCCTGAGCGTGCCCGACCTCAACGCGCTCTACACCCATTTGGCCCACGGCGAAACCTGCATTGACCGCGGTCTTCAGATCGTCGCGATGACGCTGGACGAAGTGAGCGGCAGGCCGATCGACCAGGCCAGCTTTGAATACCTTTGCGCGAGCAAGGCCACCCGCAAGGCCCTGGAGGAATACAGCTTCGACACCCCGGGCGAACGCGCCAAGGTGGCGATACAGGTCAACAACGACTTCACGATCAAGGTCAACGAGACCGCCTACGTCTTCATCCTGTTCAACCTCATCAAGAACGCGCTCTACTACTTCAAGCAGCACCCGCAGGCCACCATCACGATCACGGTGGATGCGCCCTGCGTGACGGTGCGCGACACCGGGCCAGGCATTCCCCCCGAGGTGCTGGTCACGCTTTTTGGCTCTTTCGTCACCTCGGGCAAGGCCGGTGGCACGGGCCTGGGCCTGGCGTACTGCCAGCGCACCATGCAGGCTTTTGGCGGTGACATCGTTTGCGCTTCGGTGCTGGGGCAATACACCGAGTTCACCTTGCTCTTCCCGCCCATCGACGAGGCTGAAATCGAGCAGCAGGAGCGCGAGGTATTCAGCCGGGCGGTGCCCTTCTTCCAGGGCAGGCGCATCCTGGTGGTGGACGACCAGCCCCTCCTGCGCAAATCGACGCGCGCCATGCTCTCGGGCCTGGGCGCCCAGCACGACGAGGCCGAAGACGGTTTGCAGGCCATTGCCAAGCTCAGGGAGGGCATCTACGACCTGGTCATCATGGACCTCGACATGCCCGTGCTCGACGGCTATGCGGCAGCCGAGCAGATTCGCCAAGGCGCAGCGCCCGGGCGAGAAGACGTGGCCATCGTGGCCTACACCGCCGAGTCGGCCTACATGGCGCATGTGAAAACCGAGAAGGTCGGCATGAACGGCTTTGTGAGCAAGCCCTGCACCCAGCTGGAACTCATCAAGGCCTTGCAGACGGGCATGGAGGTCGCCGCAGAGAAGGCCCGGCTGCACGGTGCCGCCGCCCAGGTGCTGCTGGGCAAAAGGGTGTTGGTCACCGACGACTGCGCTTTCAACCGGAAGATCGCCATCGCCCATCTGCGCACCATGGGCATCGAGGCCGAGGAAGCCGAGAACGGGCGGGCGGCGGTGGAGCGGTTGAGCCAGGACGACAGCATCGACGTGCTCCTGATCGACATGGAGATGCCCGTGATGGACGGCATGCAGGCCGCGCGTGAACTGCGCAGCGGCGAAACGGGAGGTCGGCGCCTGCCCATCATTGCCCTGACCGGCCATTCTGGCGACGAACATGTGGCAAAAGTGCTGGAGGCGGGCATGGACGACTTCATTTCCAAGCCCTTCTCGGTCGAGGACCTGCGTGCGAAGCTGGTCAAGGTGCTGACCCGCCGGGGTGCACATTTCATCGGTTCGGGCGAGCAGAACGGCGCGCCGGCGGCCACCGACACCGGCGTCCCTTTGATCCATGCAGAGCAGCTGGAGCGCATGCGCAGGCAGAACAACACGCTTCTGGTGGAGTGCCTGACGGCCTACATCGAGCAGATGCGGGAGCGTTTTGACCGGCTTGAGGAGCAGATGGCACAGGGGAATTTCACCGGTTTTCGCACCCAGCTGCACAAACTGTTGGGCGATGCGGGCGAAGCAGGGTTTTACGCCCTGCACCAGTACCTGAAAAACGAGGTCTACCCGACCGTTGTCGACCACCAGCAATGGCCTGAGCCGCAGGGCTGGCTCACCACCTCGAAAGACCTGTACGCCCAGACGGTGCATGCCATGCGCAAGACGTATCTGGCCAACGCACCGGCCTGAGGCGGGCGGCCTTCCGCGCGAATCAATCGCGCGGCGTTTTCGCATCAATGCGCGGCCGACGACGCCTTACCATGGGCAGTTCTTTCAGGAGATCCATTTCATGGCACTGCAGCTCTACGTCGGCAACAAGAACTACTCGTCCTGGTCCATGCGCCCCTGGGTGCTGATGAAGCAGGCGGGCATTGCGTTCGAAGAGAAGATGATCCGGTTCGACTCGTTCGACGTGAATTCGGTCTTCAAGAAGGAGCTGCGCGCGGTCAGCCCGGTGGCCAAGGTGCCGGTGCTGGTGGACGACGGGTTTGCCATCTGGGACCCGCTGGCGATCGCCGAGTACCTCGCCGAGCGTTTTCCCGAGAAGCAGCTCTGGCCGCAGGACGTGCGCGCCCGGGCGCGGGCGCGCAGCGTCTGCGCCGAGATGCACAGCGGTTTTGGCGCGCTGCGCAACCACTGCCCCATGAACATCGAGGCCTCATTGCCCGAGATCGGCCGCCTGATCTGGCGCGACAAGCCGGACGTGCGCGCCGACGTGGCCCGCCTGTGCGGCCTGTGGAGCGAGCTGCTGGCGGCCCAGCCGGCCGGGGCCCTGCTGTTTGGCGCGTTCAGCATCGCTGATGCGTATTTCGCGCCCGTGTGCATGCGCATCGCCACCTACGAGCTGCCCGTGCCGGCCGACCTCGCGGCCTACGTGGCCCGCGTGCGCGCGCTGCCCGGGGTGAAGGCCTGGGTGGACGAGGCGCTGGCCGAACACGACTTCATCGACTTCGACGAGCCGTACCGGCTGGGCAGGTGACCGGATGATCAGCGCCGTCACCCTCGCCGCCCTGGAAGCCTTCCCGGGCCAGCTGGAGGCGCACTATGCGGCGTTCCCCAGCGGGTTCACACAATGGGCCCCGCCGTCCTGGGCCGGCGTGCCCAGCGAGCCGCTGACCGCGCTCGAGCAGGTCTGCCATGTGCGCGACATCGAAATCGATGGCTACCAGGTGCGCTTCCAGCGCACGCTGAACGAAAGCCATCCGACGCTGGTGTCCATCGACACCGACGCCCTGGTCATCGACCGGGGCTACGGCACGTCCGATGCAGCGCAGGCTCTGCGCGACTTCCGCGCCGCAAGGGCCCGCACGGTGGCCCTGCTGGCCGGGCTGGCGCCCGACCGGTTCGACCGCACCGCGGTGTTCGAGGGCTATGGGCCCGTGACCCTGCGCGGTCTGGTGCACTACCTCTGCAGCCACGACCAGCAGCACCTGGCCGGCCTGCAGTGGCTGCTGGGCCAGATCGAGGCTTCGCGCGTGCCCGCGCGCGGCTGAGAAGGCCCGTCGCGGCCCCTGGCCGCACCGCCTAAACTCTTCCCATGAAAACCTATCTCGTGGGCGGTGCGGTGCGCGACGCGCTGATGGCGCGTGCCTCGGACGCGCCCGCCGCCGTCTCGCACGCGGACCGCGACTGGGTGGTGGTGGGCGCCACGCCCGAAGCCATGGCGGCCGAGGGCTTCCTGCCGGTGGGGCGCGACTTTCCGGTCTTTCTTCACCCGAAAACCAAAGAGGAATACGCGCTGGCGCGAACCGAGCGCAAGACCGCGCCGGGCTACCACGGCTTCGCTTTCCACACCGAGGCCGGCGTCACGCTGGAAGACGACCTCGCGCGGCGCGACCTCACCATCAACGCCATGGCGGTGGCCGCCGAGCACGCGGACGACCCGGCGCGTGCGCCCTTGATCGACCCGCACCACGGCCAGCGCGACCTGCGCGATCGCGTGCTGCGCCACGTGACCGGGGCCTTCGCGGAAGACCCGGTGCGCATCCTTCGGCTGGCCCGCTTCGCCGCGCGTTTTCCCGATTTTTCGGTGGCGCCCGAGACTTTGGCGCTGATGCGCGAGATGGTGGCGAACGGCGAGGCCGACCACCTGGTGGCCGAGCGCGTGTGGCAGGAGCTGGCGCGCGGCCTCATGGAGCAACGCCCCAGCCGCATGCTGGAGGTGCTGCGCGACTGCGGCGCCCTTCAGCGGTTGTTGCCCGAGGTGGACCGGCTCTGGGGCGTGCCGCAGCGCGCCGAATACCACCCCGAGGTGGACACCGGCGTGCACCTGATGATGGTGCTGGACATGAGCGCGCGCCTGGCCGCGCCGCTGACGGTGCGCTTCGCCTGCCTGTGCCACGACCTGGGCAAGGGCACGACGCCGGCCGACGTGCTGCCGCGCCACATCGGCCATGAGGAACGCAGCGCGCGCCTGCTCAAGGGCGTGTGCGAGCGGCTGCGCGTGCCCACCGATTGCCGCGAACTCGCCGATGTGGTGGCGCGCGAGCACGGCAACATCCACCGCAGCGGTGATTTCAGCGCGGGCGCGGTGGAGCGCCTGCTGGAGCGCTGCGACGCGCTGCGCAAGCCGGCGCGTTTCCATGAAGTGCTGCTGGCCTGCGAATGCGACGCGCGCGGCCGCCTCGGCCTGGAAGAAGAACCCTACCCACCGCGCGAGCGGCTGGCGCTGGCGCTGTCGGCCTCACGCTCGGTGGACACGGCCGTGGTCGCGGCCCAGGCCCAGGCCGACGGGTTGAGTGGCCAGCGCGTGGGCGAGCGCATCCACCGCGCGCGCGTCACCGCCGTTTCGCAGGCCCTGGGGGCTTCGGCGCCCGAAGCGACAGGCGATTGAGCACATCCGCGCGCCGTCAACCGGCGCCGGAGTCTCTCACCGACGAGGTGGGTTAAAACCATTTTTCACGCCATGAGACCGCTCACCCTGTTACGGTAGGGGCCAATGAGCACACTGCCAAGACTGCTGACCGAGCGCTCCGCGCTGTTCCTGGACTTCGACGGCACGCTGGCCGATCTGGCCGGCAGGCCCGATGCGGTGGAGATCCCGCCGGCGCTGGTGACCTTGCTGAATGGCCTGCACCAGCGGCTGGATGGCGCGCTGGCGTTGGTGACCGGGCGGGCCCGCGAAGACCTGGAGCCCATGTTGGCCTCGCCCTGGCCGTGGCCGGCGGCGTTCGAGCACGGCGCGGTGCGCCTGTCGCCCCAGGGTGGTGCGGCCACCACGCGGCCGAGTGGGCTGGCGCGCGCGATCGCGGCGGCCGAACAGCTGGTGGCGCGCCACGCCGGCCTGCTGCTGGAGCGCAAGCAGACCTCGATGGCCCTGCACTACCGGCAGGCGCCCATGCTGGAGGCGCTGTGCATGAGCACGCTGACGCAGGCCATCACCGACGAACCCGGCCTGCAGCTGCTGCACGGCAAGGCCGTGGTGGAAGTGAAATCCGCCCGCGTGAGCAAGGGCGCCGCCATCGAGGCCTTCATGCAGGAAGCACCCTTCGCCGGCCGCGTGCCGGTGTTCGCGGGCGATGACGTGACCGACGAGGCCGGTTTCGACGTGGTGCAGCGCCTGGGCGGCGAAGGCATCAAGGTGGGCGAAGGCCCGAGCCTGGCCCGCCACCGTTGCCCCACCCCCGAGGCCCTGCGCGCCTGGCTGGCCGATGCCCTGTCCCTTTCCAGCCCACGCCCATGAGCCCCACCCCCGGTTTTTCCCCACCCGCCGCCGCCTCGCTGTCGCTGGGCATGGTCGGCAACTGTTCCTTCAGCGCGCTGATCGACCCGCATGGCCGCGTGGTCTGGAGCTGCCTGCCGCGTTTCGACGGCGACCCGGTGTTCCACGCCTTGCTGGGCGGGGACGATGCCGAAAATGGCGCGTTCGCGATCGAGATCGAAGGCCTGGCCGAAGCCACCCAGCGCTACGAACACAACACCGCCGTGCTGGTGACCGAGCTCTGGGACCACGACGGCAACGGCCTGGCCATCACCGATTTCGCGCCGCGCTTCCTCTCGCGCGGGCGCTACTTCCGGCCCACCCAGCTGGTGCGCCGCGTGCGCCCGCTCAAGGGCGTGCCACGCATCCGCGTGAGCCTGCTGCCGCGCTTTGACTGGGGCCGCGTCACACCCACCATCACCTCGGGCAGCAACCACATCCGTTATGTCGGTGAGGGGCAGACGCTGCGCCTGCACACCGATGCCTCCATCAGCCACGTGCTTTCGCGCGAGCCTTTTCTGCTCACGCGGGAATGCAACTTCCTGTTCGGCCCGGACGAGACGCTGGAGACCGGCATCGGCGACACCGCCCGCCACTTCGAGCAGGAGACCCTGTCCTACTGGCGCAACTGGAGCCGGCGCCTGGCGGTGCCGCTGGAGTGGCAGGAGGCGGTGATCCGCGCGGCCATCACGCTCAAGCTCTGCGCCTATGAGGAGACTGGGGCCATTGTCGCGGCCCTGACCACCTCCATCCCCGAACATGCCGA